>Ga0075479_10000125_pt1 | contig 27787 bp, 38 predicted proteins | sample DEB08_DNA_8_FD_76341 | JGI IMG/M metagenome (GOLD analysis project Ga0075479, IMG submission 76341) | Aqueous microbial communities from the Delaware River and Bay under freshwater to marine salinity gradient to study organic matter... | ecosystem: Environmental > Aquatic > Marine > Coastal ... | reverse complement strand
CGATGAGCCGCTTGTCCGGAGGCGTCCACAGACGCCGCGTCTCGGAGATCGCTCCGGCGAGGGCACCGTCCTTCGGTTCGGCGATTCTCCCAGGGGCCTCCCGCAGAACGTGTGCGACCTCGAGACCCTCCACACGCACGGCGGAGTCGTCGGAGGGATCGCTCATCGCAGATCGCCGGCGCCGCCGCTCAGGCGAGCGTGGTGCCGGTCCGACGCTCCGAGGTGAGGATCGCGGTGCCGAACCTTGCGGTGCGGCGACCGGAGACGCCGAGGCCCTGCAGCGCCGCCGTGGAGAGGAACTCCCGGCACCGCAGGAGCTCTCGCGCGAGCGTCGCCTGGTAGATCCGTCGGCGGGTTCGCGCTTCGTCGAGCGGGCCACCGAAGGTTCGACTTGGATCGTTGTAGATCAGCTTGACGGGGATCTCACGGATGGCGAGGCCCTTCGATGCCGCCTGCACCCAGAACTGCATGGGGAAGTCGTAGCCGTCCACGTCGAGGCGAAGTCGGCGGCAGGCCTCGATGCGATACGCCTTGAAGCCGCAGAACGCGTCCGTGAGCCGCCAGCCGAGTCGCCGGTTGAGTTCGGCGGTGATCTCCGCGTTGATGCTGCGTCGATCCGCGGGCGGAACATCCGAATCGGCGGCATCGGCGAGATACCGACTGCCGCTGACGACGTCGGCCGGGTGGGTCCCGGCGTCGGCCTCCTCGATCGCCTCGACGAAGTCGGGGATGGCCTCGGGCTCGTGCTGCTCGTCGCAGTCCATCACGACGAGCCAGTCGTAGCCGTCGAGCGCCGCGGATCGCAGCATTTCCCGCATCGAGCGTCCGTAGCCGCGGTTCTCCTGGTGCCGGACCACATCGACGGGATGTTCGGCCAGCAGGGCCGGCGTGCGGTCGGTCGATCCGTCGTCGACGACGAGGATGTCCCGGGCGAAGCGACGAACCCGGGCGAGGACCGTCGGCAGGTACCGCTCTTCGTTGAAGACGGGGATGCCGAGCAGGATGCGGGTTCGGTCGGTGTGGCGGTTCATCGGTACGTGGTTTCGGTCGCGGAGGGATTCGGTTTCGGATGCGGCGGGGGAACCGGCGGCGGCGCGTTCGTCCACCGCCGATCCAATCGCTAGTCCAGTGGAAGGCGGCGGCGCTCCCAGAGACGCCGCAGGTCCTCCGCCTCGATCGACTCGGTGATCGTGCCGTCGGCGTCCACTCGCTTCAGGAGGCGGCCCTCTCGGTCGAATCGCTGCACGATCGGATTGGGGTCGTCGGGATGGACGAGGGTTCGAACGAGGAACTCCCCATCGGTGTCGGGGAGGGGTCGCACTTCGTCGAGCCGCCTGACGACGGCGCCGAGGTTTCGGTCGTAGTGCTGCCAGGCGAGATCGACGGGGGCGTCCACCGGCGCCAGCAAGGCACCAAGCAGGGCCGATTCCACCTGTCCCAGGTGTGGTTCGCCTCCAAGTGTCCAGCGTTGTGGAGTGCGAGACATCGATTCGCGACTGGCCTCGACGACTTCGAGCACCGGTCGCGGCTGCCCCGGACGGGGGGCGGATCGAATGCCCGTCTCGGCGATCGTCGGCGGCGCGCCGCGGCGGTCCGGATCGCGGATCGACTGTCGCAGCGACCACGCCTCGCTGTCGAGGTCGAGCGACGTCCAGGCTCGCATCGACAGATCCAGTCGTTCCCGACTCTCGCCCGCCACGGTTTCCGGGGGCAGCATCCTGCCCTCGACGGTCAGAAGGACGCCCGACTCCCGTTCGGCGGTGCGGAGCGACTCGGGATCCCGGGCCGGATCCAGCATTCCGCGGGGGGCCGGCGCGGCTCGGATCGCAAGAGATCCGATCTCACGCGGGGGCTGCTCGCCGGTGGCGGGGCGGTGGACTCGAAACCACCGGGTTTCGCCGTCGGCGGCTGCGGCGAGGCGGGCTCGAGCAAACGAGGCCAGCCGTCCACGGCCTCCATCCAGCAGGCTCCGTTCCCAGGCGGCCTGATCCTCGAGGGTTCGAACGCGAACGGAATCGAGCATCGACAGGAGTTCCCGCGACGACGAAGGAAAACGCTGGGTCTCCGCGGAGATTCGCACCGCCAGAAACGACCTCGCACCACGGGGCACGATGAGGAACCCGGTGATCGCGCTGCCCGATGCCACGTCGCCCGAGTCGACGGCCGACGCCTTCGGCAGCGGGACCTCCAGCAGCAACAGGTGCCCGGTCGCATCTCCGAGCTGCATGGCACGGTTCTCGAGGATCGTGAACTCGGCGTCGGATTCTCGAAGCGAGCGAAGGTAGGCGATGGCCTCGTCGATGGCCGCGGGCTCCGGCAACTCCGAACCGGCCTCGAACGGCTCGACGGTGGCGGTCCACGCCGGCGAGGGCACTGGTCGGGCCACGAAGGCGCGGGGCCGACCGTCCTCGCGAAGTTCGATCCGCCAGGCGACGTCCGCGGGCGGGCTCATCGACACGCCCAAACCTCTGAGTTCGAGGCGGGGGGACTCGTCGGCCTGCGTGAAGCGGTCTGCAGCCGCCGCAGGGGTCGCCTCGAGACGCAGAGGGATCCAAAGAAGCACGGCCCCAACAACGGCGACGGCGACGCTGCGCGTGGCCGGCGTGCGGGTCCGGCGATCCGACCTCCGGGTGTCCGGCGCAGCGCGAAGATGCCGGGACGCGTCGTCTGGCAGCAGCATGACCCTGAACCGTTCCTTCCTTGGGGCGTCCAAGCGGGGCGTCCAGACCTCGCCTGAATCTCGCCTGAACCTCACCTGGACCTCACCTGGACACGAGCGATGACGAGAACAAGCGACGAACGAAGATCCTAGAGCAGGGACTTCCGCGATGGACTGGGGATCGATGCTCGATCATCTCCGGTCCCGCGGCGACGACCGTGGGAGTCGCGGCGAATTGGCCTGCTTCTGCCCCCGAGTTCTTCCGCGTCTTCGCCCCTCCTCGTTCGCCCCCTCGCTCGCGGCTGGTGGGCGATGCCCCAGTCGCCCGGATCGTCTGGGATGGGGGGCGGAACCTGGCCTTCTGGGTCCACTCGGGACCAGGGCAGCCCCTCGGTTTGCTCCGGCGAGCGAGATGGCCGAGAGACCCCGGGGGCCTTGGGGGATCCTTGGGGATCCTTGGGCGTCCCTTTGGCAATCTTCTTTAGGCTCCAGGACGAACGTCCTTGGCCGGGTTCGTGGGGGGGGGGCGAGGCCGGATCGCCCGGCCGCGTCGGGGCGGCGGATCGGGGCCGCGTTCAATCCGGCGCATGTGCGGATCGTCGGGGGATCTCGCCCTCGGACCTGATCCCTCCCAACCTGTTGACAGCACGGAACTCGACCGTACACTGCTCCGTTCGCGCCTCGGTTCGAGGTGCGGGCGTGTCGTCTCGACCCGACGGCAGTTCGGCATCTCGGTTCGACGGCCACGACGTCCTCGAATCGCACGGTGTTTCGGCCTGCCGAGGCGTCTCCGCGAAACGCTGGTGTGGGTGCTTCGTCCGACGATGTCGCTGCATGCGACGGCATGCGGCGGATCTCAACGAAGCACGTTCGAGCAGTTCCCTCGAGCAGTTTCCTCGAGGTCTTCCGACACCGTTTCGGTGTCCCGCCCCGAGTCGTTCAAGTCCGTTCCTCTTCCTCCGACGTCCACCTCTTCGAGAACCGATTCCCACCATGAGCGGCGGCAAGATCCGAATCAGGATGGAGGCGTACGACCACCAGGCGCTCGATGCCTCCGCGCGGGAGATCGTGGACCACGCCAAGCGCACCGGCGCCCGCGTCGCGGGACCGATTCCGCTTCCGACCCGGCGGGAGATCTACACCGTCAACCGGTCGCCCTTCATCGACAAGAAGTCGAGAGAGCAGTTCGAGATCCGAACCCACAAGCGGATCATCGACATCAGCGAACCCAACCATCGCACCGCCGAGGCGCTCAACCGCCTGGTCGTTCCGGCGGGCGTCTTCGTCAAGATCAAGGCGCACTGACTCCTGCGGCCTTCCGCCTTCGTTCGAGAGCCATCCCCATGCCCGCCGCCATCATCGGACGCAAGCTCGGCATCACCCGCTCCTTCACGGAGGACGGGCGCAACATCCCGGTGACGGTGGTCGAGGCCGGCCCTTGTGTCGTCACCCAGGTGAAGACGGCCGAGCGGGACGGCTACGCCGCGGTCCAGTTGGCATGGGGTGAGATGCCCCCGCGTCGCTCGACGCGGGCCATGATCGCCCACGACGCCAAGGCCGGGACGGCACCGAAGCGGATCCACCGCGAGTTTCGTTGCGACGACGCCGAGGCCGGTGGCTTCGAACTCGGTCAGGTCGTCACGGTCGAGAGTCTCGATGGAACCAAGTTCGTCGATGTGACCGGGACCTCGAAGGGCAAGGGCTTCGCGGGCGTCATGAAGCGGCACAACTTCGCCGGTCTCGAGGCGTCCCACGGCGTCGAGCGGAAGCACCGCTCCGCCGGCGCGATCGCCAGCCACGGCACCGACCGTGGCCATGGTGCGAAGATCAAGAAGGGCAAGAAGATGGCCGGCCAGCTCGGCAACGAGCGGGTCACCATCCGCAGCATCGACGTGATCGGCATCATGCCCGATCGCAACCTCCTCCTGCTGAAGGGACCGGTCCCCGGACCCAACGGCGCCACCGTGTTCATTCGGGCCGCGAAGCGGCTCTACAAGCGAAAGGCGAGGGTCCAGGCGGGCGCTTGACCGCCTGGCGGATCGGAGAGGCCCGGCCTGATCGCCGGGAACCGCCCGATCGCCACAACCACGAGCTCCGAGTCCGACCCTGCCGCCGGCCCGATGTGACCGGCCGCCGGAGGGAAGGGCGAATCGACCACCGGCGAACCCGCCGGGGCTCACGAGGAACACCATGATCGAACTGCCGATCCATGATCGAAACGGCAAGCAGGTGGACACCCTCTCCATCGACGAAGCCGCGTTGGGAGGGGAGATCCGGTACGAACTGCTCAAGCAGGCGTACGTGATCACCCATGGCAACCAGCGACAGGGCTCCGCCCGCACCCGGGGCCGCGGCAGCGTCGCGGGCAGCACCCGAAAGCTCTACAAGCAGAAGGGCACCGGAAACGCCCGAGTGGGCAACGCCCGGACCAACATCCGCAAGGGTGGTGGTGTGACGTTCGCGAAGACCCGCACCCGCGAGGACTTCCGCACGGCGCTGACCAAGAAGATGCGTCGTCTGGCCAACCGCAACGCCCTGCTGGCGAAGCTGGTGGACGGCGAAGTGAAGTGCTTCGTCGACCTCGACTTCGATGCTCCGAAGACCCGCGACTTCGCGGCGGTGCTGTCGGCGGTGGGCATCGATCGGACCTGCCTCGTCGCGTTGGCCAAGGAGAACTCCAACGGGTTTCGAAGTGCTCGGAACCTCGCCAACGTCGACTGCACCCGCATCGACCAGCTGAACGCGTTCGGCCTGCTGAACCACCGCTACCTCGTCACCGACCGGCGGAGCCTCGAGTCGTTCCTCGACGGGTCCTGCTTCGAGTCGCGCACCAACGGCACCGCCGAGGAGGCCGCCCGATGATCTCCACCCAGGTCGTCCGTCGTCCCATCGTCACGGAGAAGGCCTCGCACGACTCCGGCGAGCACAATCGCTACGCCTTCGAGGTCGACCCCCGCGCCACCAAGACCGACATCCGCCGAGCCATCGCGGACCTCTACAAGGTCCGGGTCCTGAAGGTCGCCACCCGCGTCCGCAAGGGCCACTCCCGACGGATGCGATACGGCACGGTGCAGACCGCCTCGGTCAAGCAGGCCATCGTCAAGATCCACCCCGAGGACCGGATCGAGCTGTTCTGAGTCCTGCCGCATTTCTTCGTTCGCTTCGCCCGCCGCCCGAGACTTCGTCGAGATCCTTCCCATGGCCATTCGCGTCTACAAGCCGGTCACGAACGCCCGACGCAATGCCTCCGTCAACCTCCATGTCGAGGTGACCAAGCGCACGCCGGAGAAGTCCCTGCTCACGCCGCTCCACAAGACCGGCGCTCGCAATTGCCAAGGCAAGCGGACCGTTCGCGGTCGAAGTGGCGGCCACAAGCGCCGTTATCGCCGCATCGACTTCAAGCGGACCAAGGACGGCATCGCCGCCACCGTCATCGGCATCGAGTACGACCCCAATCGAAGCTGCCACATCGCGCTGCTGGAGTACGCCGACGGCGACCGTCGCTACATCATCGCCCCCAAGGGACTCACCGACGGCGACGTGGTGATGTCGGCGGGCGAGGCGATCGAGCCGAAGGCCGGCAACTGCATGCCGCTTCGCTACATCCCGACCGGCCTCACCGTGCACAACGTCGAGGTCGTCCCCGGGGCGGGCGGACGACTCTGCCGTGCGGCGGGCCTCGGCATCCGCCTGACGAACCGCGAGGGACGCTGGGCCACGATCGTCCTGCCGTCCGGCGAGATCCGGCAGGTGTCCGTCGACTGCCGTGCGACGATCGGCGTCGTCGGCAACCCCGACCACGGCAACGTCAAGCTCGGCAAGGCCGGTCGGGCCCGCTGGATGGGGCGACGCCCGGTCACCCGTGGTGTGGCCATGAGCCACCACGAGCACCCCCACGGCGGTGGCGAGGGCAAGTCCAAGGGCGGCCAGGAGCCCTCCAACGCCAGCAACACCCAGTCCAAGGGTGGTCGCACCCGTCGCCGCGGCAAGTCCAGCGACAAGCGCATCCTTCGTCGTCGCCGCTCGGTGCGGTACGGCCAGCTCACCGTCTGATCCTGCGTCTGGACCGACGCGTCGTTCTTCACGTCCTCCCCCGTCCGAGATTCCCCATGAGCCGATCGACCAAGAAGGGCCCCTACGTCGACGAGAAGCTCTACCGCAAGGTGGAGCGGATGGTCGAGGCCGGCCGCAACGCCCCGATCAAGACTTGGGCGCGTGCGTGCACCATCGTGCCGGAGTTCGTGGGCTTCACCTTCCAGGTCCACAACGGCCGGGCGTTCGTCGACGTCTTCTGCACCGAGGACATGGTGGGTCACAAGCTCGGCGAGTTCAGTCCGACCCGCATGTTCCGCGGCCACACCAACAAGAAGGAGGGCCTCAAGTCCTGAGCCGGTCCTCGGACCGCTCGGCGAGGTGAACTTCATGGCCTACGTCGCATCCCACAGATTCGCCCGCATCGCCCCCCGCAAGGCCCGTCTGGTCGCCGATCAGATCCGCGGCACCGCGGTCGACCGGGCCCTTGCCACGCTGGAGCTTTCCAAGCGCCGGGGCGGCTGGTACCTCCGGTCGATCCTCAAGAGCGCCATCGCCAACGCGGAGGAGCAGTCCGCGGACGTCGCCCGTCTCGTCGTCAGCGAGGTCCGGGTGGACGAGGGACCGACCATCAAGCGGTTCCAGCCCAAGGATCGCGGTCGGGCCCATCCCATCCGCAAGCGGACCAGCCACATCCACGTCGCCGTCGAGGAGCGAGCCTGACCCATGGGACAGAAGACACATCCATTCGGCTTTCGTGTCGGCATCACCGAGGCGCACCGCTCGCGGTGGTTCGCCCCGAAGGCGCTCTTCGGTGAATTGCTGGTCGAGGACTACCGGATCCGCCGGTACATCGATCGGCGCCTGAACCGCACGCCTCCCTTCGCAGCCGTCTCCGACATCCACATCGAGCGGACCCGCGAGGAGCTGACGGTCATCATCAAGACGGCACGGCCCGGTCAGATCGTGGGGCGGCAGGGGAGCGAGGTCGAGCGTCTCACCTCGGATCTGCAGGCGCTCACGGGCCGCAAGGTCTCGATCCGCATCATCGAGATCAAGAATCCCGAGATCGACGCCAAGCTGATCGCGGAGACGATCGGCGACCAGCTTCGGAAGCGCGCGAACTATCGACGCCTGCTGAAGCAGCGATGCGAGTCGGCGATCCAGAACGGCGCGAAGGGCGTCCGCATCCAGATCTCCGGACGACTCGGCGGTGCCGAGATGTCCCGAACCTTCGCCCAGCGACTCGGGTCGATCCCGCTGTCGACGCTGCAGGCGAACGTCGACTACGCGTGCACCACCAGCTTCACGACCTACGGCGCCCTCGGCGTCAAGGTCTGGATCTTCAAGGGCATGTACGGCGAGAAGGAGGAGGACTACACCTCCACCGCCGCCGGCGGACGGGCAAGGGCCCGCGGCCGCCGCTGATCGAATCCACCCGCAAGAGCACCGTCACGCAGGAATCCGCCCATGGCCATGATGCCCAAGCGAATCAAGTACCGAAAGCAGCAGCGAGGCCGCCTGCGCGGCAACGCCACGCGGGGCAACTTCGTCGCCTTCGGCGAGTTCGGACTGCAGTCGCTCGAGTCGCACTGGCTGACCGCCCGCCAGATCGAGGCCGGCCGAATCGCCGCCCAGCACTTCCTCCGACGACAGGGCAAGGTCTTCATCCGCGTCTTCCCGGACAAGCCGGTCTCGAAGAAGCCTCTCGAGCAGCGGATGGGCAAGGGCAAGGCGGAGACCGACTTCTGGGCTGCCCGCATCAAGCCCGGCACCGTGCTCTACGAGATCGCGGGCGTCCCCGAGGACATCGCCCGCCAGGCCATGGCCCGCATCGCCCACAAGATGCCCGTCCGATGCCGATTCGTCGGCCGCCGTCTGGCGGTCTGATCCGCCTCCCCCGATCCGAACGACCCCGAGCCGATCACGAGACGACCATGAAGGTTCACGAACGACGCCAGGAGATCCGCCGCTTCTCCGACGAGGAGATCACCGTCGAGGTGGACCGTCTTCGTCGCAAGCTGCTCGATCTGCGCACCCAGACGGTGACCGACAAGGTGACCGACAACTCCCAGTTCCGGAAGACCCGCCGCGACATCGCCCGCCTGCTCTCGGAGTCGAAGCGGCGAAGTCAGGAGGCCGACGCCCGATGAGCCGACCCAAGCACACCGTCGTCGCGATCCCCGAGAAGAGCCCTCGCCGCATCGGCGTGGTCGAGAGCGATCGCCGCGACAAGACCCGAACCGTGGTCATCGCGCGTTCGATCCGCCACCCCAAGTACGGCAAGTACCTCCGCCGTCGGACGGTGCTGCACATCCACGACGAGAACAACGAGAGTCGCCGCGGAGACCGCGTCGAGATCGCCGAGTGCCGGCCGATCTCGCGCACCAAGCGATGGGCCCTCGTCCGCATCGTCGAGCGGGGACTCGCCCGCATGACCGCCGCCGAGAGCGCCGCTCCGGCCCCGTCCGATTCCGCCGACTGAACCGAACCCTCCCGACCGCACCGCGTTCCGGTCCGACCGGAGCCCCGAGCCCCCAGCGATGATCCAGAAGGAAACACGACTCGAGGTCGCAGACAACAGCGGCGCCAAGGTGGCGATGGTCATCGGCGTGCTCGGCGCGTCCACGGCCCGCGGCGCCTTCACCCGCCTTGCGATGGGGGTGGGCGACCGCGTCGTCTGCACCGTCAAGAAGGCGCTGCCGCACGCCGACCTCAAGGCCGGCGACAAGGTGCAGGCGGTGATCGTGCGCACCAAGTACCCCACCCGCCGCGAGGACGGCTCCTACGTCCGCTTCGACTCCAACGCGTGCGTGATCGTGGACAAGGAAGGCAACCCGAAGGGCACCCGCATCTTCGGCGCCGTCGCCCGCGAGCTGCGGGATCGCAACTACATGAAGATCGTGTCCCTCGCGACGGAGGTGGTCTGACATGGCCCGTCACATTCGTAAGGGCGACACCGTGGTGGTGACCGCCGGCAATTCCAAGGGCGCCGTTGGCGAGGTCCTCGAGGTCCATCCGGACTTCGACACCTGCCTGGTCAAGGGCGTCAACGTGCGGGAGAAGCGGCTGCGTCCCAACGCCAATCGTCCCCGCGGCACCACGGTGCGGGTCGAGCAGCCGATCCACATCTCGAACGTCAGCCCCGCCGTCGACGGCAAGCCGACCCGCGTCCGCTTCGAGACCCGCGATGACGGGTCCAAGGTTCGGGTCGCCGTGCGTGGCGGCGCCGTCCTGCACACCCTTCGCGGTCCTCGCGACTGAGTTCATCGCTCCGGCGCCCGCCGGAGCCTCTCGGAGAAGCCATGGTGGCCACCACGACCCGACCCCGACTGCAGCAGCGCTACACCGACGAGGTGGCGCCCAAGGTCATGGAGCAGTTCGGTCTCGCCAACCGGCACCAGTTGCCGAAGCTTTCGAAGATCGTCGTCAACTGCGGCGTGGGCCGGTTTCTCGAGAACCAGAAGCTCAAGCCCGAGGTGCGCGACACCGTGATCACGACGCTGTCGACCATCACGGGGCAGAAGCCCGTGATGGTGGCCGCCCGCAAGGCGGTGTCGAACTTCAAGGTTCGCGAGGGCGCGCCTTCGGCGTTCATGGTCACCATCCGCCGGGAGCGGATGTGGCACTTCCTGGATCGTCTGATCAACCTCGCCGTGCCGCGAATCAAGGACTTCCGGGGACTGCCCAAGTCCGCGTTCGACGGTGGGGGGTCCTATTCCATGGGTCTCACCGAGCAGGCGGTGTGGCCCGAGATCGACATGGCGAACACCCCGTTCGTCCATGGCATGAACATCAACATCGTCTTCGAACTCAGCGACGCCGAGAAGAGCCGCTTCGTGCTCTCGGAACTCGGCATGCCGTTCGTTCGAGACGAGGACGCCGACGCCCGCCGCGGCGGCTGAGACCGACGCCGAGGAGCCCCGAAGGAGACCCCATGGCCAGCAAGCGAACCTTCGCCCAAATGAAGCGGACCCCGAAGTTCTCCACGCGCAAGCAGACCCGTTGCGAGATCACCGGTCGCAAGCGGGGGGTGTATCGGAAGTTCCGGGTGAGCCGGATCATGCTCCGGGAGTTGGCGCTGCAGGGCATGGTGCCCGGCATGCGAAAGGCGAGCTGGTAGTCCCCGCGGATCCCGCGAAGGCAGAGATTCCCCGAACGCCGGCGACTTGCCGGTTCGAACGAGAAGCGACGTCATGAACGATCTGACCGCCGACATGCTGACCCGAATCCGGAACGCGGTGCGAAACCGCGAGCGGACGGTGACGTGCATCGCCAACAAGCTCAACGCCGGCGTCGCCGGAGTGCTCGCCGACGAGGGCTACATCGACGGATTCGAGCGCCTCGAGGACGGACGGCAGGGCCTCATCCGGATCAAGCTTCGATACGGCAATCGGGGCGAGCGGGTGATCAACTCGATCGACCGCGTGTCGCGGGGTGGATGCCGGGTGCACCGCGGCGTCGCGGATCTCCCGCGACCGTTGCAGGGCCTGGGCATCGCGATCGTGTCGACGAGTCGCGGCGTGATGAGCGATCGGAAGTGCCGTGAAGAGCGGGTCGGTGGCGAGGTCGTGGCCACGGTGTATTGACGCGGCGGACGAGATCCCCGCAGGAGCGAACCATGAGTCGAATCGGCAAGAAGGCGATCACCGTCCCCTCCGGGGTGAAGGTCACGCTCGATCCCAACGCCCACACCATCAAGGTGGAGGGTCCCAAGGGCACCATCGAGCAACGCCTGCGTCCCGAGGTCAAGGTCGGCTGGTCCGAGTCGGAGAAGGAGATCGTGTGCACGATCGATCCCGCCGACGCGGACGACAAGCAGGTCCGCGCGTACTGGGGCCTGGTCCGCGCCCTCGTCGCCAAGGCGGTGAAGGGCGTGTCCGACGGCTTCGAGCGTCGCCTCGAGGTGGTGGGCGTGGGTTGGAACGCGAAGCTTCAGGGCATGAACCTCGTGCTCAACGTGGGCTACGCCGACCCGGTCACCATGCCGGTCCCGTCGACCATCAAGGTCGAGGTCCAGGGCGCCGTCATCGTCGTCACCGGGGCCGACGACCAGCAGGTGGGGCAGTTCGCCGCCGCCGTCCGTTCCAAGCGCAAGCCCGAGCCGTACAAGGGCAAGGGCATCAAGTACGTCGACGAAGTCATCGCCCGCAAGCAGGGCAAGGCCTTCGGATCCTGAGCCGCCGGTCTCCCGCACCACTTACGGCATCGAGCAGCATGAACCGCAACGACCTCAAGATCGTCCGTCACCGACGCCGTCGGATCCGCGTTCGCAAGCGCGTGTTCGGCATGCCCGCCCGCCCGCGGGTCTCGGTGTTCCGGAGTCTCAACCACATCTACGCCCAGATCGTCGACGACCTGAGCGGCCGAACCCTCGTCGCGGCGTCGAGTCGCGAGAAGGGGTTTGCGGCCGACGGCGGCAAGTGCGGCGTCGCCAAGGCGGTCGGCGCCGCGCTCGCCAAGCGTGCCGTCGACGCCGGCATCGGCGAGGTGGTCTTCGATCGTGGGGGCTATCGCTACCACGGCCGGGTCAAGGCCCTTGCCGACGGCGCCCGCGAAGGGGGCCTCACGTTCTGAGCGGCATCCGCCGCGTGTTCTCCGCTTCCCTCCGTCCAGATCCTCGTTCCTGACGACCTGAACCAGACCCCCGACCACGAAGGCGTGCCATGGCCGAACTGCTCGACGAATCCTCCTCGATCGAATCCGTCACCGTCGGAATCAACCGAACCTCCGCGACGGTGAAGGGCGGTCGCCGCTTCAGCTTCAGCGCCCTCGTGGTGGTCGGCGACCGCCAAGGGCGCGTCGGCCTCGGCTACGGCAAGGCCAATCAGGTGCCACCGTCGATCGAGAAGGCCCAGAAGGCTGCGAAGCGGAAGCTGCAGGCGTTCCCGCTGCAGGGCAAGACCATCCCCCACGAAGTCGAGGGGCGGTTCGGCGCGTGCGGCGTCCGTCTCGTGCCCGCCTCGCCTGGCACCGGCATCACCGCGGGCAGCGCGGTTCGTGCGGTGCTCGAGATGTTCGGCGTGCAGGACTGTCTGACCAAGTGCTACGGAAGCACGAACAAGATCAATCTCGTGAAGGCGACGATCGACGCCCTGTCCCATCTGCGGCGGCGCGAGGAGATCGAGGCCCTTCGCGGCGTCACGCTCGGCGAGAGCGTCGTCGAGAACATGGTTCGTCGCGGCATGGCGTTCATGCCGGTCGCCAGCGGCGGCGAGCGAGCCGCCGCACCCGTCAACACCGTCGGCGACGATCGGCGGCGCGGCCCGCGTCGCGGCGGTCCTCGTCGCGGCGGTCGCGGCGGCGGACCTGGTGGCGGACCTGGTGGCGGACCTGGCGGCGGCCCCGGCCGGGGCGACGCTGGTGCGCCGCCGGCGCCAGCGGCTGGCGACGCCGCACCCCCCGCGTCCTCGGATTCCTCCTCGAGTTGAGAACGTTCGCACACCTCCCCGGCGGAATCGGCCGCCGAAAGGGTTCCCAGTCATGATGATCCACGACATCACCGCCCGAGTCGGACGCCACAAGGCCCGCAAGCGCATCGGTCGCGGCGAAGGCAGCGGCGTCGGCGGCACCTCGGGCCGCGGCCACAAGGGCGCCAAGAGCCGCTCCGGCTACAGCCGTCGGGCGAGCTACGAGGGTGGGCAGATGCCCTTCGCCCAGCGCTTCCCCAAGCGCGGCTTCAGCAACGCCCAGTTCCGCACCGAGTACCACGTGGTCAATCTCAAGGGTCTCGAGGAGCGTTTCGAGGCCGGCGACGAGGTGACTTCGGAGGCCCTGGTGGCCAAGGGCCTGATCCGCGACGCCCGACGTCCCGTCAAGGTGCTGGCCGAAGGCGAACTGACCAAGTCGCTCAAGGTCGTCGCCGCACGATTCTCCGCCGCCGCGAGGTCTCGGATCGAGGCTGCCGGCGGTACCGCGACCGACGCGAGCTGATTCTTCCACGATGCTGCAGGCGCTCCTCAACATCTTCCGCATCCCCGACCTGAGGAACCGCGTGTTCTTCACGCTCGGGATGATCGCGATCTATCGGATCGGATTCTGGATCCCGCTCGTGGGCGTGGACCAGACCGCTCTCGCGGAGGCGGCGCGCACCGCCGCCGCCGAGGAGACCGGCTTCGGTCGCCTGCTTCAGTTCGCATCGATCTTCTCCGGTGGCAGCCTTCAGCAGTCGACGATCTTCGGCCTCGGGATCATGCCGTACATCACCGCGGCGATCATCTTCCAGCTGCTGCAGTCGGTGGTTCCCGCGCTGCAGGAGCTGAAGAAGGAGGGCGCGAGCGGCCAGCAGAAGATCACCGAGTGGACCCGGTACACCACCGTCGGCCTCTGCTTCGTGCAGGGCATGATGTGGCTGAGCTTCCTCCGCACCTCGGGCCTGGTGCAGCCGGCCTTCGGCGGTGGGACGAGTCTGCTGGTCTTCTATGTCGCGGGCATCGCGGGACTCACGGCGGGCAGCGTGTTCCTGATGTGGCTTGGCGAGCAGATCGACAAGTACGGCATCGGCAACGGCGTGTCCCTGATCCTGACCGCGGGAATCCTCTCGCAGTTGCCGACGGCCATCGGCTGGGTGGCGGACAACTTCTCTGCAAGTCAGGCCGGCGACACGGCGCAGATCGGCCTCCTGGGCGTCTTCTTCCTCGTCGCGGCGTTCCTCTTCGTGACCGCAGGCGCGATCGTCATCACCGTCGCCCAGCGCCGAATCCCGATTCAGGCGGCGAAGCAGACTCGCGGACGCAAGGTCTTCGGCGGTCAGCGGCACTACCTGCCGTTGCGCGTGAACCACGCCGGCGTCATGCCGATCATCTTCGCCAGCAGTCTCATGATCTTCCCGTCGACGTTCTTCGGGTGGCTCGCGACCCGGGCCAGCCAGGCCGGCGACGGCGGCTGGTGGGCGGCGACCTGCGAGTGGTTCGCCAACAACTTCCAGATCGGCGCCTACCCGTACATCGTGGTCGAGATCCTCATGATCTACTTCTTCAGCTACTTCTGGACGACGGTCCAGTTCAGCCCGGACGACATGTCCCGGCAGCTGAAGGAGAACGGCAGCTTCATTCCCGGGCTTCGGCCGGGGCCGCGCACCGCGGAGTATCTCGAGACGGTGATGGAGCGCATCACCTTCGTCGGAGCGGGATTCCTCGCGATCATCGCGATCATCCCGACGATGGTCGCGGAGAAGATGAACATTCCCTTCTTCGTCTCGAGCTTCCTCGGCGGCACCGGTCTTCTCATCGTGGTCAGCGTCGGTCTCGATCTCATCCAGCGGATCGAGGCGAACCTGCTGATGCGCAACTACTCCGGCTTCCTCGGCGGCGGCGATGGTCGCGGCCCCCGAGTCCGTTCCGCCCGCAGCTGACCCGCGCTCGACCTCACCACCGATCATGTTTCGTACCTCGCCCATCCTCGCCACGCGTCGCCCGGCACCATCCAGGGGCCGCGCTCCGATCGCGCGGCGGACCCGAGGCGAGATTTCGGCGATCGCCGCCGCCGGCGAGATCGTCGCGGCCGCTCTCGACGCCGGGCGTCGCACCGCTTCGGTCGGGACCAGCACCGCCGTCGTTGCCGAATCGGTCGAGGCGGTGCTCGAGTCGCGAGGTGCCGAAGCGGTGCTTCGAAGCGAGTTCGACTTTCCCGCGGCCTGCTGCACCAGCGTCAACGAGACCGTCATCCACGGGGTGCCTTCCGATCGGGCGCTCGTCGACGGCGATCTGTTGTCGATCGACGTGGCGTGCCGCTTCGACGGATGGTGTGCGGATGCGGCGATCACGGTGCCCGTGGGCGAGGTCGATGCAGGCCGAACCCGGCTCGTCGCCGAGACCGAGGCGACGCTTCAGGCCGCCATCGCTGCGATCCGGCCGGGGCGGCGGTGGAGCGAGGTGGCCCGTGAGCTTCAGGAGCGCGTCGAGCGCTCGGGGTTCGCCACCATCACGGGATGGACCGGGCACGGTGTCGGTCGAGAGGTGCACGAGGCCCCAGCGGCTCCGGCGACGCTCACCGCAGGCCTTCTCGGTCGCGGCGACTTCACGCTGCTGCCGGGCATGGTGCTGGCGGTCGAGCCGGTCCTGGTCCTCCAGGCCCCCCCTCCCTCGGGCGGCCCCTGCCTCCGGGGAGTGGCCACGGTTCGGGGTGGAGATGCGTGGTCGGTCGAGACGGCTTCGGGCGTCCCTGCGTGCCACGTCGAGCACACCATCGCGGTCACCACGCGGGGTGCCGAGGTGCTTACGACGATGACCGCAACCAGGGAAGGGGTCGAGGCATGAGCAAGACGGAGAAGATCACCATCGAGGCGGAGGTCACCGAAGCCCTTCCCAATGCGAGATTTCGGGTCAAGCTGCCCAACGACAAGCAGATCATCGCCTACGTCAGCGGTAAGATGAGGAAGTTCTTCATCCGGATCGTTCCGGGCGATCGGGTGACCGTGGAACTCAACCCGTACGACCTGACCAAGGGGCGGATCATCGTCCGCCACTGAGGATTCGAAGTACCGATCGGCAACGTCCGATCGGCGTCCCATTTCGCCGGCCAAGGTCGGCATCGGTTCGAGAGAGGCCGCCATGGGCGGCAAGGAGCGTGTTCCGTGAAGGTCCGAAGCAGCATCAAGCGGCGAACCCTCGATTGCCAGATCGTGATCCGCAAGGGCAAGCGGTTCGTCATCAACAAGAAGAATCCCCGTCTCAAGCAGCGTCAGGGCTGAATCCCCAACGGAGCGTCACCATGCCCCGCATCGCCGGCGTCGACATCCCCGAAAAGAAGAAGATCCTGTACGCCCTGCAGTACATCCACGGCATCGGCGCGAAGTTCGCCGCCGACATCCTGCAGCAGACCGGGATCGAACCGGACACCCTTGCGAGCCAGCTCGACGACCAGCAGCTGAGTTCGATCAGCGCCGTCATCGACGGTGGTTTCGTGGTCGAAGGCGCCCTGCGTCGCCAGGTCCAGCAGGACGTGCAGCGTCTGCGGGACATCCGCGCCTACCGCGGCGAGCGTCATCGCAGAGGTCTCCCCGTCCGCGGCCAGCGGACCCGGACCAACGCCCGCACCCGCAAGGGACGCAAGAAGACCGTGGCCGGCAAGAAGGGCGTCAAGGGCTGATCGACCGCACCGGGCGAGACGCCCGACCCGGCGGCATCGCCGCCTGCGAGCACCAACCATGTCGAAGAAGAAGATTCGCAAGAACGTCGTCAAGGGCATCGCCCACATCAAGGCGTCCTACAACAACACGATGGTGACGATCACCGACGTGAACGGCGAGACCCTTTGCTGGGACTCGGCGGGCACGGCGGAGTTCAAGGGAGCTCGAAAGAGCACCCCCTTCGCCGCCACCCGGGCCAGCGAGAAGTGCGCGGGCAAGGCCAAGCGGTTCGGGATGCGGGAGGTCGAGGTCCGTGTCCGAGGCGCCGGCCCCGGCAAGGAGGCCGCGGTCACCGCCCTCCAGGCGAGCGGCCTGAAGATCACGGCCATCGAGGATCACACGCCGATTCCGTTCAACGGATGTCGCGCCCCGAAGAAGCGGCGCGTCTGACGAATTCACCGCGGCGGCGCAGCAGGGCGGGTTCCGACTCCGGCAGGTCGGTCTCCGATCCGAACGGCCTCCGCTTCACCCGTTCGGGTCCTGCCGGACACTGGGAGTGATGGACATGCACGTTCGTTGGCGCGGGCTGGAACTGCCCGCCAAGGTCGAATCCGATCCCCGCAGTCTCACGCCGACCTTCGGCCGCTTCATCGCCGAGCCGTTCGAGCGAGGCTTCGGAACCACCGTGGGCAACAGCCTCCGGCGGATCCTGCTCTCGAGCCTCGAGGGCTGCGCCATCACCGGCGTCAAGATCGAGGGCGTCGAGCACGAGTTCTCCTCGATCCCCGGGATCTACGAGGACGTCGCCGACATCATCCTGAACGTGAAGGGCCTCGTGGTCAGCATGGACCACGACGAGCCGCGTCGGATGAAGCTCGCCGCCGAGGGGCCGGGCGAGGTCACCGCCGAACTCATCGAGGCGGATCCCTCGGTCCGCATCCACAATCCCGAGAAGGTCATCGCCACGCTCACCGAGCCCGTCGACTTCATCGCCGAGTTCACCATCGAGCGGGGACGCGGCTATCGGCCGGCCTCGGAGCAGAACGACGCCGACGAGCAGGTCATCGGCGAGATCCCGATCGATGCGATCTTCTCCCCGGTCCAGCGGGTTCGGTTCCGCGTCGAAGACACCCGGGTGGGTCAGCGCACCAACTACGACCGCCTCGTGCTCGACGTCTGGACCGACGGCACCGTTCGACCGGAGATGGCCGTCGTCGAGGCCGCCAAGATCCTTCGCAAGCACCTCAACCCGTTCGTCCAGGCCGACGAGATCGGCTCGATGACCGTCGCCCCCGAGGTCGTTGCGAAGGGGGCCCTCGACCAGGAGCTGATTCGCAAGCTCAACACCCCGGTCAGTCAGCTCAATCTGTCGGTGCGTGCGGCCAACTGCCTCGAGAGCGCCCGACTTCGCACCATCGCCGATCTCCTTCCCAAGCCCGAGGAGGAGCTGCTGGCGATTCGAAGCTTCGGCAAGACCAGTCTTCGCGAGGTCAAGCGGAAGCTCGAGGAACTCGGCCTCGTCATGGGCAGTCCGCTCCCGGAGGGTTTCGTCGCCGACGAGGCCCGTTGATCAGTTCCTAGACCGCCCCCCCGACCCGGCCACACGGCCGAGGAGTCATGCGATGCGACACCGAATCGCCGGCAAGCAGCTCAACGTCCACAGCAACCACCGCCGCGCCATGCTGCGCAACCTCGCGGCGGCGCTCTTCGAGCACGGCCGGATCGAGACCACCATGGCCAAGGCCAAGGCGGTGCAGCCGTTCGTCGAGCGGCTCATCACCATCGCCCTGAAGGGCGACCTCGCCGCACGCCGCCGCCTCGAGAGCCGTCTCACCGACCGACGCCTCTTCGCCTGGGTGGCGGACCCCAACGTGCCGGACGAGAAGAAGCGCAACGACTTCTTCGACCTTCCCGACGCGTCCGAGATCACCTTCAACCGCTACGGCGAGTTGAAGAGTTCGCCGCGGCTCGTGCAGCACCTGATGACGAAGGTCGCGCCGCTCTTCAAGGATCGAGACGGCGGCTACACCCGCATCGTGAAGCTCGGGAACCGTCGCCTCGGCGACGGCACCGATCTGGTGATGCTGGAACTCGTCGGCCGCGAGGAGGGATCCCAGGTCTCCGGCAGCGGATCCCGCCGCCGTCGGATCGCCCAGGGACGCACCGCCTACGCCTCGCAACTGCTCGGCGGTGGAGCATCGGCGACCGCGGTGGCGGACGACGCCGAGACCACGGCGCCCGAGGCAGTCACAGAGGTTGCCGAGCCGGCCCCCGAGACCGCCGAGGACGCCTCCGCGACCGAGACGACGGGCGAAGACGAGAAGGCCTGAAGTCGTAGGGAACCTCGCCCATCGGGGCAGGATCGCCTCGCGAACAGGACCGGACGCCTCCTAGGCTGGGTTCGCCCACCTTGGGAGGCGTTTTCGCATCCCGGCTTCGGCGGCCAGGGATCCGTCGGCTCTTGGGAGGTGTCGCCTCGGTCGGGAGGGCGTCCTCCAGGCTTCGAGCGGGGGATCTTGGGGCAAGCGTTCGGGAGATTCCGCCGATAGCCTCCACGGACTGGCAAGGGCGGTCCACGCACTTCGGCGCCCCGCGTCGTCGCATACGAACCTCGGAGTCTGCGATGCAGAAGACCACCTGCGCCTCGGCCCAACAGTATCTCGACCGCCTCGGCGAACTTCTCGGACGGCTCGACGCCGCCGCGATCGATGCCCTGACCGATCGCATCGTGCAGCGGTGGGAGGACGACGCCTGCGTCCTCGTCGCGGGAAATGGTGGCAGCGCTTCGACTGCGAGCCACTACGTCACCGATCTGGTCAAGACCGCGTGGGTACCGGGGCTGAGACGCCTCCGGGCCCTGTCCCTGACGGAGAATCCAGGCCTTACGACGGCGCTCGGCAACGACATCGCCTTCGATGAGACGCTCTCGTTCCCGCTCGAGTCCTACGGCCGTGAGGGCGATCTGCTGATCGCCATCAGCGGCTCCGGAAACAGCCCCAACATCGTCAAGGCATGCGAACTCGCCCGCGAGCGCGGTCTCGAGGTCGCGGCACTGACCGGCTTCGACGGAGGTGCCATCGGTCGCATGGCCGACCTGCATGTCAACGTGCCCAGCGACAACTACGGGCTCGTCGAGGACGTCCACCTCTCGATCGGACACATGCTTGGCCAGGGCCTTCGGGCCCGCCTGGTGGGGCGGACTCCGGCGGTGGGTTGATGGGGTGAGATCGACATGGATGCCCAGACGCAACGTCGCTGCCTGCTGATCACGCCCGCTCGCAACGAGGCCGAGTTCGCCCGTCGAACCCTCGACAGCGTGGTCGCCCAGTCGCTGCGCCCGGCGAAGTGGGTGATCGTCGACGACGGTTCGACCGACGAGACCCCCGCGATCCTCGCCGAGTATGCCGCGAGGCACCCCTGGATCGAGGTCGTGTCCCGAACCGATCGCGGCGAGCGAAGCGTCGGCCCCGGTGTGATCGAGGCGTTCTACGCCGGCCTGGAACGCTGCGACCTCGACGACTTCGACTACATCTGCAAGCTCGATCTCGATCTCGACCTGCCGCCGGGCTACTTCGAGGGCCTGGTCGCGAAGATGGAGGCCGATCGGAGACTTGGCACGTGCAGCGGCAAGGCGTGGTACGAGGATGCCGAGGGTCGAGGTCGCTTCATGGAACTGATCGGCGACGAGATGTCCGTCGGTGCCAGCAAGTTCTTCCGGGTCTCCTGCTTTCGGCAGATCGGGGGATTCGCGCGGCAGGTGATGTGGGACGGCATCGACTGCCATCGGTGCCGGATGCTCGGCTGGAAGGTCTGCAGCTTTCGCGACGAGAGTCTGGCATTCCTGCATCTCCGCCCGATGGGGTCGAGCCACCGCGGCATCCTGCACGGCCGGGCCCGGCACGGCCGCGGCCAGTATCTGATGGGATCGAGTCCGTTCTATCTCTTCGCGAGCGCCGCCTATCGCCTCGCCAGCCCGCCGTACGTGGTCGGAGGCCTCGCCACCTTGTGGGGATATCTCGCGGCCAGCGCGACCCGACCCCATCGCACCGTCGATCGGGAGTTCCGTCGCTTTCTGCGCCGGTATCAGTGGCTCGCTCTTCGCATCGGCAAGCGAGCGGCCGCCGAGCGCATCGAGGCGGAGATGGCGGACCGATTCGATTCCGGCCGATCGCCTTCGCGAGAGTCGGCCGCGGTGGCGGCATGTGCCGGAGCCGCGTGAGATGCCCGATGCGACGATGACGCCTCGAGCGTCGGCCACGGCGGCGCCTGCCGACGGCGAGATCCCGGGCCTGGTCGAACTCGAGGGCATGGGGATCGCCCCGTGGACCGAGTCGGAGACGGTGCATCATGTCGTCCGCACCCTTGCCGACGGACGTGGTGGCTGGATGGTGACGGTGAACCTCGACATCCTGCGTCAGGTGGTGAAGGTCGAGGGGATTCGAGACCTGGTGGAACAGAGCGATCTTCGAGTCGCAGACGGCATGCCATTGCTGTGGGCGGCCCGCGTTCAAGGCACCCCTCTTCCCGAGCGGGTCTGCGGCTCGAACCTGATCCACTCGCTGCCTGCCGCCGCGGCCGCCGAAGGACGTTCGATCTTCCTGCTCGGCGGCGATCCCGGCACCGCCGAGGCGGCCGCGAACACGCTGCGGACTCGCCACCCCAACCTCCGAATCGCGGGGACCCACTGCCCCGAGTTCGGGTTCGAGAAGGACCCGGAGAAGCTCTCGGAGATGGAGCGAATGGTCGCCGAGGCATCCCCCGACATCGTGTTCGTGGCCCTGGGATTCCCCAAGCAGGAACGACTGATCGCGAGGATCCGCGGCTCCGCACCGAAGGCGTGGTGGGTCGGCGTGGGCATCAGCTTCAGCTTCGCCAGCGGCGAGGTGAAGCGCGCGCCCGAATGGGTGCAGGCGATCGGCCTCGAGTGGGTGCATCGCACCCTGCAGGAGCCGCGGAGACTCTTCGTGCGCTACTTCGTGCACGACATTCCCTTCGGTCTGGCCCTGTTGAGCCGAGCAATCCGCCGACGAGGCCGACTCGCCCCGAGGCCCGATCGCTAGACTCCTCGGCATGAGCGACCCGACGGTCGAGATCGACGCCTACGAAGAGCAGGCTCTTGCCGGGCTCGAATCCTGCAACGAACCCGCCGCCCTGGAGGCCTGGCGAATCGAGCACCTCGGCTCGAAGGGGCGGCTCAAGGCGATGATGCCGCTGGTCAAGCAGGCACCTCCCGAGGCCCGACGCGATGTCGGACGACGCCTGAACGAACTCAAGCAACGCCTCGAATCCGCCTTCGGGGAGCGCACCGTCGCCTCGGCCGGTTCGCCGCCTCCGGGGATCGATCTGACCGAGCCGGGGCTCGTCTCCGTCGAAGGCCGGAGGCACGTGTTGACCGCGACCATCGATCGGATCGTCGAGGTCTTCGGCCGGATGGGCTTCGAGGTCGCCGATGGCCCCGAACTCGAGGACGAGTGGCACAACTTCACGGCGCTCAACATTCCGCCCGAGCATCCGGCTCGGGATCGCAGCGACAACTTCTTCCTCGGCGGCGAGTCGGCGGGGCATCGCCTGTTGCGAACCCAGACCTCGACCGTGCAGATCCGCGCCATGGAGGCCACGCCGCCGCCGCTGCGGGTGATCGCGGTGGGGCGGGTCTACCGACCGGACGCCCACGACGCGACCCACTACAGCATGTTCCACCAGGTCGAGGGACTCGCGGTCGATCGCGATCTGTCGATGGTCGACTTGAAGAGCACCCTCGTGGGCTTTGCGAAGGCGTTCTTCGGAGCGGAAGCCGAGGTCCGGATGCGGCCGAGCTTCTTCCCATTCACCGAGCCCTCCGCCGAGGTCGACATGTGGATGCCGGTCAAGGGCACCTGGCAGTGGGTCGAGATCGGCGGCTGCGGGATGGTCGATCCGGCGGTCTTCGAGGCGGTGGGCATCGACCCCTCGGAGTGGAGCGGGTTCGCCTTCGGTCTCGGTGTGGAACGCGTCACCATGCGTCGCCACGGTCTCGGCGACATTCGCCGACTCTTCGAGAACGACGCGAGGTTCCTGCGGCAGTTCTGAGTCGCGACCTCAGGTCGTGTAGTCGGCGTTGATCCGGATGTACTCGGCGGTCAGGTCGCAGGTGAGGAACCGATCCTCGCATGACCCGGCGGCGAGATCGATGGTCATCTCCACGTTCGGACTCGAGAACGCGGCGGCGAGCGCCGAGAGATCGTCCTGGACCGGCTTGCCCTGGTCGAACAGCCGCAGGCCATTCACCTCGATGCGGATCCGATCGGGGTCGAAGGCGGCGTTGGTGCGTCCGATCGCCGCGACGATCCGGCCCCAGTTGGGGTCGCCGCCGGCGATGGCGGTTCTCACCAGAAGACTGCTGCCGACGGTCTCCGCGACCTCGCGAGCATCCTCGGTGGATTCGGCTCCACGAACCTCCACCTCGACCACTCGCTGGGCCCCCTCGCCGTCCGCTGCGATCATCCTGGCAAGATCCAGACACAGCCCCTCGAACGCCCTCGAGAACTCGTCGAGATCGTGTGGGACTCCGGCGACGCCGCTCGCCATGGCGAAGACCGCGTCGTTGGTCGAGGTGTCGCCGTCGATGCTGAGGCGGTTGAAGGACCGGGCGCAGCTGCTTCGAAGCAGGGTGTCGAGCGATTCGGGATCGATCTCCGCGTCCGTCAGCACGACGCCGATCATCGTCGCCATGTCGGGACGGATCATGCCCGCACCCTTGCAGATGCCGACGATCGAAATCGCTCCGCCGTCCGCAGCCGACACCCGTCGTTCGGCCCCCTTGGCTGCGGTGTCGGTGGTCATGATCGCCCGGGCGAGGTCGGCGGCGGACTCGCGGGCGAGCGTCGACGCGAGGCTCGGCAGCGCACCGCAGAGGCCATCCACCGGCAGGCGGCGCCCGATGACCCCCGTCGAGTCGACCAGCACTTGGGATGGGATGGCGCCGACGTGTGCGGCGAGGACCTCGGCGCTCCGCCGGGCGTCTTCGCGACCGACATCGCCGGTCGCGGCGTTGGCGTTGCCGGCATTGACGAGGAGGGCCCGGCAACGTCCTCTCGACTCGGCGAGGTGGCGTCGGCTCAGCTCGATGGGGGCGGCGGCGAACCGATTGGTCGTGAACACCGCTGCAGTCGAGACCGGGTCGTCGGCGACGATCAGCGCGAGGTCGTCTCCGGGGCCGGTTCGGATGCCTGCCCGCCCAGTGGCGCCTCGGAAGCCTCGCGGGAGGCTCGATGGCAGCGGCGGCGGATCCTGAGCGAGCGGCGTGCGGTGCATGGGAGGTTCGTGGGGGTCAGGCCCGATCGGGATCGAACGTCGTTCGGACCATCGCGATCTCGTCGCAGCAGTGCTTCTTGGGACAGCGGGCGCAGTCCTTCAGGATCTTCTCAGGCAGACCGTTGACGCTGGTCTGCCGGAAGCCGAGTCGCTCGAAGAACCGCGGTGCCCGGGTCAGGACGAACACCCGTTCGACCCGCAGACGTGTGGCGATCGAGGCGAGGTGCTCGACGATGCGCGTTCCAAGGCCGCCGCCGTGGAGATCCGGATCGACGCCGACGGATCGGATCTCCGCAAGCGAGGGGGTGTAGAGCCAGAGCGCCCCGCAGCCGACCACTCGGCCGTCCAGGGTCGCCACCGCGAAGTCGCGGATCGAGGTGAGGATCTCCTCGTCGGTCCGGGGCAGGTTCTCGCCCGCATCCGCCCAGAGATCCACCAGTCTTCGGATGCCCGCGAGGTCCTCGACGGTCGCGGTGCGGACCTCGGCGGCGATCGGTTCGTCGCGCCGGAAGGCCGGTGGCCGAAGTCGCGCGAGGCGAGCGGCGATCTGGTCTCCGGCGGTTCCGCCGACGGCGGATCGCTTCGCCAGGGCCGAATCGACGGTCAGCGCGGTGAACACTCCACGATCGGCCGCGGGTGCGAGTTCCCGGATCTCCTCGATCGACAGGTCCTCGAGGCGCACGCCACGTTCGATGGCGCGGGCGACGAGCCGCCCGGTCTGATGATGCGCGTCCCGGAACGGGACGCCGCGGCCGACGAGATGGTCGGCGAGTTCGGTGGCGTTGGCATGGCCCCCGAGCGCCGCGTCGCGAGCCCGCGGACGATCCACGACGAGACCGTCCAGCAGAGGGGGCAGCACCCCGAGGCAGGCGGAGGTCTCCTCCATGGCCTCGAACAACGGTCGCTTGTCCTCCTGCAGATCCTTGTTGTAGGCCATGGGCAGGCTCTTCAGGACCGCGAGAAGCCCCGTCAGCCGACCGATCTGCATGCCGGTCTTTCCACGCACGAGTTCGAGGGCGTCGGGGTTCTTCTTCTGAGGCATGATGGAGCTGCCCGAGCACAGTTCGTCGGGAAGTTCCACCAGCGACGCCTCGCCCGAGGCGTAGAAGATCAGATCCTCGGCGAGCCGCGAGAGATGCACCGCGAGGATCGCCAGGGCCGCGAGGATCTCGGCCGCGAAGTCGCGATCGGAGACCGCGTCGAGACTGTTGACCGATGCCGCCTCGAATCCAAGGTCGCTGGCAAGTCGCTCGCGATCGATCGGATAGGCGGTTCCGGCGAGGGCGGCGCAGCCGAGGGGGCAGACCGCGGTCCGGCTGCGGGCGTCGGAGAGACGGCGTCCATCGCGACGCAGCATCTCGACGTAGGCCAGGCACCAGTGCGCAAACAGGATCGGCTGGGCCCGCTGCAGATGGGTGTACCCCGGAAACACCGTGTCCCGCTCACGGTCGGCCAGCGCCACGAGAGCGTCGATCACGGCGCGGATCTCCTCCAGTCGCGCGTCGATCGAACGCATCGACCACAGCCGAAGATCGGTCGCGACCTGGTCGTTGCGACTGCGGCCGGTGTGCAGGCGCTTTCCCAGATCGCCGATGCGCTCGACGAGCTCCCGCTCGACGTAGGAGTGGACGTCCTCGTCGCCGGCGGCGAGAACCGATGTCGGATCCTCCCGGGCCGCGGTGCGAATGGAGGCGAGTCCCTCCTCGATGCGGTGGCGATCCGTTTCGGAGATCACGCCTGCTCTCGCCAAGGCGCGGGCCCATGCGGCACTGCCGTCGAGATCCTCGGCGAGCAGGCGATGATCGAACGGCAGCGAGTCGTTGAAGCGGCGGAATCGATCGTCGACTGCGCCGGAGAGGCGGCCGGCCCAGATCGCGTCGCCGAGTTCGCTGCCGTTCACGCTCCCGCCCCCTCGGCGATCGCGGCGGTCTGGTTCCGCTGCGTTGCGGCGATGCGGCTCGGCAGCGTGAACAGGCGGATGAACCCGCCGGCGTCGGCCTGGTGATAGACCTCGTCCGCCGAGAAGGTGGCGAACGATTCGGCATAGAGGCTGCATGGACTGCGACGGCGGGTGGTGGTGGCGGAGCCCTTGAACAGTCGCACCGCGACCTCCCCCTCGAGACGCTCGGCGATCCTCTCGAACGCCGCCTGCATCACCTCCCGCTGCGGGGTGAACCAGCGTCCGTCGTAGACCAGCTCGGCGAATCCGATGGCCTGCTCCTGCCGCCACCGGAGCATGCGGCGATCGAGCACGAGTTCCTCGAGGCCGCGGAGCGCCTCCATGATCACGGTGCCGCCTGGAGTCTCGTAGCAGCCGCGGCTCTTCATGCCCACCAGTCGGTTCTCGACGATGTCGATGCGGCCGACGCCGTGCGAGCCGGCGATGCGGTTCAGGCGTTCCAGCAGTTCGATCGCCCCGAGGCGTTCGCCATCGAGGGTTCGCGGTCGCCCCTGCTCGAATCCGAGGATCACTTCGCAGGGCGTGTCCGGAGCCGCCTCCGGCGCGACGGTGCGGGTCCAGATGTCCTCGGGAGGCGCGTTCCAGGGATCCTCGAGTCCGCCGCCCTCGTGGGAGATGTGCCAGAGGTTCGCATCGCGCGAGTAGATCTTGGTGGCGCTCGCGGTGGTGGGGACGCCGTGCGCGGCGAGATACTCGAGCAGATCCTCGCGGCCGCGGAAGGACCACTCCCGCCACGGCGCGATCACCTCGAGATCCGGAGCCAGGGCGGCGTAGGTCGCCTCGAACCGAACCTGGTCGTTGCCCTTGCCGGTGCAGCCGTGCGCGACCGCATCGCAGCCGAGACGGCGCGCCGCCTCGACCTGGGCGCGAGCGATGGGCGGACGCGCGATCGCGGTGCCGAGGAGATAGCGCCCCTCGTAGACCGCGCCGGAGATCGCGGTCGGGAATGCGAACTCCTCGAGGAACTCCTCTCGCAGATCGACGATCTCGCAGGCGACGGCGCCGGAGCGGAGGGCCTTCTCCTCGATGCCCTCGAGCTCCTCGGCGCCCTGTCCGACATCGACGACGACCGCAACGACTCGGGCGTCGTGGTGCTCGAGGAACCACGGAATCATCGCGGAGGTGTCGAGGCCACCGGAGTACGCGACGGCAATGGTGCGGGGCATGGCGAATCCGTCTCGGGGAGGGGGGGAAGGAGCGGCGATCTCAACGATCTCGCAGCAGTCGGACCAGCAGGGCGTTCTGGGCGTGCATGCGGTTCTCCGCCTGGTCGAACACGACCGACGCGGGGCCGTCGATGACCTCGTCGAGCACCTCTTCGCCGCGATGCGCCGGCAGGCAGTGCATGAAGAGGGCCTGGGGGCCGGCGATCCGCATGAGTTCGGCGTCGACTCGGTAGGGCTCGAGGACGCGGCGCTTGTCGCGAACCCCGGCGGGATCGGCGGAGTCGCCCATCGAGAACCAGGTGTCGGTGTAGATCGCGTCTGCGCCCGCGATGGCCGACACCTCGTCGCTGCAGACGATCTCGGCACCGCTCGCTTCGGCGAGCCGGCGGCACTCCCGCTCGATCCCGGGATCGGGGCGGAAGCTGGGCGGAGTGACGGCGAGGAAGCGGCCACCGACGATGGCGACCGACTCCATCAGCGAGTGGCAGACGTTGTTGCCTTCTCCGACGTAGGCGATCGTGCATTCGCCGGGCGCGCGACCGTGATCGGCGAGGGTGAGCAGATCCGCCAACGCCTGGCAGGGGTGGAAGCGATCGGACAGCGCGTTG
>Ga0075479_10000119_pt1 | contig 28526 bp, 16 predicted proteins | sample DEB08_DNA_8_FD_76341 | JGI IMG/M metagenome (GOLD analysis project Ga0075479, IMG submission 76341) | Aqueous microbial communities from the Delaware River and Bay under freshwater to marine salinity gradient to study organic matter... | ecosystem: Environmental > Aquatic > Marine > Coastal ... | reverse complement strand
GACTGAGAATCTCCAGATTCCGTGACTGGTTCATCGCTCGCAGCAGCAAACTGATATTCTCGCTGCTGGCAGCCAGCACCAACCCTCCAAATTCGGTATCAGAGCTTGTTCGTCCGAGGCTGAAATGCGACAGAGCCTGCCCGCCCAGACTGCCACTGCCTGCCAGTACAGCGTCCGAGCCGGAATTCCCCAGCGGTCGGTTATTGAAGTCAAATCCAGGAGTCAGGGATGTGTAACCAGAGCCGGGCGCCGGCAGGATGCTGCCCAGCAGACTGCGATCAAATAACAACGAATCCTGCAGCCCCAGCTCTACTCCAAACTCATACCGATTGTCGAGTGTCACTTCCGCAAGGATGACCTGAATCATCACCTGTGGTGGCTGCTCATCCAGCCCGTCCACCAGCTCGATGATCTGCTCAAAATACCTTGGCGTTGCACTGATAATGAGTGCATTCCCAACAGGTTCGGGAACAACCACAACCTCAGACTCAATCTGTGTGAATGGATTCTGCCGGCCTGGCGCTGACAGATTCACAACTCGCTCACTGCGAAGAAAGTTGTTGATGGCATTCGCGACATCAAGTGCTGGTGAATTCTTCAGGCGATAAACCCGATTCATACGCTCCTGAGTACCTGCTTCGTCCAGACGCAACAGCAGAACTTCTATAATCCTCAGGTCGCCGGACGTGCCCGTCGCGATAATGCTGTTGGTTCGCACGTCCACCGAAAATCTGACCGGCACGAGGGATGTCTCGCTTTCTGCAGTAGCCAATTGAGGTACTGCTGCTCCAACCGCTTCCGGAAACAACGATCTCAGCACCTGGACCAGATCCGACGCATCCCCGTTGCGCACCTGAAACACCTTGAGCTGTGCTGACGTCGCCGGATTCTCATCCAGGCTGCGAATCAGCTGTTCAATCATGGGAAGTGTCTCCGGAGGTCCGGTCAGAAAGATTCTGTTGGTCCTTGGGTCAGGTGTCAGGCTGATATCGTCCAGCAGTCCTGAAGCTAGAATCTGCTTTCCATCCGGGCCGGATAGCAGCATCTGCAGGGCAGCATTTCGCTGCTGTCCAGTTCCGCCTGCGGCGGCCTGCAGCGCGTTGTTCACAGTATTCGCGACGTCGGCAGCAAGGGCGTTCTTCAGGACAATGATCCTCGCCTCATTGACCGCCTCTGACGTACTTCGATCCAGTCGCGTAATCAGCAGTCGCACCTCGTCGAGATCGCGAGGTGCGGCATTGACAACCAGAGAGTTCGTGCGAACGTCTGATGTCACAGTCACCTCTGGACTCAGTCCGCCACGATCCGCAAAGAATTCGGTGATCAGCGACGAGACATCAGTCGCCCGCGCGAATCGGAGAGGAAAGACCTCCAGCTGTGTTTCCGGCTCTACCGTTTCATCCAGACGTCGAATTAACTTCTTTGCGGCCTCGACAGCTTCGCCCCAGCCGATCAGCAGCAGTGCATTTGGCTTCACCAGCGGTGTCAGTGTCACACGTCCCTGAAGAGGTCCGGTTAGTGTCTCCAGTACCTCCTCCATCACGTCATTCAGCGCCTCACCACGCACATTCCGAAGATAAACGACATCAATTTCCGGCGTGGTCAGCTGGCTCAGACGCTCAATCTCCTCAATAATCCGACTGAGCTCCTCCACGTCAGGATCCCGGCCGCGAAGGATCATCACATCCAGATCCGGGAGTGTCTCAACCGTAACATCAGCAGACGGTCGGCTGAGCATCTGCCCTTCCGTGTCGCCGCTGCGTGCCGGCACCGCTGCGTCGCCTTCCTGCCATGCAGCCAGACGCACGCCGCTGCGCGGCCCGGCATTTCTTCCCTGGTCCGGGTATTCATGGCCCTGTGTCGCATCATGGATCGGAGCGTGGCGGGACTCCGTCTGCTTCCACAACCGTACCGCACGCTGAAAAAAGTCGCCCTCCACATCGGTCAGGCTGACAATGCGTACTGCGGATTCGATGTCACCGCGAGCAGAATCGTCGAGGTAGCGAAACAGCTTGCCGAACTGCAGGGCCAGATTTGGATCACCGCGCATCTCAGCCGTACTGCGACGATGGTCAAAGGTCACCGACAAGGATCGACGTGATTCGCTTACAAAGAAAATAACCTGACCTTGTTGCTGCAGCGATGGGCCCAGGAGACCGGGCAGAGCCTGTTCCGCCTGCATACTGTCCAGAACACGAAATCGATATTCTTCGCGAACAGACTCCGCAGCACTGCTGGTCGCCGGCAGCGGCAATCGTCCCCCTGAGGCATCCTGGTCAATCAATGGCTCAGGAACACGCAGATTCGTCTGAGGTTGGGTGGCCGGTGCACCAGCCAGGAATACGGCTGCCTGACGCTGCAGACTTTCCTCCGCAACAACGTGCACCTGATTCCTTTTTTCATCCACTGCTATTCGAGCGTCTTTCCCCAGTTTCATTCGCAGCATCCCGGCGGCAGCTCTCGGATTGCTCGTCGTATAAGATCTCAGTAACTTCGGTTCCGACGGCAATGACTCCGCCACAGATCCCTGCTGCTGCATCTGCTGCAACAACTGAACTGCTAACTGGTGCGCAGCTGCGGAACCGGAGATCAGCAATTGCTGACGCTCCTGGTCGGGGACCACATGCGTGGATGAGGCTTCAGTGCCGAGCAGTTCCAGCAGCATTCGACCGGCTTCAGAAACATCCACCCCATCCCCGGAATAGACTCGGTATTCCCGTGACTCCTGCGACCATCCTGCGGCACACAGCAGCATCACTGCGATCAACGAATGCAGACAACTCTTCATGGACAACAACCCGTCTGAGGGCAGACTGACTGGCGGGATTGATGTGCGCGTCTTCGCGCACACATTCGGCGAGGAGATGACAACACCGGTCCGCGAATTTTTTGTTCTGCAGAGGTGTCTCTCCCTGACAAATATGCCAGTCGCGGTTTCCAGCCAATACGAGCTGGGGCAATCGCGGCATAATCGGCGGCACAGTTTGTCCGGAGCAGCTTTCGCTGGCAATTTTCTGCAGAAACTCGACCGGACAACACCGGCTTTGTGCCGGAAATCGTCCCAAGCGGCAGCTTTTGCCGCTGATTGCGAACGGGAGCCTCTCGCCCGGGCTGCAGCCTGTACCGAGGCCCGACATTCACTATGCTTCCGACAGTGGCAGTCTTTTAGTCAGTCTTTCGTCATGACAACGCGGCAGTCGCATCGTTGAAAAAAATCGTCCCACACACCAAAGGTCATCAGCGCACACGCAGTGACCACGCAACGGAACTCACACAGGACTATGTCGAGGCGATCTCTGAACTGCAGGAGCAGGCAGGGGAATGTCGCGTCAAAGATCTCGCTGCGCGATTCGCGGTGAGCCACGTGACGGTTTCGCGCGCACTGTCACGAATGCAACGGGATGGCTTCGTGGAAACGCAGCCGTACGGACCGGTCACACTGACTCGCAAGGGACAGAAGCTGGCCGGATTTTCACGACACAGACACAAGATCGTCATGCAGTTTCTGATCTCGCTGGGCGTGAGTCATCAAACAGCCGCAATCGACACAGAGGGAATTGAACACCACGTCAGTGAGGAGACTCTGGCAAGAATGGAAGAGTTCCTCCGCGATGGAAAACTGGATGGTCAGCAGAAAACCTGACTGCTCACGCTGCCGGAACACTCAGTCGCTTTCTGACCCACTCAGAAACCTTACACCAGCTGCATCACTGAGAATTTATCACACAGCGAAATCCGGTATGGAAAGCCCCGCTGTCCTCCTCACCCTTCATGCGTGCGGAGACGCGATAACCAACGCAGTACTGATCACTGCACATGAATGATCCGCCACGCTGAACTCGTTTGATAATCCCCGGCTCCTGTGGATCATGTGATGATTCAGGGCCCCTCGGATTCACTGCCGGGCTGTACGAGTAGTAGTCGGGCTGGTAGTAGTCATGACACCACTCCCACACGTTTCCCGATATATCCACCAGGCCCCATTCATTCGCAGGGAAACTGCCCACGGGAGCTGTCCCGGAGAATCCATCTTCGCCCGTATCCTGCACCGGAAACTCACCCTGCCAGATGTTACCCCGCCACTCACCTCGCGGCGTCAACTGATCACCCCACGGATATGAACGACCGGACTCGCCACCTCGGGCAGCGTATTCCCACTGGGCTTCTGTCGGCAGTTCTTTTCCCGCCCATTCGCAGTACGCCGCGGCATCCAGCCAGCTGACATGAACGACCGGATGATCCATGCGGCCCTCGAGAGACGATTCTGGTCCCTCCGGATGCTTCCAGTCTGCCCCGGCGACGTATTGCCACCAGCTGTATGCCCCCTTGCGTGGATCAATCTGTGCGCGACTTTCCAGCGGCAGACTGCAAATCGATCCGGGAGTATCGAATTCCGGCAGAATGGCGAGTGAATCCGCCGCACTACCCGGCTTTACGCTGCGAAACTCGGGGGGCTTTTCTGCCAGCGTGAGATATCCGGTGGCCTCAACAAATTCTGCAAACTGGCGATTGGTCACCTCAGTTCGATCCATCCAGAAGCCGTCCAGCCGGATGCGATGCGGCGGAAATTCGTCCGGAAACATCGTCTGCTCGGTCCCCATGACAAAGCTGCCCGCCGGAATCCATACCATGCCCTCCGGCCCCTTTTCCGGCGTACGATCGGTTTCACCGCTGGCACTCGCCTGATCTGCCGACTGCCGTTGTGATGAATCCGGAGATGCAACTCGCCACGCAGCAATCAACAACAGCAGACCGGCGACAAGAAATGTCGCTGCAGACAAGATGGTATTTTTCATGTGATGGTCGTTTCAACAGCCGTGGTTCTCTGTTAGCCAGTACTTCGCTATCTCATCGGCGAGGTCAGGGATTGTCAACTGCTGAGGTTTGATGCTGGACGCACTGGCACCTGCAGCACGGATCCCAGGCACAATCGTCGCCACTCAACAGCCGCGCGGAGAACACAACACCGACAAACAGGCCGCCGCCGCCGTGGCGACATTCAGCGAGCCTACAGCGCCGCGAGGTGGCATCGACACGAGCTGGTCACAACGCTCACGCGTCAGTCGTCTCATCCCCTGACCCTCGTTGCCCACAACCAGCATCCAGTTTCGGTCGGCAGCGACGTCATAGATCGAACTCTCCGCCCGCTCACACGTCCCCAAAACCCAGATCCCGGACTCCTGAGCTCTCGCCATCGCCTGGGCGAGATTGGGGACAACGGAAAATGGAACGCTCTCCGTCCCGCCGGCACTCACATCACAGACCGTGCCATTCACCGATGCACTCTGGTCCTTCGTCATGACCACACCGCGAACACCGAAGAACCCGGCCAGCCTGAAGATCGCCCCGAGATTCTGAGGATCCTGCACACGATCAAGAGCCAGCCACAAATCGGCCCCGCCCTGATCTGCCGAAAACAACAGTTCCTGTGGGACTGGAGAGGGCGGCTCGACCTGAGCAGAGCCGGCACCAGTGCGTTCCGTTTGACGACGTCCACGCCGCTGGCCGCTGCCGGCATGGCCATAAGAAACAGGAACGCGGAATTCCAAAGCCATCTGCAAAACCTGAGCCCACGGTTCCGGAGGGTTTTCTGACTGCAGCGTCAGTTGCCGAACTGCTCGCGGTCGTGATTCCAGTACAGCTCGGATACTGTGAGGGTTGCGTAGTTCAAGCATCAAATTCCCCGAATGACTCGGCAGCACCATCCCAGCGGACAAACTCATCCGAGATCGCACAAAAAAAGCGGCACTACTCTGTGTCAGAGCAGTACCGCCCGGTCTTCACTGAAGACGACAGATCACGGCAGCTTCAGTCAGCCCCAGAGATCACTGACTGTCGCCGGGGGCAATGTTCATTCGACGACCACCCTTATCAAATTCCACTGTACCATCGCACAGTGCGAAGAGCGTGTAGTCGTTGCCCATGCCGACGTTGCGACCCGGATGCCACTTCGTTCCACACTGACGCGCGAGGATATTTCCTGCGAGAACAGACTCGCCGCCAAACTTCTTGATTCCACGACGCTTTGCCTTGGAATCACGACCGTTCCGGCTGGAACCCTGACCCTTCTTGTGAGCCATCACACACCTCTTTTAACGATGAAATTCGGGGGCTGAAAACAGCCCCTTTGGAACCTGAATATTCGTCTGGATAACGCCGCCCGTGAGTCACTGGCAGGGCAAATTATCGCAAAATACAAACACAACCACTTGTGCCGGTAAGCCAAACGGCAGGACAACTCTGGTGTGTCCACCGATGTGTTACACCGGGAACTGAGCACCGAAGTACCGGCCCAATCCATGCCCGTCAAATTACCTTGAGCCATGAAAACAGCGGGGATCGGGGACCATACGCTTGTCAGGCAGCCGGTAAAACTGCAACCTCTGAGCAGACCACAGTGGAACCTGGTCGACAGAATCGAGCCCCGGATTTTGACGATTTATCGGGATTTTTCAAGAGTTTTCGCAGACTCAACTGCAATTTCCCGGCCTCGATGCTGAAGCCGATGCTGCGAAAACGGACCTTGCTACTGAGCCACCGTTGTCTCACCCGGGATGGACGAGGTCGGGATCCTGCGGAGAATCTGATTGAAATCAGTGATCGAAGCGTCAAAAGCGCGGCGGCGATAAATCCACGCTGGAAGCATTTCAGGCTGTTCATCACCGTCCAGATCGGCCGTATCGATCAACCTGAACTCCATTTCTTCCTGCAGAAATTCATCACCGGGACGGGCAAATTTCTGGACGATTACCTTCTCTTCAAAGACATTGTTGCCCTCGTCGTCCTGCGTAATCCGATACGCGTTGGAAAAGCCGGACATGTAAACCGTGAAGAAGTCGGCCCGATCGTCCACATTTCGCCAGATTGCAACTCCGTAGAGGGCACGATCCAGAGTGTCCGGATCATCTGCAGCGACTGGTTCCCCAATCTCCTGAAGTGCCTCCACGCTGTTCAGCAGTTTTGCTTCAACGCCCCGGCGGCCCAGTTCCCGCTCGAAGATCGCCTGCTGGATCCCCCGATGAATCACGTCCGGCCACGCTGCCACCACGGTACCGTCCAGTTCTTCCGCTTGCAGCAGAAACTTTGGCAACCGCAGCGGGCGGGTGAGTTCTTCCGTCCTGTTGTTGACCGGACGGTTCTCGATATCAGCGAGTTTGGCCTCCAGTTCCGGCTTCTCGGCACCAGCAAGATCTGTGTAATCCCTCAGAATCACTCGGTACATCAGGTATCGAACGATCTCCTGACGATTGGCACCGTCTTCCTTCCAGTTCACCCGCAACAACCGCAGCGGCTTAATTTGGACCTCAGCGATCCACAGCGACGGAAAACCCGGGCCAAGCAGCGGCGCGTCAGCATCCCGAGCTTGAGCGATCCCCAGCATCTCATCGATCGTGACCTCAATCGAACTGGTCCGGACAAACCCGTCATTCAACGGAGCCTGGACGACCTGTGCGTGAAGTGATACCTGACAGAAAATCAGCGCAGTCAGTGAAAATACTGAGACACGAGTCAACAATCGCAGCATGGACCCCACCTTCACTATCACCGATTGCAGGAACTTCGCGTTGTGCGAAGCGTCCTTCGACCCAGGCCGGAAAAGTCGTCAACACCGCGAAAAGCGGTAGATTCCGCCCGCTCCGTGCGCAGAACGGGGGCACCGGATCTTTCGATACTCTGATATTTTATCGGCGAGCTTGCACTTGGTTTTCTGCCTCAACCTGCAAAAAATGGCAAATCTGCGTGCTTTTGGGGGCACAGATCCGACTCTGTCACATGTCGATCCTGCTGGCTCGCTCTTCAATCTGTTCCAGGCTGAAAAATGCCCCGGTTCCTGACCCCGGGCAGGTCTCGCAGACCCGGTTCCACGCCTCTTCTGATTCCAAATGCGAATTCCAAAATGGCCAGGTACGACACTGCACAGGTCTGGCTGAGTAAACCGTGCACTTCCTTTCGCGCGAGTCGAAAAAGGTGCAATCCCCGTTGGCAAACTCGGTGAGCGACATTCTGCCTCGGACGATCCGCGTGTGAAACAACCGTATCTCGCCGATCGGCTTATCCAGAAATTCGGCAATCTCCCGCAGTTCGTCGTCGGTCACCCAAACCACGCCCGGAGCGCCGGTGCAGCAGTCGCCACACTGACTACAGGTAAAATTCAATCCCCCGCTGTACCAGGGCTTCCCCCCGTTTTCCGGCTCAGTCACACCCGCGTTTCCCGCTGACATCTCTCGCTTCCCAACATCTGTAACCAATGATCCGACTCCCGCTGATACAGCTGAGTCACCTCTTTTCCGTTTGTTGCGTCAACCTTCCGCTTTGACCGCAGCAGCCCGCTTTGCTGCGTCTCGTTTTTCTTCAGCATAGCTGGCTCGAATATACAACGGCTCCAGCGTCTCCGGTGTACAGAAACAACCCTGTTCGGCAAGTCGATGCCCCAACATCGCAACGTCCGCGGCCCGTGGAGTCAGCTGAGCGATCTCTTCGGAATGCCCGGCCTGCTGAAGCAGTGGGCGGTACCGGTCGGCAACCGTTCCCGCAATCATCCGCTGACCAATCAGATCAGCGGGAACTGCAATCTGGATTTCTGCGGTCAGTTGCCACACTTTCTGCTGACTGTTCCACTCTGCCGGCGCTGTAAAGACTTCATCACGCTGGGCGTCACAAATCATCCATGCCGATTTCACGGCGGGTGACAACTGCCACGCCATCGCCTCCAGCGTGCTTACTGCGACAAGGGGAATATCGTGCAGCCAACTCAGCGTCGAGGCGAAGGCCAGACCCACACGCAGTCCGGTAAAACTGCCCGGCCCAATACTGACTGCGACTGTGCTTAAACACTCTGAACGAAACTGATGTCGCGTCAATAACTCGTCAACTTCACTGACCAGTGTCTGCGCGTGTCGGCGTCCTTCTGTGCAGAGTACTCGTTCTTCCAGCAGGACTCCGGATTCTGCCAGGGCGATTGAACCCTGCATTCCGGATGTTTCCACTGCCAACAGCATCGTTCTACCCGTTTCTTCTTCAATTCCGTACGCGGGCCACAGTCACTGACCCCTGTCTGCGTGGGCCGAGATCTTAAAGCGACGCCCTCATGGACGCAGTCTCAGACGATAAGAATTTCCAATTTCCAGCGGGTCACCAGCCTGCCGGTTGATACAGCGGAAACAAATCGGGCAGGGAAGAAACTTTCAACCGGGCTTTGGACTCAGTCGAGTAATCCGAACCTTGCGGTCGTGATGAGCCGTGGCCACCGTGATTCCGTCAGCGTGCAGATCCATATCTCGCGCAAGATTCGGCAGCTTGAAACGATGATAGTCTTTTTCTGCGTCCGTTTTCCAGAACAGCAGAAAGCCCCCGGTACCTCCACCACAAGCACCCATCAGGCTTCCGTCGGCCAGCCATCGCAGCCGCCAAATCACCCCCTGCTTAACATTCTCCGCAATCAATTGCTTCTCGACCTTACCGCTTTCAAGATCAATCAACAGGACCAGTGGCTCATGAACTGCCCCCAGCGGATTGGTCGCCTTGTGAAGCCCTCCTGCCGCCAGCCACTTTCCATCCGGACTGACCGCCAGACTGCGAACGCCTCCAAAATCCACCTTCTGCCCGCTATTGAAGGAATGCAGGGGCGATCCATCCAGACTGCGCACTTCTTTACCCTGCTGCAGGTCCCACTGCCGAATCACCCCCGAGAGATCACCGGAGAACAACTGCTTTCCTGATGGGTCAAAACAAACGGAGTAAATATGCTTTTCATGTCCGGACAACTCACGAATCTGCTGACCGTCATTTGGATTCCAAAGCCGCACCATCAGGTCATTGCCACCACTGGCAAACATGGAATTGTCCGGTGACATCTCGAGGGCCCGAATCCAGTGAGTGCCGTGAGCCTGCACGGTGCGCGTGACAGCAGGTGCATCGCCTTTCACAGGCCACCAAACAAGACGTCCATCATAGCCACCACTGATCACCGTGGATCCGTCTTTGGTAAACACGAAGTTTCGGACCCATGTCGCATGGCCGTCCTTCAGGTCCACGCGAGCACCGTCACTCAACTGAAATCGCCCGATCGAAGTGTCTTCGGAACCGCAAAACACATGGTTGCCCTGCGGATCAAAACGGCACGATATCAATGGCCGATCACAGGCCCACTCAAATTCGGTCCACGCTGCAGTGGGATCGGGCGCGTCAGAAAGTGACCGTGGCATGTCGCGTCTCCTGGCGGGGTGCGAATTCATAACCCGACCTGATGAACTGCAGGCACAGCCATCACGGTCATGGACGCCGACAGCATACTTCCCAGGACTGGCAGAGTCACGCGGCTTTCGCTGATCTCAACCACGCCCGTCGTTCAGCGCATCCCCATCAGGGTGGCGAGATTTGTGCCGCTGGGAGGACCAAATCGCGGCTCCAGCGACAGCCCCAGCCCCACGTTGTCGCGACTGAAATCGATCCCAAATCCAAAATGCAGGATCCAGTCCAGACCAACACGCGAGATCGTCAGAGATGTGCCACGCGATTCATCCTGAGCGAGGTCGTAAGCAAAGGACGCCGTCGAAATCCACTTGGGACTCATGCGATAGGTATAGCTGCTGACAAGCGTCCGACTGTCCAGATAATCGCCCACCCTTACATTCCGCAATCCGACATAAACGCTGCCGCGAGTACTGCGCTGACTCAACAGCCCAACACTCCACATACTGCCCGCGTTATCAAACAGATCCCACGAAGCATCTCCGTGCAGGCCCGTGCGATCACTCAGATTCCAGCGATACCGACTGTACAGCAGTCCAAAATCTTCTCCGAAATTGTCGCGCTCAGACTTTGGAAAAAACGTAGCCCCGTATTCGAGTGTCATCCAGTCCCGAGTTCGCTGCGTTTCCGCACTTCCGGAATGAGTCTGCAGCCGTTCGCGAAAACCAAGCCGCAACGACTGGAAACTGTCGGCAACTTCATGATACGGAGCCGATGTCCAAAGTCCGGCCCCGGTTCTTAATGCGTAATTTCTCGGGTCAAACTGATCGGGTAACGCTCCCGGAAAAATCTGCGATGCAAGCGTGTAGCGGGAACGAAATCGCTCCTGAGCATTATCATCCAGTTCGTTGAACTGGGGAACCTCATCCAGCGACATTGACGACTGTGTATAGGCATACTCCAACAACGTTTCGTGGCGATGAGCCAGTCCATTGACACCCAACAGAGTGTTCCGCACAAACGGAAACACCCGGGTCGCAGAGAACCTTGCCTGTATCCCGGTATTCAGCAACAGGCGAGTCTCGTCCTCTCCGGTTGTGCCACCGCCCCAGTAAGCGGCTTCACCGCTGACCCACGGTTCCACGTTCAGAATCCCCAGCCGCATTGGTGCGCTCAGTCGATGTCGCGTCATCGCCACCACGCCACTCGCATCCCGCATCCCGGTCAAACCAAGCGGAGAATACGGATCCTGCAGATCGGCCGGGGCCGGTAAGGCCTGCATTTTTCCATAACCAACACTCGAATGCTGATCCCAGTAGAAAAGACCAGCTCCCAGAGGCTTTGAAAATGTGTACAGGTCAGCGCGAGGTAACCACTCCGTCGTGGCTTCAAATCCATTCAGATCAACTCGCCCCCACAGCTGCCCCGACCATTCCCCCATATCCCGGCGAGCACCAAGAATGGTCTCCACATCCTTGCCGCTGTCGAATCGGATCTCGTCGTACTGTTCCAGATAATTTCTGTCGGACAGATAACCAATCTCCCCGAACAGCTGCCCCCATGCACTCTCGCGACGAAAACTTCCCGTAACCTCACCACGGTTTTCACTGTCGGGCTGCAGACCGCGTCGATCTCTTCCCAGATTGTCCGTGCCATGATCGTTCTGGTAGAAAATACGACCATCACCGACCCAGCGATTCGGACCACTTTGGCGATTCCATGTTCCCTGTAGACCCGCGCCAACTCCCCGATCACTGCGATAATCCGCCAGCAGATCAAGTTGTCTTCCGGGAACCGGAGACAGTCCCATTAACTGCTCCAAATCCCACACGGTGCTGAGCTGCACTCCAAAAACGCGGTCTGAAGAAACCGCCGCTCGCCGCAATGGAATCCTCGGATCCTCTGCCGGCCCGCTGATGATCGGCAAGTACAGCAACGGGATGTTCCCCAACACGAACTGATTGTTCAGACTTCGGACCCACAACTCACTGCGTACCACCGGCTGCCCGGTTTGCGGATCAATTCCAGTTGCTCCTCGCCTGCCAGGCTCAAGAAAAATATCAGAGGCCTGCAGTCGATATCCCGGTTCTCCGTATGGGCTTGTCGTGACCCATGCATTTTGAATGTGGAACTTCTCTCGACTCAGCTGCCGCAACCGCTCACCGCGAACTCGGACCGTCACATCCGTTCCCGGAACTTCTGCTCGCAATTCGGCCTTCAGGAGCAACGCCTGATTTCCTGCCGCGTCATAAAACCCGGAGGAGGCCCGAATCGTATTGCCCGCCTGGCGAATGACGATGTTCCCCTCCAGGTAGACCTGAAAACGATCATCCGCTGACTGAATCACAGTGCTGCCCGAATCGATTCCCGAAGACGCTCCCGCCTGAGTCCAGATCACCACTCGATCGGCAGACAACTCCAATCCATCAGGGGAATACTTTGACAATTCCGAGCCAGCATCCAGGCCGTCAATCAAGACCTGAACTCCGCCCGTAATGACCGTCATTCGCTCTTCCGGTACCGTCCCTTCGACGGTCGAAGATTCCACGACCAGTGGCGCATCGGTCGCTCGTGGTCGGATACGAACCTGCCGCTCGCCACCACCACCCCCGGGAGCCGGGAGCACCGGGATTGGTTGCGAGAAAATCTCCGCCGGTGTCTGCTGGCCGGCTTTGATCCAGCCACTCTGCTGCCCCGGATACAGCCTCGGTAATGCTCGCTGAAGCAGAGGCGACTCGCGTGATCCGGCCAGTGTTGTGCTGGATGCAAGCAATTCCGGAGGACTGGTGCTTTGCAGACGAAAATCCAGCGCTGCGAATGTCTGTCGGCCGGTAGGCCCCGCGACGGTAACCTCTTCACCATAGACCGCCAGGTCAAAACCCTCGGCGGTGGGACTCACAAAGACAGCCATCCTCGCCCCGGAATAGCTCTGCTCCCCCTGCTGAATGGAAACCTGTCCAATCAGCAAGTGGACGTCCATGGACTGCCACTGCAGCATCTCTTCGTGACGAGCTGAAATCCGAATCTCTGCTGTGCTGTCCAGTGTCCGGCTCTCAACCGGCGACACAGGTAACTTCCCCTCCTGAGCGCGCACGACGGGTGTGCAGAAAATGGCTGATGCCATCACCGCAGCCCGGATCATTCTCGTAAAATCAGCATGAGACTGCATGCAGATGCCGAAACGCAGGCGATCGATTCGATCGCAGGGGAAGAGACAGGAGAGGTGGAGAGGATTCCAAAGACTGGAAACATGCTCGCAGAATGAGAGCAGCTGTTCTGAACTATACGGCTGAAGCCAAAATAGGGTCAATATCGGAAACCGGCAGAAGCAATGACGTAAGCCCCTGATCAGAAAAGACTTACAGCACAGCACCACTCAACACCCCGAATTCGGACAGGATTCTGGCCCGATTTCGGCAGGATCTGCCGGTTGCAGGGTGAAAAACATGCCGGGACCAGCGGGCACCGTGGCCACTGCGACCAGCGGACCGTCTTAGTCAGGGCCATGAACGCTGCCGAAACGCTTTCGCCAGGTCGCGTCTCTCAGCGAGACAGGAGATCGCGCAGGATCATCAGCATCAATAGCGAACGACCGCTCCAAACCGCTGTACGCAGCCAGTTGGAGAGGACCAAATATCGATGATCGCGGTCACAGAAGTCGCGGCAGAGCCGATTGTGCAGCGGAACCTGTACCAAAAATGTGCAGACCCACAGACTCACACTTAACACGGCCCCCAGAAGCAAATGACGCTCGAATCCGGCGATTGGCGAAAAAGCCAGCCAGATCGAACTGGCAAGTTCAGCCAGCATCAGAGGAAAGACGAGCGGGGTAATTCGCTGACAGTGCTCGCGCTCGTACTCGACGAATGCACTGCGGCCAACCCTGGAAAACAGAGGATACTGCACCAGTTGGATCAACCAGATGAGACCGGTCATTGCCATTGTTGCAAAACAGCAGATCAACAGCACAGTGTTCTGATCAAAGGCCCACATTTGTCTCACCGTCTCTCATTCGTCAAACTCCGCCTCACAGAATGCGACTTCGGATCATCATTCCGGACGCAGGAAGGGTGACATTCTTCCGGATTCACCGGAACCCAGACCCAAATTCCAGCGTCCAATCACAGGATTCTGCCGACCAACTTGTGAGAATCAACGCCCGTGGTCGTCAAAATGAAAGACCGCTGAAGTACTGCGGCAAGTGAAATATCCTGCCGCTCCTCGAACGCATCCGCCGGCACGACGGCTATGCAGCAGTCCCCGATCCGAACTGCACTGAAGCATTCCGGAAGAAGGAAGCCCAATAATGCGATATGCCCTGTTCCTGCAGGCACTGCTTTCCCTGTCATTTTTCACATCGGCCGGGGAACCAGCGATGCAACCTCCCGCGGAACGTCGACAGACTGCTCAGGCATTGATGCAGCAGAACAATTTTCGCGAAGCCGCGGATTTCTACGAGACACTTCTTCGGGAGCCCACTCAGGACCCGCAACATGCGAGTGATCTGGAGCAGGCCGTTAATTGTCTGATCAGACTCGGCGAAATGACCCGGGCAGAGCAGTTGATTGAAGAAATCGCTTCCGCCAGCTCAGATCGGTTCGAAGTCCTCAGATCGGCGGCCAGGTCCCTCGAACAACTGCCACATTATGGATTCCTGATCGGCGGCAACTTTCACCGTGGCAATCATCGCGGTGGCGGCATTCGGGTAAGTTCTGAAGCTCGCGATCGCGTCCGCAGCCTGCAGCTCCTCCGGCAGGCCATTCAGCTGGAGACGGCACCTGCGAACGAACGCAGTGCTGTCTGGATGACGATCGCTGAACACATCGGGGATTCTCGTTTCTCTACGGCATGGCGATTACAGGAATTGACCAACCTCGATGTGCTGCCGGAGACGGAAGAGCAAACTGGCTTTCGTGGTTTTCCGGGCGGCGGCGGTGCTGGTGGGGGAGCCCCGATCGACAGCGAGGGCAACCCGGTCTTTCACACTGTCCCTGAATCATGGGATGCCGCGATTTCTGATGGTCAGCGTTATCGATTCGCGTTGGAACAGGCAGCCACCCTGAACACAGGCCGGCGCAGTGAAGTGGACCTGCAATTCGCTCGCTTTCTCAAGTCTCAGTTCGGCGTGGCATCATCCAGCGGATTCCCTCCGCCAGTGATTCTCAAGGACCAGACGTCAGCACAAGATCCCAACACAACGCTGCCATTGCCGCAGACCCTGACAGACGACCAGACCATCGCGCGACTCGCGTCCGGACTAAAAGTCCTCACGCTGCCGGATGAGTTCAACTTTCTTAGCATCCTCAGGAGCATCGCCAGCCGCAGAGATTCACAGCAGTCGGCAGCGATCGAAGAGCTAATCGGTGAATACATGCAGCGGCACCAGTACCCCAAAGCCGCCGAGCAGCTGCGGCAGCTGCGAGACGTTGTCACACCGCAACCAAAACAGCATGTCGACGCTGTCAATCGACGGCTGCAGCAGATCGAAGGAAACTGGCTGCAGTTTCAGCCGACGGAAACACAGGCTGCAGGGAAGTCGGTGACCTTCGATCTTCGTTACCGCAACGGCAGTGAGGTGAAATTCACCGCCGCGAAGATTCGAGTCGAGAATCTGCTGACGGACATCATGGAATATATCAAATCTCAGCCGCTCAATCCTGCCTGGCAAAAGACCTCGCTGCAGACCATCGGCTGGCACCTGATCAATGACGACGAGAATCTCTATACCGAGCCGGCTGCTGTGGAATGGTCCCGGCAACTTGCTCCACCGGAGGGACACTTCGATGCGGTCCGGACAATGACAGCCCCGCTGCCCGAAGCCGGAGCATGGTGGATCACCGCACAGATGAAGGACGGAAATCGCGTCGCAATGGTGATCTGGGCCGCCGATCTGGCACTGGCCATTAAACGCGTTGAGGCAGGTTCGATGTACTACGTGGCCGATGCTGCCACCGGAAGTCCGATGACTGACTGCAGCCTGCAATTTTTTGGATGGCAGCGCGTTGCTTCGCGACAGGCACCAGCAGTCTTTGAAACAACGATGATGCGGAATCGAACCAACGAGCAGGGGATCTGCGTGATCGCCGCTGACCAGAATGATCGCCGCAAACAGTGGCTTGCAATTGCCCGTTCACCAGACGGACGCGTCGCGTTCCACGGCTTTCACAACGTCTGGAACCCCCAGGAAATTCCACAGCTTTCGGGATCCCGCCAGCGAGTGTTTGCGATCACCGATCGGCCCATCTACCGGCCCGGTCACAAACTCCAGTATCGCCTGTGGCTCCGAAATCCCGATTTCACGACCGCAGAAGATGACTCCCCCGGCACCGATGTCATCGTGCAGGTCCGGAACCCCAAAGGTGATGTCGTTCACCGCAGCACCGGGGCCCTGGACAAATGGGGAGGGATCGACGGGGAATGGACCCTGCCGGATGATGCAGCCACCGGAAAATGGTCTGTCGCGTTGGCACAGGAATCTGATGTCACCCGGATCCGGGTGATCGATGGACAGCGTCAGCGAGTCCTGGAGACTGTGGAGCAGATTCTCGGCTCCGGACAGTTCTCGGTCGAAGAATACCGCAAACCCGAATTCGAAGTGACAATCGACGCACCGGAAACACCCGTCACGCTGGGAGAGACCTTTGCGGCAACTGTGAAGGCCCGCTATTTCTTCGGTGCCCCTGTGACATCTGCTCGCGTCAAATACACCATCGAACGCAGCAGTTTTTCACAGCGCTGGTTTCCGGTCTCCAGTTGGGACTGGCTTTACGAACCGGGCTACTGGTGGTTTGCTGAAAAAACAGACTGGCATCCTGGGTTCTCTGAATGGGGCTGCCTGCCTCCACCACGTCCGTGGTGGAACTGGAATCCGGATCCCCCGGAAACAGTTTCCACAGGGGAAGCCGAAATCGGACCGGACGGGATGCTGACCATTCCGATCGACACCGCCGCCGCAGGGGATCTGCACGGTGACACCGATCATCGATACACCGTAACGGTGGAAGTCACCGACCGCAGTCGCCGCACAATTGTTGGTACCGGAACAGTCACCGCAGCCCGGGCGCCATTCAAGGTCTTCACGTGGCTGAACCGAGGCCATTACCGGACCGGTGCCGACGCCCTGTTTAGTTTCCAGGCAAGAACACCGGATGGTCGTCCGGTCGCCGCCACTGGAACCGCAATTCTCTCCAGACTCTCCACAATCGATGGAGAGCTTCGGGAAGAACAAGTGGAATCATGGAAGATCTCCACCACTGCTGATGGCTTCGGAAATCTGCGATTGCAACTGCCGGCTGCCGGTCAGTTCCGGCTGGAAGCAGAGCTGAGTACAGCGGACGGGATCAGCCAGCGCGGGGCCACAGTTTTCCTCGTACGCGGTGACGGGGAAGAGCCCCTGACATGGAGATTCAATGCCCTCGAACTCACCCCCGATGAAAAGGAATACGCACCCGGAGAAACCGTACAGCTTCAGGTCAGCACAGATCTTCCGAACAGCACTGTGCTGTTGTTTTTGCGACCAGCCAATGGACTGTGCCCGGCCCCGCAACTGCTAAACATCTCCGGCAAAAGCACCGTTGTACAGATCCCTGTGACCGCAGACGACCAGCCGAACTTCTTTGTGGAGGCACTGACGATTGCTGGCGGAAAAGTCCACTCGGAAATCCGGGAAATTGTTGTCCCTCCGGAAGAACGCGTGACCAGTGTCGACGTGCGTCCGAGTGCGGAACGCGGTCGCCCTGGAGATACAGCCCGTGTGCAAGTCAGTTTGAAGGACGTGCAGGGGAATCCCATCACAGGCAATGTCGTTGTCTCAGTTTACGACGCCAGCCTGGAGGCGATCGCCGCGGACACCATTCCGGAAATTCGCAGCTTCTTCTGGAAGTTCCGTCGCAGTCATTCGCTGCAGATCAATTCCAGCCTGACGCGCGTGGAACAGTCTATGGTACGGTCCGGTGAACCAATAATGACGCCACTCAGTACCGGCGAACAACTGCTGACTCATGGTGAGGAGAATTCCTGGTTCGGAAATCAAATGCTGAGACGCGGGGCTGTCGTCGCAGACAGCATGGCCCCGATGGAATCCGCAGAAATGGCCATGGATATGCCAGCGATGGCTTCGGCTAAAGCGGGCTTCGGAGGAGCGGCTCCGGACGCAGTCGTCGAACCGGTTCTTCGCAGTCAGTTTGCAGAGACAGCCTTCTGGACAGCCACCTCCACGGCCGATGCGAACGGGAATTTTTCACTGGAATTTCCCCTGCCCGATAATCTGACCACCTGGAAGATACAGGTCTGGACGATGGCTGATGGAACTCGAGTCGGTTCCGGATCCAGCGAAATCGTTGCGTCCAAAGATCTGCTGATCCGTCCTCAAACTCCCCGATTCCTCACGGCCACAGACCGGGTCGTGTGTTCTGCGGTCGTTCACAATTATCTGGACACCGACAAAACGGTGCGGGTTGTTCTGCAGACTGACGGAAATCAGCTGCAGGCTCTGTCGCCATTAACTCAGGATGTGCTGATCACGGCTGGAGGCGAAGCGCGAGTTGACTGGCTGGTGCGAGCTGAAGAATCCGGTGAAGCTGTCATCCGAATGCAGGCGTTGACAGACGAAGAATCGGATGCCGTCCTGGTCACACTGCCGGTTAACATCCACGGTATGTCAACCACGGAGAGTTTCACAGGGGTTCTGAAAAACGGCACGCAAAACATCAGCCGCACGGTTTCGGTTCCACAGGATCGCATTGCTGACCAGTCTCGACTGGAAATTCGATACAGCCCAACGCTGGCGATGGCGATGGCAGACGCGCTGCCATGGCTGATCGAGTATCCACACGGATGTACCGAACAGACCCTGAATCGATTCCTGCCCGCGGTTCTGGTCCAGCGAACACTGCAGCAGTCCGGCCTTGACCTGGAGCAGATTCGCGGTCGGCTGCTGCAACTGAATGCCCAGCGCACCTATCGTGGCAAGTACCCGAAACACTGGGGCGATCCACCTGCTCGCCAGACTCGCGATCTGCGGGAACTCCCCGCCGGATTCGGACGTGGCAGCAGTACGCTGGCCGCATGGATTCAGGAAAAAATCGAATCTGATATGCGTACGGGATACGGACTCTCTGAAGCTGCGAATCCGGTCTATTCCGTGTCAGATCTTGAGAAAATTGTCACCGCAGGAATTACCAGACTCAATGAAATGCAGTTGCGTGACGGAGGCTGGGGGTGGTTTTCCGGATTCAATGAACGCAGCTCTCCGCAATTCACGGCACTCATTGTCCGGGGGCTGTTTCTGGCCCGCAACAACCAGGTCGAAGTTCCGGAACAACTTCTGAGCAGAGGCGTTCAGTGGCTGCAGTCGTGGCAGGAACAGGAACTGGAAAAACTCCGCCGCGGAGACGAACGTCGCGAAGATCCGGATGCGAATCACGGCAATCAGCCCTACCGCATGTCTGCCAGCAACCTCGATGCACTCGTGGCTCAGGTGCTGGTGGAATTTGCCGAAAGCAATCCGGAAATTGACGACTACCTGTACCGCGATCGCGGAAATCTGACGGCTTATGGAATGGCACTCACGGGTCTCGTCTTTGACTCACGTCAGGTTGCCGAACGCCGCGCTATGCTGATCCGAAATCTGCGACAATTTGTCGCTCGGGATCACCAGAATCAAACCGCGTGGCTGCAGCTTCCGGAATCATCCCGCTGGTACTGGTACGGCAGTGAAAATGAAGCGATGGCAATCTTTCTGAAATTGCTGCTGCGAACTAATCCGACGGATCCGGATGCCCCGGCGATGGTCAAGTATCTGCTTAACAATCGCAGCAGCAACAATCGCTGGGAAAGCACACGCGATACCGCAATGGTGGTGGAAGCATTTGTCGAATACCTGAAAGCCACCGGCGAAGACAAGCCCGACATGACTGTCGAGATTGTCGTCGATAACGAGGTCAGGAAATCCGTTCGCATCACTTCCGAAAATCTGTTTTCCTTCGATAACACGCTCTTACTGCAGGGTGATGAACTCACCGCTGGCGAACACGTTGTAGAGCTCCGCAGATCGGGAGCCGGCCCCGTTTACCTCAGTGGCTGGATGACCAACTTCTCCCTCGAAGAACAGATTGCAGCAACCGGTCTGGAAGTTCGTGTCAATCGTCGATTCTACGTCCTTGAGCCCGAGCAGAAAGATGTCACTGTTCGCGGCAGTCGCGGCCAGGCCGTCCAGCAGCAGACCGGACGCTTCCGCCGAATTCCACTCGATCCGGAGACCTCAGTGCCCTCCGGGACCCTCGTCGAAGTCGAACTGCTTGTGGAAAGCAAAAACGACTATGAGTATCTGCTGCTGGAAGACCACAAGCCCGCAGGTTGCGAACCCGATGATCAACTCAGCGGTTATGTCTTTGCAGGTCTCCACGCATATCGAGAATTCCGCGACGATCGTGTTTGCTTCTTCATTCCCTCTCTCGCTCGAGGACAGCACAGCCTCTCCTATCGCGTGCGAGCCGAAACGCCCGGGCAGGTCAGTGCTCTGCCGGCAACTATCGAGGGTGTCTATGCACCGGAATTGATCGGCAACAGCGACGAGATGAAACTGCAAATCAAAGAGAACGAGTAACTGTCAGCGTTCCGCGAAGTCTGCTCACTTGAGCCGGGTCCGCAGATCCGCAAAACTTCACGCTCGAAAGTTCAGCAACAATTCCAATTCGTCCGGCTGTCCCCGGGTTCCAAAGGAGTCTGTCTCGGTGTCCCAATGCCTGATCACGGTCGAACTCACGGGGCAGCTGCAGCATCATCTGCAGCAGGAGCAGCTCAGCCTCGAATGCGGTCAGAACCCAACTCTCGCCGGTGTTTTGTTCGCCCTGACAACGCATTCTCCCAAAACGGCAGAAATCCTCGGTACTGAAGTCGCCCCACCGGAACAACAAACAGCACTGCCACCCGGACTTCTGATCATGCGTGATGGACTGATGCTCCCGCTGCAGCCAGGTACTCCAGTCAGTGACGGGGACCGACTCACACTGATCCCGATGATCAGCGGGGGTTGAAAAATGTCTCAGAACCGGACAGACAATAAAACAACAGGGCCACTGCCCCAGCTCACCAGTGATGATTTCGCCCTGCGTGAATGGCAACTGGACGTCAGAGGTTTTGGTGAAGCAGGACAACAACGACTCAAAGGGGCCAGCGTTCTGGTCAGCAGAGTGGGTGGCCTGGGTTCAGTTGTGGCCTATGAACTCGCCGCTGCCGGAGTGGGCCGGTTGATCCTTGCTCACGCTGGCAATGTCCGTCACTCTGATCTCAATCGGCAGTTGCTGATGACACACGACTGGATCGGGAAACCTCGTATTGAGTCTGCCACGCGACGGCTCAAAGAGCTGAACCCGCACCTGGAGATCGAAGCGGTACCGGAGAATGTCAGTGCCGCAAACGCCGCGCGTCTGGTCGAACAGGCAGACTGTGTTGTGGATGCCGCACCACTGTTTGAAGAACGTCTCGCGATGAACGATGCTGCAGAGCAGCGAGGAATCCCGGTGGTGGAGGCGGCAATGTATGAACTGGAAGCATCACTCACAGTGATTCATCCGCCGGAAACATTACGGTTTCGAGACCTTGTTCCGGCGGTACCACCTGGCTGGAAGCGACGCTTTCCTGTATTCGGTGCGGTCAGCGGCACAATTGCCTGCCTTGCAGCCATGGAAACAATCAAACTGCTCGCGGGATTTGGAGATCCGCTGAAGAATCGCATGCTCAGAATGGATCTGCGGTCCATGCAGACTCAGGTCCTGAAGCTGAAATAGAAGTCTGCCAGCCGCGGCTCGTCGGCGATCGTTTGCCAGTGGCAGATCACAGCGGCGGTGCTGAGACCGACGAATCTTCTTCGTGAACATCAAGCCCCATCATCTGCATCAGCTGAATGGCGTTACTGCGTTCCACCACACCGTCACGAAGTGTGTAATCGAAGCTCATCGTCCCGTCGACAATTGTGTCTTCAAAATGGCAGTTCAACGCGCGACCTTCCAGGTCATCTGCAATGCGGGTCAGTGCCAGATCGTGTGTGGTCACAAGCCCGAGAGCTTTACGGTCCAATAACGATCGAATCACTCCCTCGGCTCCACGACGCCGGTCGTGAGAATTGGTCCCGTGCAGAATTTCGTCCAGCAGAAACAGGACCGCGTGCTTTCCCTGTGTCAGATCCACAACAGATTTCAATCGCTGTACCACGCTGAAGAACAGCGAACGTCCCTCCTGCAGAGAATCGCTGACCCGCATGGCAGAGCCCAGCTGGAAAGGGTGAGTCCGGAATTGTTTTGCTCGCACAACACAACCGCTGTAAGCAAGCACAATACTGGCCCCAATGCTGCGCAGGAATGTGCTCTTCCCCGACATATTCGAGCCGCTGATCAGCATCAATGGAGTTTCTGATGTCAGCTGCAGACTGTTGCGGACACAAACCGACGACGCCAGCAACGGATGTCCCAGCTCTGTTGCCTGCAATGTCACCTCCTCCTGAAGCATCTCGGGAACAACATCGTCCGGGTGATCAAAATTATATCCGGCAACCGACACAGTGGCCTCCAGACACGCCACGGTGGACAGCCAGTCGGCAACATCGATTCCATGCCGCAGCCGCCAGCTTTCCATGCGGTGTGTCGTCAGCACCAGCATTCCGGAAACCCACGCGACGGGCGCAAAGAACTGATTACGCAGCGAGTTGTTCAGCCACTGTGTCTGACGACTTAATCGCAGAATCGCAGCCGATGCAGTCCCATCCTCGGTATGAAAGTGATTCAACAAATCGCAGATCGATGGTTCGTCTGAGCTGATTTGCTCGAACGCTCCGATCACTGTGCCAAACTGCCGTAATGCTGAGTCCACATTATCCATCGCGGCAGCAGTACGCCGAATCTGCCGGCCTGTCATCGCAATCGCCGGCGCCTGCAGAATCAGCAACAGAACCAGCCACCGAAATCCCAGACCAAGAAACAACACGCCCAACAAAACCGGCAGTGACAACAACCCCAGCGTCAGTGACCAAATCAGAATCCCTGTCCTGACCGGCTGAGCAGGCTCGCGAACCCAGTCACGCAGCACCGATTCAGCCGCCTCCCAGTTCTTCGCCTCCGGGATGCACGCCAGTGATTCGCGGAGCTCGATGGCGTTCTTCAGCCCGGCCGCTCGCTTCTGACGCGTCTGTACATCTTCGACCGTCGGCACCTGCCGCATCCAGTCAGCCAGTTGCCTGCGCCCGGGAGCAGTACGACACTCGTTAAGCATCTGAAAAAGAGATCCCTGGCCAAACACATCCAGATCACCGGTCCATGGATGAGTTTCATCGGCGAATTCGGAGCCGTCAGCAAGATCCGGCAAAAACACTCGCTGCAGTCGATCCAGCCGACTCTCGTGAAACCGCCGAATCAGCCGCAGTCGCTCGAGCCGGCTGACACAACGCCGGTCAAACGGCAACACGACGAAGAAAATGACCGCAGGTATGAACAACCACATCCACGAAACCGCCTCCGGTTCCCCCAAACACAAGACCCCGAGAAGAATTGCCGACAGTCCCAGTCCCGTGCGAACCTTGACGAAACGACGATCGGTCTCTTCGCCCGCCGCAATCTTCGTCTGTATCTCTTCCAGCCGCAGCTGATACGTTCGCCCCGGTGTGTCTTTCGCAGGAGAAATCACTGCTGGTACTTGTTCTTCGCTGTTCATAAATCGTTCGTTCGTTTGTTCCATGCCCCGATCTCTGCAGTGGTGCGGCGGAGCATAACAACTCGAGGATCTGTCAGTTAGCGGCTGCAACAACGCAACGCAAACTTTCCGAATGTGTCCAGAGCACCATCAACCGGATAAACTCGACTTGAAGTGGAATGGCAGTTCGCAAGTCAGGCCAGAATGTCATGCAGAACCCGCCCCTCTTCTGTTGGCCCAATCAAACGATTCTCGAGCCCCTGGTAAAGATAACTGAAGCGATACGGATCCAAACCGAGTGCGTACAGAATCGTAGCCTGTAAATCTCTGACTGAAGTCGGATTTTCAATCGCCTCATACCCAAAATCGTCCGTCCTGCCCCATGACAGTCCCCCCTTGATCCCGCCACCTGCAAGCCACATCGTAAAAGCATCCGGGTGGTGATCTCTGCCAACAAACCCCTTCCTGATCTCGCTGCGCACATTATTTTGCAGCATTGGGGTGCGTCCAAACTCGCCGCCCCAGACAATCAGTGTCTCATCCAGCAAACCGCGCTGCTCGAGGTCGCGAATCAACGCCGCGATGGGCCGATCAGCTGCCTGACACTTAATCGGTAAAGTCTCATCGATGCTCTCACCCGGCGAAGACCCGTGGTGGTCCCAGCCCCAGTCGTACAACTGCACAAATCTGACTCCGGCTTCAACAAGCCTCCGTGCAAGCAAACAATTGTTGGCGAACGTCGGATCGTCCCCCCGATACAACACACGAGGATCCGCCGCTGTTTCTGCCGGGGACTGATAACCCGGCTGGGCACCGTACATCTCCAGAATGTGTTTCGGCTCCCGCGTCAGGTCCATGACCTCCGGCACCGCCATCTGCATCCGATAAGCAAGCTCGTACTGAGACATTCGAGTCTCCGTTTCCGGATCACCACTGCGTTCCAGTTCGGCCGTGTTTAACTGATCCAGAGCGTCCAGCATCCGTCGTCGAACCCGGCGACTCATCCCACCCGGATCACTCAGGAACAGCACCGGATCACCGTCGGTACGACAATTCACACCCTGATAAACGGATGGGAGATACCCTGTTCCCCAAAGCGACTTACCAGCGTCCGGCGTCTTCCCGCCCGAAAGCAGGACAACAAATCCCGGCAGGTTCTTATTCATGCTGCCAAGTCCCCAGGTGACCCACGAGCCCATCGCCGGACTGCCCGGCCGCGCATTCCCGGTCTGCAGGAATAACTGAGAGGGAGCATGATTGAATTCCTCTGTCTTCATGGTTCGGATGACGCAGGCACGATCACTGACCGACGCAAACTGCGGCAGCAGTTCGCTGATCCACTGGCCACTTTCACCGTGCTGCTGAAATTCAAATTGCCCAGCCAGAATTCGCGGAACCCCCTTGATGAAAGCAAAACGCCGCCCTGCCAGCATCGACTCCGGACAATCCTGCAGATGAAGACGTTGCAGCTCCGGCTTATGCTCGAACAATTCCAGCTGCGAAGGCGAGCCGGCCATGTGCAGGTAAATGACACTCTTCGCACGGGGTGCCGAACCGGATGCAAACCGGGCCGCCGAAGAAAGCGACCCCGGGGCTGATCCGCCTTCTTCCGCAAGCAATGACTGCAACGCCATGCACCCCATGCCCAGGCCAGCTGTCTGCATCAGGTGCCGGCGTGTTTGCCTGAATCCAAATTCCAGTTCGGGTGTCATTTCCTGACCTCTGTTCAGTGGGTTTCCACAGTTTGCCAACGGCCAAATGCACCGTCTGCATCACTTTGTCATATCGAATCACGGGATCTCACACTTAGTGCCGCGTCAGGAATTCATCCTGATTCAAAATGGCTCCCGCGACCACCACCATAGCGGCCAGCTCGGCCGCCGGCTGGTTTTCCGCGACTTCTGCTCGCGCGTTTCGAAGCAACTCTGCCGCAGACTCCGGGGCAGCCTCAAATTCCTGCATCACATCGTCCAGCAACATCTGCAACGGTTCGGTCTGCTCGGCGGATACGGGCCGGATCAATGCCTGCCGCATCCCCCAGATCAAACGATGCTCCTGCGGCTGTGCCAGCATTCGTTCGGCCAGCGCGCCGGCCGCCTCGACAGCTGTCTGGTCGTTTAGCATGACCAGCGCCTGAAGTGGAGTATTGGTTCTGATGCGGCGAATCATACAGAACTCTCCGCTCCCGGCGTCAAATGTCGTCAACGCCGGGTACGGTGTGGTGCGCTTCAGATAGGTATACAGTGATCGGCGATAACGATTGTCGCCCTCCGCATTCACCCACTTCTCAGAGTTGTAGGTGGATCTCCATAACCCCGCAGGCTGAGGCGGCATAACCGGCGGACCTCCCTGATGGAGCGACAACAACCCGGAAACTGCCAGCAGTTGATCACGGACAGCCTCTGCAGAAAGACGAAATCTGCCGGCCCGCGCCAGCAGACGATTTTCGGGGTCCTGCAGACGATGTTCCGCCGTCACAATTGAGCTCTGCTGATACACTTCGCTGCGGCAGATCATTCTCAATAACTGCCGCAGCGACCAGCCGTTATCGCGATACTCCACAGCCAAAAGATCAAGCAATTCCGGATGCGAAGGGGTGGCCCCCATCGTTCCAAAATCTTCCTCCGTGGTGACAATCCCCTGCCCCATCAGGCGAGCCCAGATTCGATTCGCCCACACGCGAGCTGTCAATGGATTACTGTCCGCCATCAGCCAGTCCGCCACATCCAGACGACCGGGACCGCCGGCAGCCACGGTGGAGACGATCGGAAAGGCCTCTGGAAATCCCGCCATGACAGGCTCTCCCGGATCCAGAAAATTTCCTCGCACATGCAACCGAGTTTCTCGATTCCTTTCCCGAGCAAGCTCTTCCATCACGGGGACACGGGGGATTGCTGACCGCAGTTGCTTCAGTTGATTTTCCAGTTGAGCAAGTTCTGCTGCAGCTTCCCGAACACCCGGAGCAAACAGATCCCTCTCGGCAACCTCCGCAGACTCTGCTGTCACGGAAATCCTGAAACATCGCATTGTCAGGGAATTGCCGTACCGCTGTTGCAGTTGCAGCCGCAGCATGTCGCCCTCGGAAATCGTCAGGGGCTGTTGAAGGACAAACACGGCGGCATGCGGTTGACGCATCTGCGGACTGACTGCCCAGCCTGTCTTCAGGTCGCCGTCAAAGGCAGCCTGCACCGGCCAGTTTCGCTGAGAAAAATCCGCCTTTGCTCGCTGGACAGCGACCGATCGTGGGCTTCCCTCAGCCGGGATGATTTCGATCAGCAACTCTGACAGAACAAAGTTGGGATCACCCGGATTGCGGCCCACACCAGCATTTTTCTGGCCATCTGGTATCAACGCCTGGATCCGCAGTGCAGTAATGCTTCCCGGCGCCGGAGCAGACTCCAGCAAATAGTCGTTCCGCTCCGGAGAAGGCCCCGATACGGTAATCACACCTGCCTGACCAGTTTCCATCTTTGCGTGACCCTGCGCCTCCATTCGCTGCGGGACGAACGCTGTCCAGTGATCATTCTCATTGGATTCGAGCTGATTCCGGAGATGCTCCAGCCGACTCTTCAGTGTTCCGATCGACTGCTCCAGTTCTTCAATCCGCAGACGACGCTCATCACCAGGGATTGAAAGCAACGGAGCATCGTCCGGGCGATCTGCATCCGCTGTCTGATTGAAGATGGCATACAGCCCATAATACTCTTCCTGAGTCAAAGGATCGTATTTGTGGGAGTGACACCTGGCACATCCGGCGGTCAAACCCATCCAGATCTGCAGGGTGGAATCGACCCGATCCTTCACCGCAAGCGTACGGAATTCCTCATTGTCAGTTCCGCCCTCATCATTGCTCATCGTATTTCGATGAAACGCTGTTGCCAGACGCTGGTCGACTGTCGCTGCCGGCAACAAATCGCCAGCCAGCAATTCCCGCGTCAGCTCATTCAGAGGGCGGTCCTGATTCAATTGCTGAACCAACCAGTCTCTCCATGGCCACATTGTCCGACCGCGATCTTTTTCGTATCCCTTTGTGTCGGCATACCTTGCCAGATCCATCCACATCCGCGCCCAGTGCTCACCAAACTCCGGGCGCTCCAGCAGGGCGTCAATCAGAGCATTCCACTGTTCGGTCCCGGGGTTATTCGCAAATTGCTCAGCCTGTTCCGGGGTCGGCGGCAGACCAGTCAGATCAAGAGATAACCGTCGCACCCTTTGCCACGCGTCAGCCTGCGGGCTGAGCTGCAGACCATGATCCGCCAGCTTCTTCTTCACCAGCAAATCAAGGGCCACGGTGCCGTTCCGAGGAACCTCAGGACGCACAGGAGCTTCAAACGCCCAGTGCTTTCCCCAGACTGCCCCCTGTGCGATCCATTCCCGCAGGATCTTTCGCTCCTCTACAGTCACCGTCTGGCCTGTCTCGGGAGGCGGCATGACCTCTTCCGAATCCTCAGAATTGATCCGGCTCAGCATCGTACTTCCATCCGGATCTTTCGGCACCACAGGAACCCCGCTGGAGTGTTCCAGCTTCGCATCCGTTTCCAGATCAAGTCGCAACTCTGCTTGTCGCTGTGCCGCATCCGGACCGTGGCAGGCAAAACATCGCGTCGAAAGAATCGGCAGTACATCGCGGGAAAAACTGACCTGGTCCTCAG
>Ga0075479_10000116_pt1 | contig 28670 bp, 34 predicted proteins | sample DEB08_DNA_8_FD_76341 | JGI IMG/M metagenome (GOLD analysis project Ga0075479, IMG submission 76341) | Aqueous microbial communities from the Delaware River and Bay under freshwater to marine salinity gradient to study organic matter... | ecosystem: Environmental > Aquatic > Marine > Coastal ... | reverse complement strand
CCCAGCAGCATGTGCCATCCCGTGACGGCTACAGGATCACTGTTTCGGCAGGCGAATCGACTCAGAACGGTGCCGACAGCCATCGCAATGGCAGCCGCCAACATCCAACCAGTTCCAGCCTGCCAACCGGATTGAAAGGACACCCCCTCACCCAAGAGCCACCAGTGCCGCAGTAGCGGTTGGGGGACCCCCAGACAGACAATTCCCATCAGGCCGAGAACCAATCCCATCCAACCGATGGGATTGATCGTTTCGGCAAAGAGCCAGCGGGCAAGCAGGGCAACCATCAAGGGCTGAGAATCAATCAGCACGGAGCCGAGGCCCGCGCCCGTGCCTTCGAGTCCGCGGGCAAGACAGATCTGAAAGAGCAGGGCATCAACCAGGGTGAACAGGAGAAACCAACCCCGATCTCCAGGATCAATCGCTAAGGAACGCCCGAGGAGCGGAACAAAGGCGATCACAACGATTCCAGCCGGCAGCAGCCTCAAGCAGGAGACCAGAATCGGCCCTCCTGTGCTGACCAGAGGAGCCATCGCTGTCATGGCCGTTCCCCAGAGGGCGAACGGAAGGACCATCAGCAGCCCTCGGCGGAGAGATCCCATGGGGTGCTGCGAACAGGTTCCTTTTTAAGATCTAGACGTGTTTGATTGATCGTCATGATCTGGCCCTGGCGCCGCAAGTCCCGGCGAACGATGGCGAGGATCGCCATTGAGGGGGCGATCACTGGCTCCACGCGCCGTCGCGTCCTTAAAGCCCTGAAGGAGGTTCAGGATCGGGAATTCCCTGCACTCTTGCTGCGGATTGATAGTCCTGGAGGGACTGTTGGCGACAGTCAGGAGATTCATGCTGCCTTGCTCAGGCTGCGGGAAAAAGGCTGTCACGTTGTTGCCAGCTTCGGAAATATTTCTGCTTCTGGTGGGGTTTATGTGGGTGTTGCTGCAGAAACGATCGTGTCCAATCCAGGCACGATCACCGGTTCCATCGGTGTGATTCTTCGCGGCAACAACCTGTCCAAATTGCTGGATCGTGTTGGTGTCAAATTTGAAACGGTGAAGAGCGGTGCTTTCAAAGACATCCTTTCTCCGGATCGTGCCCTTGGCGCAGAAGAACGTGAGCTGCTGCAAGCCTTGATTGACAGCAGCTACGAGCAATTTGTGGCGGCTGTTGCCGAAGGACGAAAGCTGGATCCCAGCCGTGTCCGCGAGTTTGCTGACGGTCGGGTGTTCAGCGGTGCGCAGGCCAAAGATCTTGGGCTTGTGGATGAATTGGGGGACGAAGAGCGCGCAAGAGTGCTTGCGGCACAGTTGGCTGATCTGGATGAGGAGCGCTGCCGCGTGGTGACCCTTGGAAAACCCCGCAAGCCCTTGCTGCAAGGGTTGTCAGGGTCCCATTTGCTTGCACGCATTCAGGAGCTCGTTACGGTTGAGATGGAGCTCAGCGGTCAACCTTTGTGGTTGTTTCGGCCATGACCTTGGGGAGCGGCTTGGCATTGCGCGGTCTGCGAGGTGCGACCACCTGCAGTGCCAACACAGTTGTGGCGATCGAGCAGGCGGTCTCTGAACTGATGGATGCCCTGGTGGAACACAACGCTCTGAAGCCGGAATGCATCGTTTCGATCACGTTTTCGGTGACAACCGATCTGGATGCCTGTTTTCCAGCGGCCATCGCACGCCGCCGTGAAGGTTGGGATGGGGTGGCACTGATCGACTGTCAACAGATGGCTGTTGAGGGGGATCTGGCCAGGTGCATTCGTCTTTTGGCCCACACCTGGATGCCAGAAGATCAGGAGCTTCGCCACGCCTACCTAGGGGAAGCCAGCCGCCTCAGGCCAGATAGATCCAGTCACAACTGACAGATGCCGCGCCGGCCCTTCGAACCCCTTGTCGCTGCCTGTCCTTAGGACAATCATGGGATCTAACCATTGCGGTGGTTGTTTTCACCAGGTGAACGAATGGACCTTCTGCCCACGACCCAGACCCGACGCCTCGCTGTGATTGCGGGGGTGATCGGTGGCGGAGTTGTTGCGTCCGCTTCTGTGGTCGAGATGCTCCAACCCGTTGCTGTTCAAGCTCAGAACACGCCTTCTTTGATGGAGTTTCGCTGGGAAAGCGACAACAACTATCGCAAGTTGTACTACGTCCAAACCAGCACCCGCACGCGCGAGCGCTCGGATTACTACCTGATGCTTCGGCCGAAAGATCGCAAAACCGCGATCCTGAAGCTCACCATCACCATTCCTGATTACTTCAACGCAAAGATCCGCCCAAACAAGTTGAAGCTCTGCAAGATGAAGAAGGGCGGCATGCTCAGCAGAAGCCGTTGCGAAGAGATCATTCCAGCCGTTTTCGAGGTCAGCGAGAACCAAACTGCAATTGAGGTTTTCCCCGAAACTCCCATTCCAACCGAAGACACCTACGCCGTGTCCATGACGATCTTTAATCCCAATAAAGCTGGAATGTTTCAGCTCAATGCTCTGGCCCAGGCGCCTGGGGATGTTCCCGTGGCCGGCTATTTGGGGAGCTGGAACTTCAGTATCGACTAAGCATTGGCTGATAAGCTCCTCTACTGATGAAAGGCTGGGCGCCAGAGTGAATCCATGACCAAACGAACTTTTGGTGGCACCAGCCGTAAGCGGAAACGCGTTTCCGGTTTCCGTGTTCGCATGCGCTCTCACACTGGGCGTCGCGTGATTCGGACGCGTCGTAAGCGTGGACGTTCACGCTTGGCTGCTTGAGCTTGACCAGCAACGCTTAACCCCCTTGAGGGGTGACGTTTGAACGAATTCGATGGTGCTTCCGACGTCCATGCGATTACGCGGTCACCGCTGTTTTGATCATCTGCATCGCAGGGGTCAGCGCTTCCACTGCTCGTTGATGACCCTTCGTAAAGCCTCGGCGATGCCGAGGCTTCTGCGTAGAGATTGTCGCCCTGTCGAGGAGAAGGGAGCAATGGCGGTTTGTCGATGCGCTGTGGTCGTCAGTAGCAAGGTCAGCAAACGGGCCGTCGTCCGCAATCGGCTCAGACGCCTGCTGCATGACCACTTGCGTGAACATTTTGAGCAGTCGTTTCAGCACGCCAACACTTGGGTTTTGATCAGTCTTAAACCCGGCGCAGAGGCCAAAGATGCCCCTGTCCTGGAAGAATGCGACAGATTGCTCCAACAAGCGGGGTATTAGCCATGCCAACGTCCATCCAAGAAGAGACTTTCTACGAAGGTGGTCCAGCTCGCGGCGACTTGATTTTTAATCTGTTGCTTGGGCTGACACTGATCGGTCTGCCATTTGCGGTTGGAGCGATTGTTCGCGCGGTTTGGTTGCGTTTCAACATCACCACCCGTCGAATTTCGGTCACTGGCGGCTGGATGGGACGGGATCGCAGTCAGGTGGTCTTCAGTCAGGTGCGTGAAGTCCGCAGCGTGTCCCGCGGCTTTGGCGCCTGGGGAGACATGGTTCTTGTCTTGACAGACGGATCACGTCTGGAGCTGCGCTCCGTCCCACGGTTCCGGGAGCTCGAGGCTTTCATCGAAGAGCGCATCCGTGCCCGCCGTGACAATGCGAATGCGAAGGAGGAAGACAACAAGGGCTTCGCGGCCTGAGTTAGGTGTTCGCCTCAAGCGAATTTCCACAGAAGCCCTTGTGCTGTTGCACACTGGCAACAACATTCATCAATCACTCGGAACGCTATTGTGATCGGGTACATCTCCGACAATCTGCTGCTGCCAATCCTGGATTTTTTCTACGGATTGGTTCCAAGCTATGGCCTGGCGATCGTGGCCCTCACGGTGGTGATTCGCCTGGCTTTGTTTCCTCTCAGCGCAGGCTCGATTCGTAGCGCCAGGCGCATGCGCATCGCCCAGCCTGTGATGCAGAAGCGTCAGGCTGAGATCAAGGCCCGCTACGCAAGCGATCCCCAAAAGCAACAAGCCGAACTCGGAAAGTTGATGAAGGAGTTCGGCAGTCCTCTGGCGGGCTGCTTGCCACTGCTCGTTCAGATGCCCATCTTGTTTGCGCTGTTTGCGACGTTGCGGGGATCACCCTTCGCGGATGTGCCTTACACCCTCAATCTCAAGGTGCTTCCCGCTGATCAGATTGCCGCTGTTGAGCCCAAGCCTTTCACCAGCGCCAGCCATTCGATCTTCATTACGGAAACGAATCACGTCCCCATCATCGCGAGCCTTCCCGGCGGCACCAAGATCGGTGCTGGAGACTCCGCCACGATTCAGCTCGAGACGCGCAGTGGACAGAGTTTCCGCGATGTGATTTCGGGTGTTGATAACGGCCAAAGATTCCTTCCCAATTGGACGGTCACCAAGGGAGAGGGCGTTGTCAGCGTGAGTGAGACGGGAACGATTACGGCTCTCACGACCGGCGATGCAACGGTTGAAGGAAAAATCACCGGTTTGGCAGCCCGCAGCGGCTTCTTGTTCATCAAGGCCCTCGGTCAGGTTGGTTTTTACACCGAGGGGGCGATCAATTGGGACATTGCCATCCTGATTGGTGCCTTCGGTCTCAGCCTGTTCGCGTCTCAGCTTCTCTCCGGCATGGGGATGCCCGCCAACCCCCAGCAATCCACGGCTAATAAGATCACTCCAGTGATGATCACGGGGATGTTCCTGTTCTTCCCACTCCCTGCAGGTGTTTTGCTCTACATGGTGATCGCCAATATTTTCCAAGCCCTGCAAACATTCCTGCTCACGCGTGAGGCTCTTCCTGACAACCTTCAGTCGATCCTTGATGATCAAAGGCTCAAGAATTCCCAGCCTGCAGCGGCTTCTGCGGGGGGTGGATCCAGCTCTGGTCGGATGCCCTTCGAGCCCAAAGGCGGAAACAAATGATTCCTGGGCTCGAGCCCGTTCCCCTTCGCGAGCTGCAAGCTCTTGGGTCTGTTCGTAATTGGGAATTCGAGGGCCAACTGGATGAGCTTCCCTCCTTAACCCCCGTTCGCGGCAATCTTCAGGCCGAGCACCGCGGCAACATTCTCGAGGTTTCCGGCTCAGCTCAGACCATCATTTGCTTTTGTTGCGATCGCTGTCTGAAGCAGTTCAACCGTAAGTTGTCCACGCAGGTGAATGAGCTGATCTGGCTTGGCGATCCTGAAGCTGCAGAGGCGATGGCTGAGCAGGGCCTCGATGCGTCTTCAGTGGATGGACTTGTGGAGTGCCTCGATCCAAGGGGCAGCTTTGAACCAGAGCGATGGGTGTTCGAGCAATTGAGTCTTCAAATTCCAGCCGTCAATTTTTGCGGTGATGACTGTTCAGGCATGCCTCAAGCGGCCAACCAAGCGCCCCATGCTTCGCTGTCGGCCGCGGCCGATCCGCGTTGGCAGGCACTGTTGAGCCTGCGCGCTGACGTGGGCGAGGAGTCGGAGGTATCCCGTGACTGAACAGTGGGCCCAAGAACTCGATCTGCTCATTCGCGCCGGAACTCCTCTGATCTGGATTCGCAGCCACGAGGAGGAGCGCGTTGAATCTCTTTTGAGTCAAGCGGCCGAACGCTTGCCAGGCCGGCGACTGGCGTCTTGGGACTTTGTGAGTGGCCTTTCAGGTGTCCTTGGCAGCGAGGGACTCGGAGCTCGTCAGCCGATGGTTGTTCTGCAGTGGTTGCAGGATCTCGATGGCAACAGTCCCACGCTGTTTCTGCTCAAGGATGTGCATCGCTTTTGCGATGACCCGGGGATCGCCCGCATGCTGCGCAATCTCACGAGTTTGTTGCGTGGACGCCCTCATACCCTTGTGCTCGGTTGTGGCAGCTGGACGCCGCCTCCAGATTTAGAAGAAGCCCTCACTCTGCTCGACCTGCCCCTTCCCCAAGAACAGGAGTTGATGACCCTGCTTGGCAATATTTCGAAGGCAACAGGATCGCCCCTCAATAGCGAGGTGCTTGAGGAGCTCACCCATGCCTGCTGTGGATTGAGTGAATCACGGGTGCGTCACGTGGCGGCGAAGGCGTTGGCTCAGCGCGGCGAGCTCGGCCGCCAGGACCTTGCTGATGTGCTGGAGGAGAAGCGCCTCGCCCTGGCGCGTAGCGAAGTGCTGGAGTTCTGTCCTACCGACGCCACCCCCGCCGATATTGGTGGGCTGGAAGCTCTCAAGCAGTGGCTCGAGCAGCGCCACCGTGCCTTCAGTGATGAGGCCAGGCGCTTTGGCTTGCCCCTCCCTCGGGGTGTGCTCTTGGTAGGGCCGCAGGGAACGGGTAAGTCGCTTACGGCGCGAGTGATCGCCCACAGCTGGTCCATGCCCCTCCTGCGTTTGGATGTGGGTCGGCTTTTTGCCGGACTCGTTGGCGCGAGCGAAGCACGCACGCGCGAAATGATTCAAAGGGCTGAAGCGATGGCTCCCTGTGTGCTTTGGATTGATGAAATCGACAAAGGATTTGGCAGTGACGGCCGCAGCGATGGCGGAACCAGTCAGCGGGTCTTGGCCACCGTTCTGACCTGGATGGCGGAGAAAACGTCTCCAGTGTTTGTGGTGGCCACCGCCAATGGAGTGGATCGGCTGCCCGCTGAACTGCTCAGAAAGGGCCGCTTCGATGAGATTTTTCTCCTCGATATGCCCGCTCGCTCTGAACGTCAGAGCATCATGGAATTGCACATTGGTCGCAGACGGCCAGGGCTGCGCCTTCCCGTTGAAACCGTCGTCGACCGGACGGAGGGGTACTCCGGAGCAGAGCTCGAGCAAACGGTGATTGAAGCCATGCACCTGGCCTTTGCGGAAGGCCGTGAATTGGCGGAGTCCGATTTAATTCAAGCTGCGGCTCAATTGGTTCCTTTGTCGCGTACCGCCAAAGAACAATTAGAAGGCCTGAAGCAATGGGCGAGTAGCGGCCGGGCGCGTCCAGCTTCATTGCGACTGGTAACGAACCTTGACAGGGCGTAACGAACCAGGGGCATGGGCCCAGACAAGGTTTGGCGACCTCCGTATGTTTCGTCAATAGCGCCCCTTTGTCCGTGAATCGTTTTTCGGATCTCACCACCCAACTCGCTGCTGCCTGTCTTGGTGCCGGTGTGATTACAACCGTTGCGGTCGCTCAGGGGCAGAATCCGATTACAGCCCTCGGCATCACCTTGTTCTCGGCTGTTGCCGCGGTGATGGTTGGCCAGGTTCTCTAGGAACGTTGATCGTTCGATCTGAACCGAGACGTAGGCTTTTCAGCCTGCCCTCTTCAGAATTTCCGTGCTTGACCAGCGCTTGGTGCGTGACAACCCCGAACTGATTTCCCGTGAGTTGGGACGGAGGGGGATGGATGTTGATCTCACAAGTCTTCAGCTGATTGCACAGCAGCAACGCGATCTCGAGGAGCGTCGCAGCAGCCTTCAAGCCGAGGGCAACCGCATTGGCAAAGAGGTTGGTCAGCGCATTCAAGCCGGGGCCGATCCAAAAGGGACTGAAGTTGCTGAACTTCGCCTGCAAGGCAACCAAATCAAGCAGAAGGTTGCCGTGATCGAGGATGAGGAGAAGCAACTCACGGCACGGTTGCGTGAGGAACTTCTTAGCTACCCGAATCTGCCGTCAGAGGCGTGTCCAGACGGTCGCAGCGAAGACGACAACAAAGAGGTTCGTCGCTGGGGTGATCCCCGGGTTGAAGACGGACTGATTGAGCATTGGCAAATCGCCGAGCAGCTGTCTTTGCTCGACACGGAGCGGTCCGTCCGAATTGCCCAAAGTCGCTTTGTGACCTTGTTTGGGCAAGGCGCTCGGCTGGAGCGAGCGCTCATCAACTTTATGTTGGACTTGCATGCGGGGAAGGGCTACCGCGAGGTGCTTCCTCCGGTTTTGGTCAACAGCGCCAGCCTGATGGGATCAGGGCAACTGCCCAAATTTGCTGAAGAAAGCTTCCGTTGCGCAGAGGATGACCTCTGGTTGACACCCACCGCAGAGGTTCCGCTCACCTCGCTGCATCGCGACGAAATTATTCCTTCGGATCAATTGCCTCTGCGCTACGTGGCCTATAGCCCCTGCTTTCGCAGGGAAGCCGGTAGCTATGGACGGGACACGCGGGGGCTGATTCGCCTGCATCAGTTCAACAAAGTTGAGCTGTATTGGTTTGTCCATCCCGAGCGCTCTGAAGAAGCGCACGCCCAAATCACCGCCGACGCCGAAGCCGTGCTTCAGGCCCTGGAGCTGCCCTATCGCGTGCTTGAGCTCTGTACGGGGGATCTGGGTTTCTCCGCTGCCCGCACCTATGACCTCGAAGTTTGGTTGGCAGGAGCAGGTGCGTTTCGGGAAATCTCCAGCTGCAGTGTCTGTTCCGATTTCCAGGCTCGTCGCTCCTCGATTCGCACGAAAGACGGCAAGACCACACGGTTGGTTCACACGCTCAATGGCAGTGGCCTTGCGATTGGCCGCACCATGGCAGCTCTGCTTGAGAACGGGCAACAGCCAGACGGGAGCGTGAAGCTTCCCCAGGCTTTGGTTCCGTACTTCGGTTGCGATCGTCTCCAGCCAGAATGAAACGATTAATGGATCCGATATGAACGTTCTGGCAGCACTGTTGGTTCTGGGGCTGCTGATCGTGATCCATGAGGCTGGTCACTTTCTTGCGGCCAGATTTCAGGGCATCCGCGTGAATGGATTTTCGATTGGATTTGGACCTGCCCTATGGAAACTCGAGCGTGGAGGTGTGACCTATGCCTTGCGCGCCCTTCCTCTTGGTGGCTTCGTGTCCTTCCCCGACGACGAGGAAGACAGTCCCATCCCTGCGGATGACCCTGACCTTCTTCGCAACCGCCCGATCCCCCAGAGAGCCCTGGTCATTAGTGCAGGGGTGCTGGCCAATTTGTTGCTGGCTTGGCTCGTTCTCGTCGGCCATACCGCTCTGGCAGGAGTTCCAGGTGATCCTGACCCTGGGGTGATGGTGATGGCTGTTCAGCCGGGTGAACCTGCTGAGAAAGCAGGCTTGCAACCCGGTGATCAAATTTTGAGCATCGAGGGATTGGCCCTGGGTCGTGGAGAGAAGGCCGTGAAAGACGCCGTGAGGCCCGTTCGCGATAACCCCTCTCGAGCCCTTTCCCTTGAGGTGCAGCGAAATGGATCGCTTCGCGTGATTGCGCTCACTCCGGAGGACCATCAAGGCCAAGGACGCATCGGTGCCCAGCTCCAGGCCAACTTCAGTGGATCCACGCGCGCTGTCCATGGCTTGGGTGAAGCGATCGCAAGTGGATCAGAGCAGTTCTCTGGACTGTTGCAACGCACGGTGTCGGGATATGGAGCCTTGTTCACTGATTTTGGAACGACAGCTCCGCAGGTGAGTGGGCCGGTCAAGATCGTGGAGATGGGCGCCCAACTCTCCAGTCAGGGCGGAAGTGGTCTCGCCCTGTTCATGGCGTTGATTTCGATCAACCTCGCGGTGCTCAATGCCCTCCCATTGCCCCTTCTTGATGGAGGACAGTTGGTGTTCATCCTTTTGGAGGGAGTGCGCGGACGGCCGATCCCAGAGCGCTTTCAGCTGATTGTGATGCAATCCAGCTTTTTGCTCGTGGTTGGCTTGAGTGTGCTTTTGATCGTGCGCGATACCAGTCAACTCACGGTTGTTCAGCGCTTGCTTGGTCAATGAACAGATAGAGTGAGAGATCAAGACGTCTGATCTGAAGTCGCTGCATGGCCAAGAAGTCGATGATTGCCCGCGATGTGAAGCGGAAAAAGATAGTTGAGCGCTTTTCGGAAAGGCGCGCAGCCCTGATGGCTGCGTTTCATGCGGCTAAGGATCCTATGGAGCGTCTTGAGATCCACCGCAAGATCCAAGGGTTACCTCGTAACAGCGCCCCCAACCGTGTGCGCAATCGCTGCTGGGCCACTGGCAAGCCCCGTGGCGTGTATCGCGATTTTGGTCTGTGCCGTAACCAGCTCCGTGAGCGTGCACACAAGGGTGAACTTCCCGGTGTTGTGAAGTCCAGTTGGTGATTGGAGTTCACTCTCTCCCAATCGATTCGACGAAGAGGTGAGTCATCACCTCTTTTTTTTTGACCTTTTTATGGCGTCGGATCTGTTGGATTTTGTGGATCTAACCGGGTAACCCCAGCAGTGGGTTCCGCTCAAATGTAAGAATCAGAATTGACAGAAAGACATAAACCAACGTGCAAGGTCAGACGCAGTCGATCTCCTTTGACGGTCGGGAGATACGGCTGACCACTGGGCGGTATGCCCCTCAAGCCGGTGGCTCGGTGATGATTGAGTGCGGGGATACCTCCGTATTGGTCACGGCTACACGCTCCACAGGTCGAGACGGAATTGATTTTCTTCCGCTGATCTGTGATTACGAAGAGCGTCTCTACGCAGCAGGCAGGATTCCTGGAAGTTTTATGCGGCGTGAGAGTCGCCCCCCTGAGCGAGCCACGCTGATTTGCCGACTCATCGATCGGCCGATGCGTCCGTTGTTTCCAAGTTGGCTGCGGGATGAATTGCAGATCGTTGCAACCTGCATGTCTCTGGATGAGCGGGTTCCAGCTGATGTCCTCGCCGTGACGGGTGCCTCCATGGCCACTCTGCTGGCAAAGATTCCCTTCTATGGGCCGATGGCCGCTGTTCGCGTCGGTCTGCTCGGTGATGATTTTGTTCTTAATCCCAGCTATCGGGAGATTGAGCGTGGCGATCTAGACCTCGTTGTCGCTGGCACTCCTCAAGGTGTGGTGATGGTGGAAGCCGGCGCGAATCAGCTCCCTGAGGGAGATGTGATTGAAGCGATCGACTTTGGTTATGAAGCCGTCTCTGAGTTGATCAAAGCTCAGCAATCCATCCTGAAAGAGGCTGGGATCGAGCAAGTGATTCCAGAGGCTCCTGAGCAAGACAAAACGCTGCCGGTTTATTTAGAGAAAGCTTGCAGCAAGGCGATTGGTGAGGTGCTCGGCCAGTTCGAGCAGACCAAGGCTGAGCGTGACGAAAAGCTGGATGCCATTCGCAGCACAACGGCGGAAACGATTCAGGGTCTCAAGGACTCTGATCCCGTCCGCGTCGCGGTGAGTGCCAACGGCAAGGCCCTACCGAACAGTTTCAAAGCGCTCACCAAAACCTTGATGCGCCAGCAGATCCTTAAGGACGGCAAACGGGTGGATGGTCGCAACCTTGATCAGGTGCGTCCGATCAGCGCCGCTGCGGGAGTGCTTCCGAAGCGCGTGCATGGCTCAGGTTTATTTCAACGCGGTCTCACCCAGGTGCTGTCGACCGCAACCCTCGGCACCCCAAGTGATGCCCAGGAGATGGATGACCTCAATCCAAGCAACGAAAAAACCTACCTTCACCACTACAACTTCCCGGCTTACTCCGTCGGTGAGACCCGTCCCATGCGCTCTCCTGGACGCCGCGAGATTGGTCACGGTGCCTTGGCTGAGCGCGCCATCGTGCCCGTCCTTCCTGCGAAAGACACCTTCCCCTACGTGGTGCGTGTTGTCAGCGAAGTGTTGAGCTCCAATGGCTCCACGTCGATGGGTTCCGTCTGTGGAAGCACCTTGGCTCTGATGGATGCCGGCGTTCCTCTGAAGGCTCCTGTGAGTGGTGCGGCCATGGGCCTGATTAAGGAGGGTGATGAGGTCAAAATCCTCACTGATATCCAAGGCATTGAAGACTTCCTTGGCGACATGGACTTCAAAGTGGCGGGTACAGATAAGGGGATTACTGCTCTGCAGATGGATATGAAGATCACGGGTCTCCCTGTGAGCACCGTGGCTGATGCGGTGAATCAGGCTCGCCCTGCGCGTCTTCACATCCTCGAAAAGATGATGGAGGCGATTGAAAGCCCACGGGAGGGTCTCTCTCCTCACGCCCCTCGTTTGCTGAGTTTCCGGATTGATCCTGAGTTGATCGGGACTGTGATCGGCCCTGGTGGTCGCACCATCAAGAACATCACGGAGCGAACCAACACCAAGATCGACATCGAGGACAGTGGCATTGTCACCATTGCCTCCCATGACGGTGCTGCGGCAGAGGAAGCTCAGAAGATCATTGAAGGCCTCACCCGCAAGGTGAATGAGGGCGAAGTGTTCACGGGCTCCATTACCCGCATCATTCCGATCGGAGCCTTTGTGGAAATTCTTCCCGGCAAAGAAGGCATGATTCACATCTCACAGCTTTCTGAGGCACGGGTCGAAAAAGTTGAAGATGTGGTGAAGGTGGGAGATGGAGTCACGGTGCGCGTGCGTGAAATTGACAATCGCGGCCGTATCAACCTCACCCTGCGTGGCGTTCCTCAGAACGGCGAGTCTCCTCACTCACAACCCGCTCCGACACCCGTAGCGCCCCTCTCCTGAGAGGCGCCCGCCCAGGCTCAGACCTGAAAACCGGGATCAATCACTTCCATGGCCTGTGCCCCTTTCTTACACAAAGTGGCATGGGCTTTTCCATGGCTAGCGATCAAACAGCCTGCCTGGCGAACATCGCCGGTGTTGTAGGTGAGCTCTCTGCCGTCTGCATGGGTGAAGGCACCTCCAGCTGCGAGTAGCACCGCTTCTGGAGCGGCCATATCCCAATCTTTCGGAGCACTTTTCCCAGAGAGGGAAATGTATAAATCGGTTTCGCCGCGAAGGATGGTGGCCACTTTGCAGCCAACACTGCCCACGGCCTTGGAGTCGCCAAGTTCCAGGGCGGTAATCAACTGCTCAAGTCGCTGATCTCTGTGACTGCGGCTTGCCACCAAGATCAGTTCATGGGTGACCTTTCGCTCACTGAAACGAACTGGCGCTCGTTCTCCGGAGCGGTTTTCGCACCATGTCCCCTCACCCACGACACCAATCCAAAGCTCGTCCGCCTCTGGGAGCAGCACCACCCCAAGGACTGGCCGCTGCTGATGCACCAAGGCCAGATGGACGGCGTATTCCCCTGTGCCTTGGAGGAAATCCTTGGTCCCATCGAGTGGGTCCAAAATCCATAGCCAATCCGCCGCCAAGGGTTGCCCCTCCGTCAGTTGTTCTTTGGCTGTTTCCTCACTGAGAAGGGTCCAAGCGGCGCTGGGGAAGGATTGTTTTAAGCCATCCAGGAGCCATTGATTGACGGCAAGATCAGCGGCGGACACAGGGCCCTCTCCACCGTTGTCAACGCTCAGGGCTTTCGAAAAACCGTGGGGAGGCTGTTCTCCACGGGCATAGGCGCGCAGGATGTCTGCTGCTCCCCAGCTGAGGGGGCGAAGAACCTTTAAAACATCTTCTAGGTTGATACCGGCAAGAAGGGTCGGCGAGCTCGGCATCATGGTTTGATCTGGGCGAAGCCATTGTGAAGCAACGCGCTGAACCTGCGGCCGGAGTGCTGTATGTCGTAGGCACTCCGATTGGCCATCTCGGTGACCTGTCTCCTCGAGCGCGTGAGCTGTTGATCGCTGTGGACACGATTGCTTGCGAGGACACGCGGCACAGCGGACAGCTGCTGAGCCGTATCGGTTCAGCAGCAAGGCGGTGTGCCTTCCATCAGCACAACACCCGCACGAGGATTCCCCAACTGTTGCTGGAACTCGAAGAAGGTCGCAGCGTTGCGGTCATCACTGATGCCGGTTTGCCAGGGATTAGTGATCCTGGGCAGGACTTGGTCGCTGCTGCGCGTGCGTCTGGCTGTGAGGTGATTTCTATCCCTGGCCCTTGCGCGGCGACGACGGCGCTGGTGAGCAGCGGGCTTCCTACCGACCGGTTTTGTTTCGAGGGGTTTCTTCCGTCCAAAGGCAGAGAACGCCGGGACCGACTGGCCCTGATCGCAACGGAGCAGCGCACCAGCGTGATTTATGAGGCCCCTCATCGTTTGTGCCAACTGCTGGAGGAGTTGTTTGAGCTTTGCGGTGAGGAGCGACCCTTACAAGTGGCTCGAGAACTCACGAAGCGGCATGAGCAACAGGTGGGGCCAACCGTTGGCGCTGCGCGGATGCATTTTCAAGAGCACCCCCCCCAGGGGGAATGCACTGTGGTGTTGGGAGGAGCTCCACCCCTCGAGATCGAAGCCTTAAGCGACACGCAGTGTTGTGAGCAGTTGTTGGCACTCACCGCCGAGGGGATGAGTGCCAAGGATGCGGCCAAGCTGTTGTCCAGTCGGATTGGACGTTCGAAACGGGAGCTTTATGCGTTACTTCACGCTGTGAGCGAACCGTCAGACTGATCAAGTCAAAAGCGATTGTGATGCTGATCCGGCTACGACTGCTGCTGTTGAGTTTGGGGAGTGGGCTAACGCTGCTGTTAGTGCTCTGCCTTGGTGCACAAAATCTGAATGATCGCTATCGCCTCAACCTTGGCGTTGGTCGGTCTTCCCCCCTTCCCTCCGGTTTCATTGTTGGCGTCAGCTTGGTGCTCGGAATCATCAGCGGTGGCAGTGTGGCTGCGGTGTTGGCGCCAGCGCCTGATTCAGACCCAGACCGCTGAATCAGGACTTGAGTGCAAAGAGGGATCCCTCAACCACTAAATGCGTGATGCCACGGGCAAGCAGGTAGGACGATGTTTGCTCAAAGACCTGGGTGTCTGGCACTTTGATCACCCGCTGACTTCGGCCGCATTGGCGTTTGGCAGCACGTGGACTTGCATAGAGGCATAAAGCCTGGCGTTGCTGCTCTGAGGGGTCACTCAGGCCCAATTCAGGGAACTCACTGAGTGGCCGAGGATCAAGCTCCACCGTTTTGTCGACAAGCATGTAGACGCTGTCTGGCAAAAGTTCAGAGGCAAAGGGCCGGCAAATCACTTCTTGGGTGGTGACCTGGGGAAGGTCCACCGGGAGCACGGCTATCTCATGGAAAACATTTTCATCGTCCGTGTTGAAGGTCTCGTTGTCGTCGAGATCGGCGCCACCGAAATCTTCGGCATCATCGAGCGCGAGGATTTGGCCATCACCATTGCCATCTTCATCTTCAACAGCATCGCCATCAGCTTCACTCCCCACGCTCTCTTTGCTGCTCTCCGCGTTGGTGCTTGGTGCTGAGTCAGGCGCGCTGCTTTCTGAAGCAGAGATCTCTAAAGCCGTCCCTTTGGCGGCACGCTGGATTTTGAGCTCGGCGTATTCATCAGCGCTCAACAAAGACCGAACGTTGCGACTCACCGTGTTTGCGCTGCATCCGAAGGCTGCCGCGATATGAGCGCTTGTTTCTCCAGCGCGGTACCGCTCCACAATTTCCTGCTTGTGGCTGTCGTTAAGCCGGCTGGGGGCCATCGTCTGTACCGCACAGTTTTCAAGCTTAAGCGGGGTGGTGTACGCCAACTGTCAAAATGAGTGGATGCTCCCTTAGCTCAGCTGGATAGAGCAACTGCCTTCTAAGCAGTCGGTCGATGGTTCGAATCCATCAGGGGGCGTAACTAAAAATCCATTAGCCGCAAGGTTTCTTACACCGAGACTAGTCCTGCCGGCTTCCGTGCATTTGGAGGATGTTTGGGCATCTTCCGTGCTGTTTCCGTGCATTCTTCCGTGCAGCTCGGTAGTTTCCGTGCACGGGAGAGACGCACATGCCAAAGGAGCGCGCTGACGCACAGTCTTGGGAGGCAGCACTGAAGCGTGCGATTAAGACGCAGCACAAGTGGGGCTATTCGGTACGACCCATGCGCGGGAAGGTGCAGGTTGAGCGGTATTGGAAAGACACTGGCAAACGCCAAGCCGCAACCTTGCCCATTGAGTGGCGACGTGGCTGCGAGCGGGAAGTCCTGAATGCCCTGCACGGCATCAATGCCGCAATCGCCAAGGGGCTTTCTCTTAAGGACGCAGTGCGGCTGACTTTCGACCTCACTGCAGGGCCGAAGGTGCAAACGAACTGGCGGGAGATTTACAGCCGCTTCTACGACTTCAAAGTGCCGGCCAAGGTCAAGGAGACGACCTGGGATAAGGAGTACGCACCTCGGCTGCTTTGGCTGATTGACGTACTTACAGGGGCAGACGCACCAAACAACGCCGAACTTGCGTTGGCAGCCATGCGCGCAGGGCGAAACGGGCAAGGCGATGCACCGGGAAGTCGCAGCCGGAAACTGCGTATCCAGTACGCCGTACAGATGCTCAGGTTTGCGGTGTCGAAGTGCGGTGCTTCAAGTCGCTGGCTTCCCCCAGACGAAGACACCATCCGGGACTTAATAGGTGAGCAAGCACCCAACAGCAGCAAAGCCAGCCAATCGGGGCAAGCGTTAGCCCTGTCGGACGAACAGTTTTTGCGTTTGTTCGACTCGATTACCAACGCACGCTGGAAGCTGGCGGTGGGATTGATAGGCGTTTTCGGCCTGCGGGGGGTGGAACTCAAGTACGCCACCGCTCACCGCGACCACCTGCACATCAGCTATGGAAAACGGACTGCCAAAGGGTCAACAGAAGCAAGAGACGTGCCAATCCTTGAACCCGCAGGACGAGCAGGGCTTGGACAACAGCTGCTGATGACGTTGAGCAGCGGCATCACTGAACTGCCTCCATTGGGAAGCACCGACAAGGCCGCATCGGGAGCCATCGACACTTTCCTGCGGCGAAACGACGTCTGGGTGGAATACAAGGCAGACGCGAAGCCAATGGGGCAGCGGGTGAGCATCTACAGCCTTCGACATTGCTTTGCTGATCGATGCGCAATGGCCACACCGCCAATTCCACCCAAAGCCGCAGCAGTAGCCATGGGGCACAGCCTGCAAGTTCACCTTCAGACGTACCAGAGGCAACACAGCTTGAAGCTTGTGAAAGAAGCGTTTGAAACATCCAACACTTCTAAAGTAGCAATCTAAAAACTCAAACAAACAGCAAGCAAAGCGAGATCTAAGCGAGATCTAAGCTTTAATGTACTAGCCAAGAAGCAAACATTCTTGCGGAACACTGTCGATGGTGCTGTGTAGGCCCTAGACAAGAATTATGAGGCTACGCTGTAACTGGTAAGACCTTTAAAGCTGCAACATGTTCACCACAGTTCCAAAGAATGAAACCTGGCTGTCAACTCGAAAAGCAGCCAGGGCGCTAGGAATCAGCGAGTGGTCGCTGCGGCGTTATGCCAACGCAGAATCAGGATTTCTTCTCGAAGGCAAGCACTTCAAGAAAGGTCCTTACAGAACATCAAAGACTGCTTGGCACATGGAAAAAGTCCAAAGTGCAATGCAGGATCAGGGATTTGTTTTCTTCTCAGAGAAGCTAACTGCCTAGTTTTGTTTATACGCTGAATTGAAGATTTCGAGCATAAAAAAAGACCACCATCACCCAATGGTGATCTTTTGTCGGAGCTTTAAGCCCTTGCGAACTGCCTTTACTTCCATCATTGTAATGCTGAAAGCAACACGGCCATGTCTTGATGACTGGCAACCAGACCTCGTCGTTCTAGCAGGCGAGTTCACAATCGACAATCTGAAGCCCCACTGGCCTCGGCGTGGCACACTTTTCCAATCCTTGCCTCGCGGTTTATCCGCAGGGCGTATCGAGGATTGGAACACAGCGCAGCAACGCTGGACGGACTACATCATGGCGGAGCAAAGTTTTGAGACGCAGCTGATGTTCGCAACCTTGCAGCTGCCGATTGACTTGCTGCAAGCAGCTCACAAGCGACTCTTCGGTGAAGTCACGGATAAACCGAGCGAATCAGCTATCCGGTCAATCGGCTTCGCACTGTTCAACCCACAGGCGCCTGACCGCGAATACTGCGACGGTAAAACTTGGTGGAAGTACTGCCTCAAAGTCAATGGCTCGAGGCGGGAGCAGGTAGTGGCGGCAGTGGCTGATTTGTTGACTGAGCTGGAAGGTTGATGACACAAACCATCGAAGAAGAGGCACTGGCTTTGATCAGTGCCCACAGGCATCAACATGCCTCCTCGCCAGCAGCAGCAGCCCTCCCGCAGAGCGACGACGCCACAAACAACAACCGGAAAATCGATGTTGACCAAGCGAACAGGCACCTAGAGCTTTGCGGCATTGGGCCACAGGACCCAGTGATTCTTTGCGCCTATGGCATAGGCAATCGCTATGTACCTGATCGCCCTGCGGGGGCGAAAAACTATGACTGGCACCAAGTCGAGAAGGAAGCCAGCGAAGGTAGCCGTCGTTTTGACCGCATCGAAGCCCATCTCAAAAATCCTGATGGCAGCACGCCAAGTTTTGGGTTCATCAGTTGCCCAGGTGGGACACGGGTCAAATGCGTGCCAGGGCGCGACGACTTCCAAGAGATCACCGAGGGACGTGTTGTCTTCGTTGAAGTCGACAAAGGCCTGACGCGGGAAGAGCAAATCGGCGCTGCAAACAAAGCAGGGCTTCCGACACCCACCTTCCAGTTCGACACTGGTGGCAAAAGCATCTGGAGCTATTGGACGTTGGCCAGGCTTGTCCCGCTGGATGAACTGACTCGATTACGCAAGGCAGTTAGCGCTGCAATCGAGGCAACGCACCCAGGCATCAACACTGACGGCAGCCTCCACAGCCTCCACCAACCCGCACGCATTGCGGGATGGGTTCACCCCAAAACTGGCAAACCCAGCAAGCTCCTCAATGTCTCCGGTACTCGGTATTCGCCGGAAAAACTTCTGGAGGCCTGTGGTAGCAATGCCGAAGCACCGGTTGCCGCAAAAAAAGCAAAGGGGCTTTGGCGTGAGGCTGAACCCGGTGATGAAGTGAAAGATGGGAACTACCCAACACCTGAACAGCTGAAGGTGGCGGTGCCGTTGCGGTTGGCGATCAGCAAGCGCAATGCGCAGTTAATTGACGATGGCCAAGAGCCAGGGCGAGGGATGGGGCGCGCACCCCGCGCTTATTCACTGAGCCAAGCCCTGATGGCTGGTGAGGCTCAGTTGCGAGAACTTGGCTACGACGTCGCCGGCAATCCAGAAGAGGAATTTGACAGGTTCTGCGCCAACAGCGATTTCCTTGGCAAAGGGAGTTTGAATGCCTGCCGGGACAACCACTACGCCAGTGCGAATGACATTGGCAGCGGCGACCTGAGCAAACCAGCGCTGTTGAAGCGCATCACCAAATGGGCTGAAGACAACGACCATTGGCAGTGGGAAGCAAAAGGTTTCTGCAAGCCGAAGAGTCCTGCGGGGGCGTCAGGGGAAATAACGGGAAATCCCGTTGATTTGAAAAAGCGGGAGAAGATTCGGCAAAGCAAGTCCGTCAGCCACCGGCTTGCGGTGATGCGCCGTTACACCTTCTGGATAACCCGCAAAATTCGCAATGCCCTCCGGAGGCGGGTGCTGTTGCGTAATGCCGTCAGCAAGCTTGGTCTGAAGCAACAACTTAAAGACGCCGAAGTCGAGACCTTGGTGATGGAGGCACAGGACCGTGGTGCCGGCAACATCTATAAGTCGCTGAATCACGAAGAGCGGGCAGCGATGGCCACCCCAACTGTGGAGTGGGTTATCCCAGGGCTATTGCCTACTCAAGACGCCACGATGATTGTTGGCAGTCCCAAAGTCGGTAAGACAAGGCTTGCCTTTGAAGTGGTGCGGACAATCCTGCTGCAGCAGGATTGCATCAGCTTCAAGCCCTGCGGGGGCAAACCTCCAGTGATTTTGGTGTCGGATGACCAAAGTGCTGGCGACACCGCAGCGATGTTGAAAGCAGCTGGCATCTATGACCATCCACGGCTGCATTGGTCGCAGCGGATGCGCTTCACTGAGGATCAGCTGGATGCCCTGTTGGCAGATATTCGCGCGCATCAAGGCGCCATTGTCGTGATCGATTCGCTGCGCAGCATCACCAGAAGTGCAGGCATCAGCGAAAACGATCAGGCGATGGGAAACCTTGTCTACGACTTGAAGCAGGTGACAACAGACGTCGGCGGCACACTGCTCCTTGTGCATCACGGCAATAAGAAAGGGGGCACAGGGCAGGACGCTTCATCTGGCCACAGCAGCATTACCGGTGCTTGCAATGGAGTCCTGTCCATCCACTACTTGGAGGATGACAACGGGCGCCCCAAAAAGGACAGCCAGTTTCGGCGGATTGTGCGGGAGGCCCGGTCAGGGCAATCGTTCGACCACATCATCCGGATGAACCCCGACGCGGGTTTTGAACACATCGCCGATTACGAGGCATTCCTGAAGCAACAGGAGCAAAAAGAGCACAAAGACGAGACGTTCAAAAAATTATGTACGGCACCAAGAGCGGTGAAGTGCCTGCTGGAGGTGTTGGCCCTGCAGTTCGATCAAAAACTGGAGCCTGTTGGCTTGATCGACCTGCTGAAGGGAAGCACTCTCTGCCGCAAGCAGGTTCAAGCCAGAAGTGACATGAACAATCAAGAAACCGCTAACTATCAACAGTGCATGGATTGGGCACGGAAGTTGGAGGAGATGAAATACCTCACCAGGCACAAGGACACTTCCGACACTCCCGGCTCGCAACGGCGACAACTGTGGGAGCTGACTCAAGATGGCCGCAATTTCTGCAAGCAGTTAAACGGCGACTTCTAACCTTTTTATCCCGATTTTGCTGCGCCGCAGTGGATCTCAGTGAAAGGCATGGATTCTGTCTTTCCTTTCTGTCCTGTCTGTCCTACCCCCTGCGATGGATAGAAAGGCACGGCGTCATTGATTCCTTTCTGGCAAAAGCCCTGCGCTGCAGGGAAGTAAGGATAAAAAGGAAAGAAAGAACTATTTTTCTCTCCTTACGAGACAGGCAGTGATGAGGCAGGGCTTATCTCATTCGAGCTCCCAAAATTCGCGTTGTCCTCCCCGCGTATCTTCACAGGAAAAAGTCCCGCAGTAAGCGCTTTCGGAAACTATTGGGATTCCAATAGTGAGCTTTAACCCTCATCCCTGAAAATCTGCATAGTTAAATGCCTGTAGAACGGAAGCAGCAGGGCTCAAATAACCATGGACAACTCTCGCGAACTGGCGCGATTGCTGCGCAAATCACAACAAATGCACCTGGCTAAAACACGACCACCGATTTGGATGGTGACTAACAAGTACGCAGGCGAGGAAACACCATCGCCACCTGATGGCGCGGCAGTTTTCGAGCCATGGCTTGTATTCAGCTGTGAAGGCGAGCGACCAGAAGGTGACACCGGCCAACCCATCGGCAAACTCTGCCCCCTCAGTTGAGGGTGTACAAATTTTGTAAAATCTGAGGTTCTGACATTTTGTCAGGACTTTGCTGAAGTAGTCCTAGAAGTGGGTTACCTCGGCAAAACCCCAAACCACTGAACTGGATCGCCTACTTAACGTCGAGACTTTCATCCCCTGGATCGCTGTCAAAACCGAAGGACCTCTATTAGGCAATCCCCACCAAGCAAGATATATGGTCACTTGTTAAGCCACAGCTGGATTACAGCAGTTTCCGAAGCTAAAAAAGAGTAACAGTCCCCTACAGCTCGTCATTTACAGCTACTCATGCAACCCTTGATTCTGGTCGAAAATGAGCTTACTGAAGGTGGCCACTATGACCATTGGCAAGATGCAACCGGGGAGAGATATCAGTTTCCGAACGGATATAAAAACAAAGTGTTATCTGGCAGGCGATTTATATATTATCGAGGCACTCGTAGGGCTGGTGGTGGGCGCAGAATACCAGAATATTTTGGCCATTGAGTCATCTCAGAAGTTATTGAAGATCCAAGCAATGATTCCGACGGGAAAAAGCAGAACCGTAAATGGATTGCTTATATAGGTGATTACGCACCCTTCCCTAAGCCAGTTGAATTCAAGAAGGATGGGAAGTCATATGAAGAGATTGCCCAAAACAGATGGGGCGTTGCGGTAAGAGAAGTATCCGAAAAAATATATTCGGAAATATTGAAACAATCTGGGTTGCTCCCAGGTCAAAATGATGTTGGGATTACACAAATTCAGAAAGGGGTTTTGCATGAAAGCGCAAAATACTCATTACTTGCTGAGAAGAAGAAAAAATCATTAAATGGCCTAGGGACGAGCACAAGCATCAGAAACCTTCGGCGCTCAAAATTTAGTACTGCTATTGGTGATTGTGGCGAGTCACTTGTTTATGAGTATCTTCAATCTTCGCTAGAAGCAGATGGAGCGCATAGCTTCAGGTGGAATGCAAGAGAAAGAGAAACGCCAGGCTGGGACATGGAATACAAAAACAAAAACAATGTCTTACAAGCAATTGAAGTCAAGTCAACAACAGGATCAAGATTTCCTTCGATTGAAATAACCGCCAACGAATGGGAAGCCGCCTCAAGACTTAGGGAGAATTATCATCTGGCACTCGTAGCAAAGACCTTGTCAGACGAGCCACTAATCGAATTCGTCAACGATCCTTATGGACTTTTTGAAGAAGGTACATTGACTGCAAAGCCAACCACTTATCAAATAGAAAGGATGGAAAAGTAGTAGCCGCCAATTACGCGAATGCTGCTGCGGCGGCTTCTCGCTGTGCAGGCGTCACTTCGAGATAACGCTGCAGGGCTGACATAGATTTGTGCCCAGACAGGGCCATAAGCACCCTCAAAGGCACTCCAGAATTGTGTGCACTAGTTAAGGCTGAACGCCTAAAACTATGGCTTGAGACGCCTTCTAGGCCTAATTCAGCCGCGGCCTTTTCAAGCGCATCCATAAAACTGCGCGTACTCAGGCAAGAACCCGCAAATCTGCCTGGTACGAGATAGTCACCAGCCACAGGTTCACGTCCCTGGCGCACCACCCAAGCAGCTCTCCAAGAGCGCAGGGCTTCCCAAAGCTGCGGTGTAACCGGCACTGACCGACTGGCCAGCTTTCCTTTGGTAATTCCGCGCTGGAACGTAACGGCAGACTCCGAAACCATACCCCAGTTGAGCTGCACTGCCTCACCAACTCGGCAGCCAGTGCGGCGGCAAATCTCGGCAACGACCTGGTGATGCTGCTCAGGCAGCTTTGAAATCAATAAATCGAGCTCGTCGGTGCCTAGCACACGACTCTGCCCGTGTCGATTGGACTTCATTTTTTTTAGTTTTGATTAGCCAAGAACGCAGTGCTGGTCTGCCACCGCGTCTTATTCACATTTTACGCGGTGCTGCCGTCTAGTTCTGATCAGTGATTACGTATTTGCGCTTACTATTGCTAATGCAATTCGCTGCTTTGATGGCATTTGCTGTTATCTGCTTTCCTGATTACTTAGGGGGGTAAGGTTCGGGTTCCTGATGTTGCCGGTAACCCCTAGGGAACCTTCTTAAACAGTGCTAATTATTGACAGGCTTAATGTAGCACAGCCGCTAGATAAAACACTAGGTAGTATTTAAGAAAGAAGTCTTTGCTGATGGCTTGGAACCTGACAATGGAGGGGTGGTTCGTCATGTCACATTGCGATCGTTTGATCAAGAAGCTTTTAGGGAGAAATCGAATTGAAACACCATATTTTTATCCTGGAGCGTGATGAGTACCCACGAAATCAATCGCTACGACGCAATTCCGCCGCACATCATCAAAGCCCTGACTCTTTGCGCCAATGGTTCCACTTGGGCTGATGCGGCAGCTGCTGTTGGCATCAAAGCCCCCTGCCTACGCAAGTGGTATCGAGATCGCAGGGCTGAAGAGTTCATCGAATCACTGGTACGTGAAAATCTCAGCGTCGCCAACAACCTGCTGACATCAGCAGCGCCACGGCTTGCAGACGAGTTGATCCAGATTGCACTGGATCCTAAGGTGAAGGCTTACGCAAGAACCCAGGCCATTAGCGAGAGCTTCAAAATCCTGCGTGAGAACGTCTTGGAGGCAGAGCAGCGGCGCCAGCTCCAAGAGATCCGGCAGACACTGCAGTCTCTTGAAGACGGCAACACAGTGTCTATTTAATAAAACAGTTAGTTGGGGGTCATGGTTGACTTCGCTTTCATTATACTGTTATGATTTTGTTATTATTTTTGGGTGCATAAATATGACCAAAACTATTGATATTAAGACCAATCTTTTTAGCCATGCTGATTTGAGCGAGGTCGTCAACGATCTCAGCTTGCTATCTAAAGAGCTTGATGATCTTCTTTCTCAGTACCAACCAGCTGAAAGAAGAAGTGAAATTGAGGACTTAAAATCATCCTGTAATCCCAATGGTTTGCTCCAAGGGGTACTTGCGTGTCTCACATGCGAAAATGATGTATTTGAGGTTAAAAACGATACACGATCAATTGATCTTGAGACTGAATTTTTGGCGGTTGGTCATGTTGATATGTATATAGACTACTGGTGTGGTGAAACGAAGTCAGACAGAGCTGAGGAGCATCATGAATGGCTTGAGGACGAGGAACTAAGGAAATATCCATTGGGGGTATATACAGCTTATGAAAGTATTCTATGTTCTTATTATTCTCTTTTTGGAATTCCAGGCGACAGGCGAGATGCTAGTAATTTTTGGTCTAAATCTATCTTTCATGTCAGGTATGGGTCTGATCCTGCAAAAGAGGATGCCGATAAATGGGAGGCTATGCAACGAGCTTATTTTGAATCTCAGAGTAAGCGTGTTGAGTTTCTAAATAATTTGTTGGCGGCAGTACGTAATCCTATTTCGGTGGGATCTTTTGAGGAAGAGAATTCCTTGGTTCAAGTTGGCTCTGAATGTGGATTTGTTTATCTAATACGAAACGGTGATCTCTGCAAGATTGGCATTACCGAGAATTTGCTTAGAAGGATGGATGAGCTAAAGCCTGATGAAATATTGAATGTTGTTAGGTGTCCTAATTTTGTTGAGGTTGAAAAACAGCTACATTCCCGATATAAGGACGTACGTTTGCCTCAAACTGAATATTTTAGGTTGACAGAAGATCAGATTCAGGTTGTTCATAAGCTCTTTAGAGACTTCCCCCGATATTGAAATCGTGTCTCGGTTGCCTTCATGGCAAGTGGTTTTTTACCGTGCCATACGCCGACTTTGCAGACCTCCTCTATTGCAGTGCAATGGTTCTTATGACTGGCTTTGACACAACATTCACGAGTCATTTGAATCACAGATTCTTCGAGCCAAGTGCTCGGCGTTTACTGGGTAACAGGGTCGCGTCAAATACCAGTCCAGGTCAGTGACGTTTGAGGAAGCCGACAACCGTCTTGTGGCTGGGTGGCACGGCGACCTTCCTGAAACATTGACTCTTTGCTCAGCCCAACCGAAGCGCTACCTGCGGCTGAAATACGGGACCGCCTGCAGCGTCAATAAAGTGCGGGTGATTTGCTTTGAACTCAACCACCCGTTCTTGTTTTGTTGATCAGTTTGCGGGCTGTATCACTGGGATCCGCCGGTTCTCTTTCGGTATAGCCTTGAGCTTCGGCCTGGAATCGCTGATAGCGCCGCAACTTTCGATCACTCAATCCAGCAGCGGATATCAGCCCAATGGGTCCAAAGATAAATCCACCGAAAAACCAGGCGACGGCATCGTGATCTTTGTCATTGGCAACAGCAGAAGCAAAAAAGCCGCATGGCAGCCACAAGCACAGCAGTAATGTAAAAATTGCCAAAAACGTTCGTTACTGCTTCTCCAATTCTAGCCATGACAAACCTTCTTGATCACGTTTAGCCCGGTCCAGTCCTTGATGTCCATGAATTGCCTAGATCTGCCATTTCTATCATTGGAAAATAATTTGTTGCATTTAAAAAGCTAAGACCTTGCTCAGATTCGTCTTTATCAAATCGGGAAGCGGCTCTCGGATGCGGACAACCCTCACTCTGCAGGTCGCGGTCGTCAATGAAATCCACTCCTCCATAAAGCACGGTGCTAGTGCATTTGTATTGTTGCGGACTGGCGGCTTCGTGCAACTACGAGGAACAGCGAGCAGGGCTGAGATCAGCCTTCCGTGCAAATGCAAAAAATTGACTGAGATCCCCTGCTGTAAAACAGTGAGCAACTGCCTAGATAGCAGACTCTCATCCCGGGAACCTGCCGCACTGTGCTCGAGGCCCACGCCTACCTCATCACCTCTCAAGCCGGCGCCACCCTCTCCCCCAATCAGGTCAAAGCACTGCTGCAGGCCAGACCCCCTTCACCTCAACCAGACATCGATTGGTAACCACGTCGCGCCGTTCTTGGCAGACTGACCCCATGGGCAAGAAGGCAAACAACGCTGAAATTGACCGCCGCATCCATGAAGTCGTGCGGTTGCTATCCCTTGCCACGCCTAACTCGACGATCCTTCGCCACTGTTCCCTGGAGTATGGGGTCACTGAGCGACAAGCCCAAACCTATATAGCCCGCGCTCGTGATGTCATCCGCCAGGACTACTCAATCGAACGGAGTGAGTTCCTTGGCACTCGGATGGCAATCCTCGACAAGGTGATTCAACGCAGCATCAAAGAGAACCAGCACAGCAATGCCGTAGGTGCTTTGAGGTTGCAGGCTGAGCTGGCGAGGTTGCTGGACAAGTGACCCAACCGCAACCGCAACCGCAGCAGCAGCCACTGCCCTGGCCTCTACGCCCGCCAGCAGGGGTGCCGCAAGACAAGTGGGAGACGCTCAGCATCCTCGACCCGATCAAGCCTCCAAAGCGCGTTAGGGCACGCGCCTCGTTGGTTCAGCCGTCCGTCACGATGTCCATGTAGGCATCGACTAGCTGGAGCCGCTCCTCCTCATCGAAGCCAGCCGGGTCCTCGATCACCTCAAGCAGCCCCAGGATGTCTGGCCTGAAGCGGTCGAAGTAAATCAGCGACAACTCGCGGGCAGTGGGTTCTGGCATGGCGGGGCAGCTGGTACACCAACGGTGGCAACGGCCTGCTTTGCTGTCAGCCGTCACCCGCTCAACCCATGGCCCTCTGGGGCGTAGACAAGCCTGAGCAGAAACGCCAGCAGGGCAGTGGTGGCATCGGCTGGCTGCGCTCGCCTGATGGTGACAAGGTGGTGCGCATCGAAGGCGCAGGTGAATCTCTCCATGGCAAGTGGGTGGAGGTGACTGATGCCGACATCACCGGCTCAGGCAGGCCCCTGGTGCGGCACTGCCGCCGGATGCTGCGCTTCAACGCCGAGCAGCTCTTGCACAACCTGATCCGGCAGGGTTGGCGACGAGTGCCGCAGCAGTGGTGACTTGTTCGACAGAAATGCCGAGCTGCTGATCCAGCCAGTGATTGGCGAGAGCAGCCAGGAGGCTTTGCCGATCTCCGCGAAGCCGAAGCATGGTGTTATGGCAACTGCATCCAGCTTCGTGTAGCCCATCAATCCCTGCTGATCATTCGCTGCAGCACGAGGCATCGAATGTCACAACCCCGGCTGATTACGGCGACTCGCCACCCAATGAGCGGGGTGCCCTCTGCCGAACAACTCTGTCAGAATCTGATCAGTTATGGGTGGCGAGGATGCCGCCGCAGTGGTGAAACAACAAAACCCCCAGGTCATGGGCACCTGAGGGTCGTTGGTCCGTGAGACTGGATCCTTGGCTTATCAGCCCCACCGTGTGCAGCTGTTCTGGCTCAGGTGTGACGTTGGGTGCAAGGGTTACCTCAAGCTTTCGCACGCCTCCCCATCGCGGTCTCCATCCAGGTAGCTGTGCCCTTGCTTGAGCAGTTCCTGAGCCCTGGCCCAACTGCCCACCTCAGAGCAGCGGTAGCGACCTGATGACCTACTGCTGCTGGCTGGGGAAGGGCTGGAGCTTGGACGAGATGACCCACCACGTCGCCAGTCCCATGGCCTGGTGATGCCGCCTGACACTGACCACACACCACGGCGAGCCGATTCAGCTTGCTTCTCGGCAGACAGGTAAGCGTTCCGGTCGCATCCATTGAGGTACTGGCGGTAAACAAAGGCACCCCCCCTCCTGACCAGCTCAATATTCACGTTGTTGTTACTCCGCAGGATCTCAGCCACCGTCCTGCCATAGCGGTCTTTCTTATTGCCCTGCACTGTGACCATTGCCCCAACTGGAGCTGGCGCCTGCAATGCGGCGCGGGATTAGGTGCCATAAGGACGCTGACTGCAGGCCCCTGCTCCAACAGTCTTCACCCAACCGTGGGCGGGTCGTTCAGCCGGGCAAGAGGAAGGTCCTCACCTGTGCGCCTGACTGATCGACACTCCATTCGCACCGCCACAGGTGCCCTAAGAGATCAAAACGGCCCACACCTGGAACGTTCGGCCCCAGGCGCCAACGCCAGCAGCTTCGACCATCTACAGCCATTGGAATGTTGATTGGTTCAGGACCCTCGGGCACTGCTCGGGGGTTTTTGATTTCTCCCTATTGGCCATCCCCGCACCCCCGCTGCAGCACTTCCCGTCGCAGAGCATCAAGGTCGTTGGAGCGCGGATCCTGTGGAGCAAAGAGCAGCGCCCAGGCCAGAGGCACTTGCTGGCGATCAAGAGCCGAATCCACGGCACTCAACCAAGCCTTGGCATCACCACCGAGCCGAGTCACCAAGGACTGGTTGGCCTCCATCTCGCTGGCGCTGGCACCGGTGAGCTCGATCCGCGCAAAGTCACCGCCTGAGGCGCCGCGGGGCCGCAGCCTTGAGGTCCACATGGGCAACGACGCCCGCTTCATGACGCGCGACCTTGCCAGCGCCTTTGATGTAGCCAATGGGGTGACGCCCGCACCTATCTCTATAGGGGGTTGAGGTGATTTCGCCTAGGGTCGCTGCACTCTCAAAAGTTCGATGCGCCTGATTCAGCTGCTTACGCTCGTACTGTTCGCTGCTCCTGCCTTCGCTCAGGACGGGCAGGTCTACTTCCGCAGGAAGGGCAATCAGCCGTTCATCGGACCTAATACCGAGCTGAAGCCAACCAACTGCAAGACCGCAGACGACGGGACCATCAGCTGTGACGTTCAAATCCAGAACCCCGCCGACCCAAGCACCCGCTACAGAATCCAGCAGCAGTAGACACCACCCTGGCGGAGGCCCTGGCCCGCAGCAGCGCGTCCGGTCCAGCGCCTTGCGCTCGATGAGTGAACGACGCCGG
>Ga0075479_10000104_pt1 | contig 29747 bp, 18 predicted proteins | sample DEB08_DNA_8_FD_76341 | JGI IMG/M metagenome (GOLD analysis project Ga0075479, IMG submission 76341) | Aqueous microbial communities from the Delaware River and Bay under freshwater to marine salinity gradient to study organic matter... | ecosystem: Environmental > Aquatic > Marine > Coastal ... | reverse complement strand
ATTTATCTGTTTGCCAAACGCAACCTGCGACTGCCGTTCATGGAAGTGTTTGACGGGCCGACATCACAATCCAGCTGTCCGGTTCGTGGCAGCAGTACTCATGCGCCGCAGGCCCTCGAACTGCTGAACGGCAAACTGACGAACGATCTGGCCGCCTCATTTGCGGATCGTTTGCAGCAGGAATGCGGTTCGGACACGAAGGCTGTCGTCAATCGAGCATGGCAACTGGCGACCGGCCGCACCCCCACCTCTGAAGAACTGAAACTGTGCCAACAGTTTCTCCGCGACGCACCTTTGCAGGAATTCGCACTGGCTGTCTTCAACCTGAATGAGTTTCTTTATGTCCGCTGATCTGACTCACCAGCCCCCAACCCTTCGTCGCCGCCCGGCGATGACGGGAATCGGGGCCACCGCCGCGCAAATGCTGGCGACCCGCAACCGCACAACCGCGGAGCAGCCGGGACCGCTCACAGCGACGGCGGCCCACCAGCCGGCCAAAGCTCGCAGCGTCATTTTTCTGTTCATGGCCGGAGGTCCCAGCCAGCTGGAAACATTCGATCCCAAGCCACTGCTGAATGAACTCCACGGTCAGCCCCGTCCGGCATCCTTTGGCGAGGCGAAGTATCAGTTCGTCCAGAACGACGCTCGTCTGCTGGGAACCAAACGGAGATTTCGTCGTTGCGGAGACAGCGGAATTGAGGTCTCCGATCTGTTTCCGCAGCTCGGTCAGTGCATCGACGATTTTGCTGTGATTCGGTCGTGTACCGGGGATCAGGTGGTTCATTCCGCGGCGCAGTACGAACTGTTTTCCGGGCGCACGATTCCCGGCTTCCCAAGTATGGGCGCCTGGTCCATCTTTGGCCTCGGTGCGGAATCGGATTCACTGCCGGCCTACGTGGTTCTGCCCGATCCTCTGGGAGCACTGGAGGCCGGGCAGCCGATGTACATGAACGGCTTTTTGCCAGCGTCCTGTCAACCCACGATGCTGCGTCCCGGGGAACGTCCGGTACTGAATCTGGAATTGCCGCCGCATGTGGAACCGGAACAGCGGGCTCGCACCCTGCAGTTGATTCAGCAATTGAATACGACGTCCGCCAACTCAACGGATACCGAACTGCAGGCTCGTATTTCCGCCTATGAACTTGCCAGTCGCATGCAGCAGTCGGCGCCGGATGTATTTGATCTGACACGGGAAAGCCGGGAGACACTGGAACTCTACGGAGTCGGCAGTCAGCCCACGGACGATTACGGTCGCCGCTGTCTGCTGGCTCGCCGAATGGTAGAACGCGGTGTGCGATTCATCTGCGTCGTTTCCGGCGGCGGCCCGGGTAACATGCAGTGGGACGCCCATGCCGACATTGAGGAAAACCATCTGCGGAAGGCACGAGAAACGGATCAGCCAGTTGCGGCTCTGATGCAGGACCTGAAGCGTCGCGGTTTGCTGGACGAAACGCTGGTGCTCTGGGGTGGTGAGTTTGGACGTTCGCCGGAAGCACAGGGCGGCAAAGGTCGGGATCATCACAATCTGGGATTCACCATGCTGATGGCCGGCGGAGGCATTCGCGGTGGCGTGGTGGAAGGCAGCACGGATGAAATTGGCCTCAACGCCATTGAAAAGCCGCATCACTTTCGAGATCTTCACGCCACAATGCTGCATCAGCTGGGCCTCGATCAGCATCAGTTGACATGGCATCACCAGGGCCGCGACGAGCGTTTGACCTTTCTCGAAGGCAACGTGATTCACAGCATTCTGTGACTGATTGCAAACAGAGACTTTTCGGCCGCACAGCATGAGAGTGAATCTCCCGGCAGTCCGGTGACAGCACGCGGGCAGCCACGCCAACTCTTGCGGACAAAACAACCATGGATGCGGAACGACTGCGGCGGGAAATTGCTCATCAGGCGGCTCAACTGCTGTATCGCAAGCAGGAAAACAGCTTCGTTGAGGCTCGCTGGCGGGCGGCCCGATCCATCACCCGTCGCTATCTGCCAACTGCCGCACTACCAACGGATTTTGAAATCCGCCAGGCTCTCGATCAGGTCATGGGGGAAATCCCGGCCATCTCCGAGTCCGTTTCAACAACTCACAAACGCGATCGCCTGCTGGGTTTGCTGCTGCCTCTGGATCGAGTCCGCTGGAAGTCCCCGGACCACCCGGAAGATGATGTTCTGTTTCACTGCCTGCAGGTATTTGAACTCGCCCGCGATCGCTGCGTCTGGGATCGTGAACTGCATGCCGCAGCCCTGCTGCATGACGTGGGTCAGGCAATTGATCGTGAACAGCCCATTGATGCAGCGGTGGCGATGCTGCAGGATCTTGTCCCCCCGAGGACACTGGAGCTGATTCAGCAACTGGAACTGGCGACATTGGTTTTTCGAGGTCAGGCCGGTGCTCGAGCAACTCGCAGAATTCGTCAGTGTGAAGATGCCGAAACGCTGGAGATGCTGGCCGAATGCGATCAACAGGGACGGATTCCCGGTCGGCCGGTCTGTACGCCGGAAGAAGCCGTGGACTGGATCCTGGAAGATGATGAAACGGACTAAACGTTTCACCGCTTGCTGAGAAGATACGCCGGCCGGATCACCGGACACTTCCAGAAGCGAAGAAGAACAGCGCCGCAGCGGCGCGGCGGGTCTTCAGGCAGCGGTGGTGGCGAACGCTCAGCCTTCCGCGGATGTCGTATCGGTCATTACAGTCTGAGCGGGCTCCTCGTCCAGCCCTGTATCCGACGTCGCGCCGTGAGCGGCAATCCAGGGAGCAATCACAAGCGCGGCTACGGAAACCAGCTTCAGCAAAATATTCAGCGACGGTCCGGAGGTATCCTTAAACGGGTCACCGACGGTATCGCCCACAACCGCTGCTGCATGAGCATCGCTGCCACGTCCGATTTCTTCACCGTTGACTTCAACGCCACTCTCGATCATTTTCTTGGCGTTGTCCCAGGCACCACCAGCGTTGGACTGGAAAATCGCCAGCAGCACACCGCTGACAGTCACACCAGCCAGCAATCCGCCCAGCATTTCACCACCGCCAACAAAACCTACCAGCAACGGGAAGGAAACAGCCATCAGTCCTGGCAGAATCATTTCCCGCAGCGAAGCACGAGTTGAGATGGCGATGCAGGAATCACAGTCTGCCGCAGCAATGGCATCTTCAAGAACCTTACGGTCCTCCGGTGCCCAATCGCTTGTCGGCGTCTCACGATTTTGTCGGTACAGTTCCAGAGCCTGGGCCATCACCGGAACCTCACGGAACTGGCGGCGTACTTCTTCGATCATACTGCCGGCCGCTTTACCGACTGATCGCATGGCCATTGCAGAAAACAGGAATGGCATCATCGCACCGATAAACAGTCCGCACATGACATTGGGTGCTGCGACGTTGATGGTTTTCAGCTGAGCGGTGGTCATGTAGGCACTGAACAGAGCCAGCGCGGTCAGCGAAGCGGAACCGATAGCGAATCCCTTGCCGATGGCTGCCGTGGTATTTCCGACGGCGTCCAGCCGGTCCGTCCGTTCGCGCACTTCACTGGGAAGACTGCCCATCTCAGCAATTCCGCCGGCGTTATCAGCAATTGGCCCGTAGGCATCAACGGCCAGCTGAATACCGGTGTTCGACAGCATACCGACCGCGGCAATGGCGATCCCGTACAACCCGGCCAGGCTGTGGGCACCGAGGATTGCGAAGGCGATCACCAGCATGGGAATCGCGGTTGAGATCATCCCAACGCTCATGCCGGAGATGACATTTGTCGCTGGTCCGGTCACCGACTGGAGAACAATGTCGTGGACAGGTTTCTTTCCGGCCCCGGTGTAGTACTCCGTGGCCAGTCCGATCAGCAGTCCCGCCCCTAACCCGATCAAGCTGGCTGTGAATACTCCCATACGATCCACAGTGATCCCTTCAGGCGACACCCAGCCCGCCGGAAGGACCACAGAAATCAACACCAGACTGGACAGCAGCATAATTCCGGCAGAGATCAGTTCCGCGCGGTGCAGCGCTTTCTGCGGATCAACATTTTCATCCCGTGAAACCAGCAGCGAACCGATGACCGAAGCCACAACGCCTGCTCCACCCAGCAGCAGCGGCAGCAACACCGGGCTGAGCGGATCTGCGTCGGATGTAAACGTGCTTCCGGCGGCAACGGCCGCCCCCAGCACCATCGCGCTGATGATGGCCCCGACGTAACTTTCGAACAGGTCAGCACCCATCCCTGCCACATCACCCACATTATCACCAACGTTGTCAGCGATGGTGGCAGGATTCAACGGATGATCTTCAGGAATCCCGGCTTCAACCTTACCAACGAGGTCTGCACCAACATCTGCAGCCTTGGTGTAGATTCCACCGCCAAGCCGAGCGAAGAGGGCAACTGAAGAGGCACCAAAAGAAAAACCCGTCAGCACATTAATGACTCGCGGCATATCGGCGACAGAGTCACCAAACCACGAAAGAAAGAACAGGAACAGGGAGCTCAGTCCCAGAATGCCCAGCCCGACCACAGTCAGCCCCATGACGGAACCACCGCCAAAGGCCACCAGCAATGCCTCGGTGAGACTCTTTCGAGCAGCATTCGCCGTGCGAACATTCGCCAGCGTGGCAACACGCATCCCGAAGAAACCCGCCAGGCCGGAGAACAAAGCACCTGTCAGAAATGACGCTGCAACCAGCGGGTGTGAACCACTGGACAAACCGGAGAGATACATCAGGCCCGCAACGACCAGTACAAATCCCAGCATCACCGAATACTCGGCCTTCAGAAAAGCCATCGCGCCGCCCTGAATACGAGCGGCAATAGCCTGCATGGTCTCATTGCCGGGGTCCATTGCAGCAATCTGGCGAAAACGCCAGAAGCTGAAGACCAGTCCAGTCAATCCGATCAAAGGTACGGCATACAACAACGGGGACATAAAGACTCCGATTTCCAAGCACTCCCCGCTCATTGCAGGTTTTTGAGGCAGACTTTCCTGGGGGACCTGTGAACCAATACTTGTAAAGGAATCAGGTATTCTGCTCTACATCAGCACGCTGAAAGCAGAAGCCTGTGGCGATCTGATCAGGATTTGGCGGAGAAATCGCGGTGACAGCAGTGTGGGAAAACAGCGTAAGAAAAAAAGGAGCAGAGAGGGGCGGGAGTGCATCCGTCTGCTCGATTAGCACGAATTTGCATTCGAGAATTGCGAATGATGATGAAATGTTCAACCAGGTCAACCGGTATCCAAAAGTCTCTTTGACATGTTTGGAAATCGGTGTTTTCCCACTTCGGCTTACTGCGAAATCCCCAGCCGATCAAACAGTTGATTCAGGCCTCGATTCAACTGCTCGTCCGCTCGCTTTTGAATTCGCTGCTGCAGTTGGCGAACACCCGCATCGCGAAGGGCACCCGCAAGGTCCGGAACCGGACGAGTCACCGTTCCCCCTACCGGAATCAGTACCTGCAAATCTGCCGCGGAACGACGCACCGGTAAAGACAATTCCAAAGCCAGACTTTCGTCGAATCCAATCCGTCCGGATGAGGTCAGGGACCAGTCATTCAGCAACAACTGCAACTGGTCGTGCTGCACATAACCATCAGTGACTGTTACCGGGATCTCCTGTCGAGGAAGCTCAAGACTCAAACGATGCAGCGGTGACTCTGCCGTTGAACCCCGCAGGATCCGCTGGCCGGCAGACAGCAGCACCTCCGCAAATTCTCCCGGTTTCGCTTCGAGATGCTCAATGTTCAGCATCAGAGACGCTCGCGAGTCCATTGGCGCAAGCGTTGACCAGTTGAATTCCTGCACTCGTGCAGACACCGTTCCAGTCAGCTCCGTGGACTCGGCGAGGAGTGGGGAAAGACTGGCCAGCCAGTATGTACCGATTTCTTCGCTCAGGCGGATCTGTTCGATGCGGCTGCCTGGTGCCAGTTGCAGTCTGCCACTGCCAAAGTCATATCGCGGTGTGATCGTCATCGTGCCGCCATTCAGACTGCACTGAATCGGGGACGTGCCAATTTCATCATTGCGCAACACCACGTCGGCAGTGCCAGGCCCAACCACGAATCCCGGCATGCGAGCCGAATCCCAGCGAATTTGCGCGGTTCCCTCCACCACGTGACTTGCCGCAGCACTGCCGACGGCGGGACCTTTCCGCAACAGCAGCGAAACCTGGCTTTCACCAGCCCCCTGCAGCTGAACTCCGGATTCCGCGGCGAAGACCTGCTCGCTGAGCCGATTCAGGTCATACTGGACACGGCAACTGAGCGTCCCCACCGGACCGGAGTTGGTCGATTGCAGCGACCCCATGATCTTTCCGGACAGTCCGGGCAGCGCAAAACTTCCACTGGAGATTTCCCACTGCTCGGTGGATTCCAATGCGGTACCGCTCAGAACAATACGGGCCTCGCTGACCTCCAGCACTGACTGTGCAGACAATGCCCGATTCACTCCTTTCGGAGATCGGGCAAACAGGCTTCGGCGAACAGGTGCCGCAGGAGTGACCAGCACCGACAACTGCAACTCCCGCCCCGGCAGTGAGCTCACTCGAGCAACAACTTCGGCAGCGGGTGAGAGGATCGGGAATCCAGTCAAATCAAACAGCAGGGGACGCAGAGTGGCTGAGTGAGACTGCAGTGATACGGTCCCCGCAAGACACTCCGGAAAAGACGCCCGTGGCGTAATCAGCAGACCGGGCGACTCCATCCGAAACTCGGCCGAAGTGATGGCCGACGGCCCCAACTCATACACGTCGCCACTACATTTCAGAAGTGCATCCAGTTGCAGCGGCTCGCTGAGGGACAACGACGGCAGCTGCAACAGAGAACTGAAGTGGCTTTGCAGTGAATCCGGATTGACCCAGCCCTGCAGCTTCCACCATTCTCCCTCAGGAGCCAGTTCCAGCTGGCCGAATTCTGCCGACGCTGCAATATCGGTGAGCACGGGGCGGTCATCGAGCCACCCACCTTCGATACTGACGGCGACGTCGGGAAGTGTCAGCTGACCGCCAACCGGCTCCAGCAATCTCATTCCAGTCGCTGAAGCGGTGGCCTGCCACCCGGAGACAGACTGGTTCGTTTTGGTTGTCACGGAGACGGCGACATCACCGGACCGGAACGGCTGAACTCCCAGTGTGCGCAATGTTTGTGGAATCCCGGTGGACAGCCCCGTCAGGCTGCACTGAGCTCTCATTTCGAAAGGACGAATCGAAACACCACCGCCCCACGGAAACTCTCCATTGCCAAATAAACTTAACAGTTCTGATTCGATCATCAGACTGTCCAGAAGAACACCATTTTCGGACAAGGCGAAAGACCCGCTGGCCACGGTTGCCCCGGGCCGCAGCCATTCGTCCGCTGACCAGCTGTGATCTCGAAATCCCGGTTCAGCAAGATCGAATTTTACACGCCCGGTCACATTCTTCCCAAACTCTGACGGCTTTAGCTGCAGTTCCACTGCGCCAGTCGCCTGCCCCTGCAGACCAAGCTGAATCCCGAACAGACTGAGAAACGGCTGCAACAACTTCAGATCAACATGATTCAGACTGACGAGCAGTTTTTGTTCTGCGCTTCCCGCGACATCATCGCTGCGAATTTCGAGCGAAGAAATAACGCTGTCTGGTGTCTCCGGAAAGATCTCGTCGTCGACAGGCGACAGCAGTGGCGTGTCCGACAACAAATCGGCCGACGCTGTGCGCATCAAACCCGAGGAGATTCGCGAGTTTCCCGTCGACAACTGTTCCGGAAAAACCAGCAACCGCAGTCGGGGCAGCAGATAATTTCCCGCAAGATCTGAGATCTCACCATCGAAACCACTGAGACTGATGATCTGAGTTCCCGCCAACGGTGCTTCTGCGGGAACCCGCAGCAGCACGGTGGTGTCACGCAGCATCACCGACCAGGCCGAATCGGATTCCGGCTCATCTGCTGAATCGGTCGCGGCAATCCAGCGTCGCAGCGGCTCCGGTAGCCAGTCTGTGCGATCAGCGTCGATTGGCCCCAGCCTCGCGGATTCGACCTTCAGGCTGATTCCGTTTCCGCCGCTCACAAGGATCTGCCACAATGGCTGATCCGCCACAATCCGCTTCACGGTCAACAGATCATCCGGTGCGATCAGTTCCGACGACTGTGTCTCGGCAGAATTCTCGATTGCCGACTCAGCATTCGCAGCAACCGAAAGACCACGAATTTCGGGCGGGCTCCACCAACTCAAAGTAACGCTGTCGAAAGCCACAATCCCACCCAGTTCCGGATCAACGGCTGACAACAGGAGTGGAGCTGTTCCGGTCAGACTGATGATCTGCGGTGCGGTGCACAGGAGCACGCCGGCGGTCACCACGAATTTGGTCAGGAAAAGTACACGACGCAGGCGCGTGCGAGTCGACGCATAGCTGCCGGATCCGGAATCCCGAGACGGCTGTAAGTCTGATGGTAGCGCGACTTTCACCATGGCACAGTCCGCAGCTTACAGCCCCATTTCAAGGATCGGGATTTGCTGCGGAGATTGAATTCCGGGGCGAGACAATGCCTCAGAACACCTGACGAAGAAGTTCAGAAGAACCGCAGTGATTCACTTCTTCTATCGGTCGGATCAGGCACGAACAGCCAGAATCAGCGGCATCCCCCCGCATGGATTTGTATTGCGGCGCGCACGAATTCCTGAGAGGAGAGCTGCGGAAAATAGGCAGGCAGGCCCAACCGGGAAGCTCAGCGAGTCCGGGAAACCAGAATGGACTGCTGATATCGCAGCAGTGGCACCTGCTGGATACCGGGCGACTGCGAAAGTTCTTCCCAGCGACCGATCAGCACCTGATCCTCCGGCGTCAGTCCCATCGTAAACTGGTGCTCGGCGCGCAACAGCCGTCCGGACGGATCGTGTTGCTGACGCTCTACCGAAACCGGTACGCGAGCATGGCGCCGCAGTGCGGCATTCACAACCATCCGGGGCTCGGGAAACAGACTTCCCGGATGCAGCACGGAGTTCAGTTGAGCAGCCCAGTCTCGATAGGCCAGGTATTCCTCCACCTGCTCCGCATTCTTCCAGTCGCGAGTATGCACACGGTAGCTAAAATGAGACGCCGAAAGCGTGACCATGCCGCTGGCCGCATCATATTGCTCCCTGAACTCAGGCTGCAGCTGAAAACGCAGCAGCTCCCGGTCGGCCTCCCGCCCCGAAACCAGCTGGGGATCCTCAAGCAGCTCCTTCGTGCGGCGGACACGATGTTCCATCTGATGACGGATCTCGTCAAACGAAACGGTTGTGGACAGTTTGCGTTCCGGATTCAGGACAATGCAGCGTTTTCCCGCCGGATCATAAATCACCAGCTCATCAGCAGCAGCCACATAGTCGTAAATCCTGCCGCTGTGACAGAGCGTCAGACTGGAGCCAATGTTCTGATCCTTCCCTGTCGCCTGTTTGGCAAAAACCTGGGTTGAAATTCGCAGGCCCTGAGCAGCGCAGAAAGGCAGACAGTTGAGAATCAGGAGGACATTCAAAAGGACTCGCAGCTTCATTCCGGGCGGCTCCGCATGAGGGCAGTAACAGCAGATCGAATCCGAAACCAGCGGAATTCATTTTCTGACCTGCAGCAACAGGCTAATCCGAGAGAACGGCGTGCCTCAACTGCGGTTTGCCGGTGGTCGTCGAGCAAAGCACGGAAATTCGTTGGACGAGCTGTGAAAACGGCAGACTCTGCCGATTTCCATGTTCACTCGAATCTCGACCCGGAGCCGTAATCCGCTTCAACGGAAGACGAAGCATCTGCAGGGCCTGCTGCACCGCCTGCAGACGCTGCCTCGAACTGGTCGCGAGAGTCTTCCGCAGGCTGCTGCGGATCTACCGCAGGCTGTCGGAAGATCAGCGGACGGCTGGATACATTAGCTGACGAGACAGGACGCAGAAGAATCATTTCGGGATCTGACAGACGATACGCTCTGGCTACTGCCGCAAGCTCCCGCCGGCGATCCGGATGAACACCATCAAGATCATGGGCCATGCCAATCACCCAGTGCGGATCCTGCTGCACTGCACGCGACATCATCGCAGCATACAGTGAGACTTCGAACAGGTTGCGGTCCATCAGACTGTTGGTCACCGGCGACAACAGCTTCGCCAGTCCGGCTACTCCCACTGAAGGAAAATGCACGAACACATCCCCCGTTTGGCGCACGATATGTGTCCCCCGCTGATGTCGCGTAAACACGGTCCGAAAACGAATCAGCGCCGATGCCGTCAACGGCCTGGGAAGCAGCACGTTGCGGTATTCGCCGGAACACACAAAGACGATCTCCTGATCGTCCTGATACAGAATCTCTGCAATCCCCTCAGAGCCGTCACTGGCCGACGCCGAATACAGCTGCGGCCCGGTCTGCAGCATCTGAAATTCCGAGATTCCCATCACTCGCCAGGTACTCACAGCCACATCCGGATGCTTCAGAAGATAGCTGTAAATTTCGTGATCAATGGCGTAGTCCAGCTGGGGCAGGCGACGGAACTGGGTGCACGAATTCACAATCTCTGCAGCTCTGGCCCGATTTGCACTCGACATCCGCTGCCATGGTATACTCGCGGCCGCCTGTTTTCTGACGTCCCCGGAAGACACGCCTTTGTTGACGATTTGAATTCCCGCTCGGGTCATCAGGTCTTCGTGCTGGTCTGCCTCGGTCTCGCCCGGCAGCAACAACAGTCCCGCCAGCAGCCAGCAGAACTTCAGTACGCCGATGTGCGGACCGACAGTGCAGCGAAGTGGCATGACATTTGTCGTGCAACCTGTGACCATCGATTTCCCCCGGAGCGACTGACCGAAAACGCAGTCGTTTCCCGTGACGTGCGAGACGCTGAGCGAGAGACTGCAGGCACGCTGTTGAGCGTGGCTGACAGAAACCCGGCAGACATTCCGAAGACCTGGCTGTGCAGGCTGGTCTTCGCGCAATCCGTCCAGTCGCGTCGCTGGCCAGTCGCTGTGCTCCCCCCCTGGAAACCAGCTGGCCGTTGTACCCCTGCAGAGAGATCGGAAATCCGGAGCGCTTTATCAACGGCAATTGAGGCCGTTGGTCGGGAAACGGGGTGGGGATCCTGCGTTTCCAGGTCCGTCCAGCAGGACATGCCGGTTGAAATGAAAATCGCCGGAGCAAGATTCTCAATGTGGCACTGCAGGAATTCTCGCACCGGAGACCTGTGCGAATTCCTGCATCTTCGGTCAGCAGCAAGACAATCGACGCGGCATCGTCCGCATATTCCGCATCTTTCCCCCAGTGTGACATTCGAGGGGTTCTGTCTTGCCTGACACTCCCGTACCAAACTGCGCCCGGGGCCCAATTATCTGCTAAACTCTCGTGTGACTGCACAGCCTCGTTACATTGTTCAGGCCATCGCCTGAACGGCCTGTGCCTTTCTGCCGCTCCTGCCGGCAAAGGCTTCGACGTTCACCGCATCCCTTGAATTACTTATCCTCATGACAGCGCCGTTTCCTCCCGTCGAAGACCAACTCCGCATCATTCGCCGTGGAGTTGAAAAAATTGTCCCCGAAGAAGAACTCCGGAAGCTGTTGCAGCACAGCTTCGACACCGGCACCCCACTGCGAGTGAAGTATGGCATCGATCCGACCGGGATTGACGTTCACCTGGGTCACACTGTTCCGCTGCGGAAGATGCGACAGTTTCAGGACCTCGGACATCAGGCCGTAATTATTATCGGCAATTACACAGCCCTGGTGGGCGATCCGAGTGGCCGGGATGAAGCCCGCAGTAAACGACTGACGGCAGATGAGGTTGAAGAGAACGCTCGCGATTATCTGAATCAGGTTGGCAAAGTTGTTGATCTGAGCAAAGCCGAAATCCACCGCAATGGCGACTGGTTCGGAAAGATGGAGTTTGCCGACGTCCTGGCTCTTTGCGGCCGTGTGACGGTTGCTCAATTACTGACTCGCGAAGACTTCGCCAAACGCTACCGTGAAGAAAAAGCCATCTACCTGCACGAATGTCTGTATCCGGTCATGCAGGCGTGGGACAGCGTTGAGATTCGCTCTGATATTGAGTTGGGTGGCACCGAACAGCTCTACAGTTTTATGCTGGCTCGCGATTTACAGACGCAGCAGAACCTGCGTGCTCAGGTCGCGGTCATGTCCCCAATCCTCGTAGGACTCGACGGCGTCCGCCGGATGGGGAAAAGCCTTGGCAACTATATCGGGATCAGCGAACCGCCGTACGAAATGATGAAGAAGTTCATGCAGCTTCCCGACGCGGTGATGAACATGTATTTTGAATTGCTGACGGAACTGCCTCTTGATGAAGCAAAGGCTTTACTGGCCGGACACCCAAAGGAAGCCAAGGTCACGCTCGCAAAGCAGGTCATCACTCAGTACTACTCGGGCGAAGATGCCACTGCCGCTGCGGACCGGTGGCAGGCCGAAATTGGCGGCTCCGCACTGCCTGCAGATATTCCTGAACAGGAAGTTCCGGCAGAGTTGCGAGAGCAGGGAACTGTGGCCGCTTTTGTTCTCCTCGGCAAAGACGGGCTGGGTCTGTGCAGCAGCAACGGAGAAGCCCGACGCCTGATTTCCGGAGGTGGGGCAAAGCTGGGAGAAGACAAGATCCCCATCACAGATCCCAACCAGCAAATCGAATTGCAGGACGGATTGCTGGTCTGGGCTGGCAGAAAACGTTACTGCCGCATCAAAATGCAGTAGCCCTGAAATCCCACCACAGGACAATGACTCAACAGGACAACGAACAAAAAGAATGGACGAATCGATGTCGCAGATTCAGTCTTCCGAGCAACTGTGCACAACACGCTGTGTTCCGTGTGAAGGCGGTGTTCCACGAATGACAGCCGAACAGGCTGCCGAACAATTACGAGTCCTTGACGGGTGGTCACTGAAATCGGAACCCGATCGCCTCTGCAAGGAATATCGAGTCCGGGATTTTCAGGAAGGACTTCTGTTCTTCAATCGAATTTGTGCAGTTGCCGAACAGGAAGCCCACCACCCGGACCTGCACCTCGTCAGCTATCGCAATCTGACTGTCGAAATCTGGACGCACGCCATTCAGGGGCTGTCACTGAATGACTTTATTCTGGCGGCCAGAATCGACCAGTTGCCGGTGGAGATCGTTCCCGCGAACGGGTAGACGGCGGGCGGCAATCGCAGTGACCGGGGCCCCCTGAAAACGAAGCGGTGTCACGACACAGGCTCGATGGAGGTTCGACTGCCGGATCTCCCGGCTCTGCGACTTGCAGAGCTCGGACCGCACGTCACAATCCCCCCTTCTGCAGCGAGAATTGATTTTGTGCGCGGAGGAGTGACGATGTCTGAGTTCCCGGTGATGTGTGACGTGACGCAGCGTTTTCAGACACCAACCCTCGAAGACGTCCCCGCCGCAGTGCGAAGTCAACTGTGCGGACTCAACCTGGCCAGCCGAATTCGCCCGGGTGACACTGTGGCGATCCCGGCCGGCAGCAGAGGAATCGCCAACATCGGGGCGATCCTGAAAGAGATCGTCAGTCACTTTCGTGAGCTTGGTGCGAAACCGTTTCTTGTCCCGGCAATGGGCAGCCATGGCGGGGGTACTGCCGAGGGTCAGGTGCGGATGCTGAAGTCTCTCGGGGTCACACCGGAAAGTACTGGTGCCGAGATTCGCGCCACCATGGAAACGGTGATTGTGGCGGAAACTGCCAACGGGCTCCCGGTTCACTTTGATCGCTTCGCCGCCGAGGCTGATCATGTTTTTGTGGTGAATCGCGTCAAGCCGCACACGCGTTTCGTTGGACCGGTGGAATCCGGCCTGCACAAAATGATGCTCATCGGACTTGGAAAACACGCCGGCGCACTGGTGTACCATGCGGGCATTCTTTCAATGAGCTTCCCGGAAATCATCGCCTCCGTCGCCGAGCGAGTCCTTGACGTCTGCCGAGTTTGCGGTGGACTGGCAATCCTCGAAAATGCACTCGATGAAACCGCCATGGTGGAGGCAGTTCAACCCGAACACTTTGCTTCGCGTGAGCCGGAACTGCTGAAACTTGCAAACCAGTGGCTGCCACGACTTCCCTTCGAACACGTCGACCTGCTGATTGTGGATCAGATCGGCAAAAACATCAGCGGTGTCGGAATGGACGCCAATGTCGTGGGCAGAAAATTCAATGATCACGCTGCCACAGACCAGGACAGTGTTCTCTGCCGGCGAATCATGGTCCGTGGCTTAACGAAGGAAACAGGCGGCAACGCAACCGGAATCGGAATGGCAGAATTTACCACCCGCAGGGTTGTCGATCAGATCGACTCAAAGATCACTCGCATTAACTGTCTGACCGGCAATCATCCGGAAGCAGCAATGATTCCGATCACATTCGACAACGATCGCGAAGCTGTGGCCGCTGCTCTGACAACCATTGGGCTGGTCAAACCTGCAGAAGCCGCAATCGTTCAGATCTCAGACACGCTGCACCTGAGTCGGATTCGCGTTTCGGAAGCTTACTTTGATGCTGTGAAGCAGCACGAGCGTCTGGAATTTGCCGGCGAACCGGAACCCTTCCCGTTGGATGCCGAGGGCTGGCTGCGCGGTGTCCCGCTGCACTGACCCGGCGTCATCGAACCGGCACAGAGACTGCAGTGTCTGTTTTCAGGCGGCGGATCGAATGTCGGTAGAAGCCCGGGAATGCTGATGCTCCCTCAGCAAACGCTCTGCTTCCGGTAACTCCGGAGGATCATCAAAGGATCGTCTCCCCGCCGCAATCTGAGCAATGGTCAGAATGGTTCTGACGATGATTCGCAAATCACCAATAAGTGACTGCTTTCGGATGGAGACCACTTCCATCGCCAGTTTGACAGGCAGCAGATCCCGCAAATAGGCCGTCTCAGGATCCACATCGGTTCCCATCAGATGCATGTGCGTCGTTCCATACACGCTTCCTGCACTGGCCAGGCCAGGCTTAACTTCCAGCGACTGCATTCCCAGAGCATCGTAGTGTTGTTCAACAATCGAGGGATCTTCCGGTCGCGGTCCGACTATCGACATCTCTCCGCGGAGGACATTCCAAAGCTGGGGGAGTTCGTCGATCTTGGTCGCCCGCAACAGTTTTCCCAGTGGATACACCCGCACATCACCATGACCGGTAATCACACTGCCCTGTTGAGGTGCCGCGTGCATCGTGCGGATTTTGTACATCACAAAAGTCCGGCCGCCTCGCCCGGCACGTTTTGCGCGATAAATAATCGGCCCCGGGCTGCAAACCCGAACACCAACGGCTGACAGCAGCAGGATCGGCGAAAAGACGAGTAACGCTGTTGCTGCAAAAAGGACATCGAAGATTCTTCGAGACATGAATGGATTCACTGTCAACATGGGGAACCGTGATCAACAACTGTAACAACAGGACAAAAACAGTCCCGGGGCAGTATACTTTGAACTTGTGCAGGCAGAGAAGACGTGTTTTCTCCGGCAGCGAACGGCAGTCGCATCAATGCGATTCGGCCGTAGTCGATTCATTATGGGCAGGATGAGCAGCGGAATGGGCGAACGTGTTGTCCTTGCAATGAGTGGTGGAGTGGACAGTTCGGCGGCAGCCGTGCTGTTGCACCAGCAGGGCTACGAAGTGATCGGACTGTTCATGAGATCCGGTGAATCAGCCCCCGCATGTGCTCTGCCGTCCGAACAGCTTTTGCCCGTAATGAATACTCGGCCAAACCGTCAGGGATGCTGCAGTGCAGATGATGCCGCCGACGCAAGACGCGTGGCAGACCGACTCGGAATCCCCTTTCATTCGCTCGATTTCCAGGACGGATTTCGACGGATCAAGGACTACTTTGCAGATGAGTATCTTGCCGGTCGAACACCCAACCCCTGTGTGCAGTGCAACAACTGGTTGAAATTCGGTCGACTGTGGGATTTTGCCAGGCAGGTGGGTGCACAGAAAATCGCCACTGGCCATTACGCCCAACTTCAGGACACGATCGATCCCACCGTACCGGCTCTGCTGCGCGGCAGCGACCGCAACAAAGATCAGTCGTATGTCCTGTTTGGAATTCGCCGGCAGTTGCTGTCATCCGTCATGTTCCCACTGGGCGGCTATGAAAAACCGGAAATCCGCAAACTTGCAGCCGACTCCGGCCTGCGAGTGGCGGACAAAAAAGACAGCTACGAAATCTGCTTCGTCCCGGACAATGACTACGCCGGCTTCCTCAAACGACATCGTGAGTTTTCCGGAACCTCAGGAAACTTCACCGATCTCGAAGGGAACATTCTTGGCACCCACGATGGTTTCGAACGATTTACAGTGGGGCAGCGCAAAGGGCTGGGGATTGCCTTCGGCGAGCCGCGGTTCGTGATCCGCATTGTGCCGGAAACCTGTGATGTTGTTTTGGGCAAACGCGAAGATCTGCAGGTCAGTACCTTTCAGGCTGTCGATCTGAACTGGTTGGCCGACCCACCCGATCAGGACCATGAGATTTTGGTTCAGGTTCGATATCGCCACGACGCGGTTCCATGTCGCGTCGAATCCTCGGTGGAAGACGGTGGCAGTGTTATCGTCACACCTGAACAACCGGTCTACGGCGTGGCCCCCGGACAGGCCGCCGTCTTCTATCGCGGCACACGAGTCCTTGGCGGAGGCTGGATTCGCAGCGCCGCAGTGTTGTAATTCGGCCGGCAACCAGGCACTGCAGACCAACTGCCTCAGCTGGTATCGCACTACTGACTTCCGGATGCAGGAGTTCCCCTCGTTTTATTCATCCCGCCTGGGGCAAATCAAACAGTCTGGCAAACCGCAGCAGCACCACAGCGCGAAGGTCGGAATACTCTTCCGAATCAAAGTCACCATCATCGATCAGCTGCCGGGCCGCCACTCGAGACTCCTTTAAGAGGTCCAGATGCTTGACGGGGTCGGCATATTTCAACGGCATTGCCCCGCTCTGACGCAGCCCGAGGATATCCCCTGGCCCGCGAAGTTCCGCATCCAGTTCTGCAAGTTGAAAGCCGTCTGTTGTCTCGGTCAGAGCTGTCAGGCGTCTGACAGCATCTGGTGTTTCTGATTCTGATACGAGGAAGCAATAGCCCTGAAAATTGCCACGACAAATGCGACCGCGCAGCTGATGCAGCTGTGCCAGTCCGAATCTTTCGGCCTGCCGCACAACCATGATTGTCGCATTCGGTACGTTCACCCCCACTTCAATCACAGTCGTCGACACCAGGACATTCGTCTCACCACTGCGAAAACGATCCATCACCTGATGCCGCTGATCGCGATCCATCTGCCCATGCAACAGGTCCAGTTTCAGCTCTGCCAGTTCACCGCGACGAAGTTGCGCGTACAACTGTTCGGCGGACGCTGAATCCTCCTCCGACTGCCCTTCCACGCGTGGACAGACAACGTAAGCCTGGCGACCTGTTGCAACCTGCTGGCGTACAAACTGCCAGACTTGATCTTCTTCAGCCTTGCCGGTGATGCGAGACGTAATCACTTTTTGCCGTCCCGGGGGAAGATCCCGAATCAAAGAGACGTCGAGGTCGCCGAATTGAGTCAGGCACAGACTTCGGGGAATCGGAGTCGCCGTCATCACCAGCACGTGCGGACTGAATTCGGCGGTGGAAAATCGCGACCTCTGACGAACACCAAAGCGATGTTGTTCATCGATCACCGCCACACCAGCCTGATGGAATCTGACGCTGTCCTGGATCAGCGCCTGAGTCCCGATAATCAGGTTCATTGACCCATCCGCAATCTCCGCCAGCATCTTCCGACGGTGCGCAGCGGGCATTCCCCCCAGCAGCAGCCCTCGTCGAACCCGGCTTCCCGCGAGCAGTTCGTCAAGCGTCTCCCAGTGCTGCGTTGCCAGAACTTCCGTGGGCGCCATCAGAATTCCCTGATGACCGGCAGCCACGGCAGCCAGCAATCCATAGGCAGCCACCGCGGTTTTTCCCGCACCGACATCTGCCTGCAGCAGGCGGTGCATTGGATGAGGCTGCCTGAGATCCCGAACCAGATCCTGGATTGCATCTTCCTGTCCAGCCGTCAAACGAAACGGAAACAAGCGCCTGATTCGAGCATCCACTCGAGCCGACACGGCAATCTCCGGCGATTCGAGCCGCTCGGTCATTCGTCTCCGCAGAGCCAGTCCCAACTGGAATTCCACAAGGTCCTGCAGGAGAATGCGACGACGCCCCGCTTCCCATTCTTCAAGACTCGTCGGCGCGTGCAGTGACCTGACCGCTACGGCAAGTTCAGGCAGCTGCAAAGTTGTCCGCAGAGCTTTCGGGAACGGATCAGGGATGAAATGCGCCAGCGACATTGCCGCCGCGTGCGTCATTTTCCGCATACCTTCCATCCGAATCCCCTCAGTCAGAGGATAGCGTGGAAGAATTCCCGCCAGCTGATCAGGTTGCTCATCTTCATGCAGCGGAGTAACGCTGGGATTGTTGAACTCCCAGCGTCCTGACCGACGAGCAGGTTTGCCGCGGAAAATGAGCCGATCGCCCTCCTGAAAACGCTTATACATCCATGGCTGATTAAACCAGACACCGCGAATAAAATGCCCGTCACAGTTCAGCACCACTCCGGTCAGAGTACGTCCTCCTCGCAGGTGCCGCACATCTCGCTCTGCAACGGTGCCAAATACCGCCTGTTCAACGCCTGCCTGCAGTTCAGGTGCAGTGCAGAGTTGGGAGTAATCATCGACGGAGGTAGGAATATGAAACAGCAGCTCGACTGCTGTTCTGATGTCCAGTTTCTCCAGCAGCCGCGCTTTGATCGGCCCCACACCTTTTAGAAACTGCACCGGCATCCCCAGCGGATCATCCGGTGAATCTTCTGAAGGGTTGTCGCGGGGCCGTTCCGGCATGGCATTTGGACTGAAAAAAGACTGAAAACACGAATCAACTGTTGGCAACCGAAACCACGTCTGGAGAGACCATGGCACATGGAAAGACGCAGTCTGGTGGAACGATTGGGGACATTCGGATGGCAGCACCCGCAGGATCGCTTGTATTCGAGATAACTTGTTGACAATTCAAAGGTTAGTGAAGGGGAAGATTCTAGCGAATTGAGAAATTTTGCGGCAGTCTGAGGTCCAGGAACGGTGCTGCCGAAGCCAGGATTGTCGCTGGAAAGACTGGGAAAGGTTGTTTTCCACAATTCTCAGCGTCACAATAATACCTAGACTTGAAGAGAGCCGGCGAATATGAAGCGTGCGGCTGCAGTCTCCACGTCGTTTGTGCCACAAAATTCGGGACGCTGCCTTTGCATGCGGCTTTCGCGGGCTGATGTGGTTGCCGGTCAAAGATGACACTCTGCCGGGAACCATGTTTCCCCACACAACGATTTGGGCTGGTAGTGATTCACTCACCAGAGCACTGTGACTGGTCGACTCCCGAGTGCGCCGTGCGTGCCCGGGACCGGCGAGATCATCATCAGGCAAGGTTCAGTTCTGACTGAACTTTTCCCGGCCTCAATGTTCACCGATCAATAACAGCCTTAGCGATCTGGAACAGCTCACCGGGGAATTTATTACGTTGATCCCTGTGCAAAGCATCAGCCACATGTTTTTCGTTCGTTTCCAATCCACCTGCAGTGAAGTTTCTTCGCTCACAACTGCACGCGACTCTGGTCCGCGCAGGGGTTGGAATCGTGTTGGAGCTGCGGCGGGGAACAAACGCAAACCTGCAGCCAGGCAACCCGTTCTGCTCAAACGCTGACCGTCCCCGAATGCGGGAGGATCGAGAGTCAGCATCATCTGTCAGTGTTGATGCGCTCCCGACAGCCCGAGCGGGAACTGAGGATCCACTGTGATCCCGTCAGCAAGAGGCAGCAATCAAAGGGGCGTCTGGCGACCGGAAGAAGCGGCTAAGATTCAAGAGAATAACGAGGTAGAGAATGATGGAAGATGTGCGTGGCAACCAGTACCCGGCAGTTCAGCGGCCTTCCTACGGAGCACCGGAAAAAACCGGCCTTTATGATCCGGCCAATGAGCACGAGAACTGTGGTGTAGGGTTTGTTGCGCATATTAAAGGCGAACGCAGCCATCAGATCGTGACGGACGCAGCGATCATGCTGCAGCAGATGGATCACCGTGGCGCGTGCGGATGCGAATCAAACACAGGTGACGGGGCCGGCATGCTGACCGCCCTGCCCCATCGGTTTTTGCAGCGCGTTGCATTGGAAGACCTTGGGGTCACTCTGCCGCAGGCGGGGCAGTACGGAACCGGCATTGTGTTCCTGCCGCGTGAGCAGGATCAGCGGGATCACTGTCGCAAGGTTGTTGAGGAACTGATTTCCGCCCAGGGTCAGAAGTGTCTTGGCTGGCGTCCGCTGCCGGTGGATTTCGAGGGTGCCGACATCGGCCGCACGGCACGCGACTGTGCCCCGCATATGGAAATGCTGTTCGTGGAAGCTGCGGACGGACTGGATCAGGAAGCATTCGAACGACAGCTGTTCATCGTTCGCAAGCTGGCCAGTCATCGTCTGCGCGGCAGTGATCTGTCACAGGCGATGCTCTTTTACATCTGTTCGTTGTCCACAAAAGTCATTATCTACAAGGGAATGCTGACATCATTCCAGGTGATGCCATTCTTCTGTGATCTGCAGGCGGAAGATTACGACAGTCACCTCGCGATGGTGCACTCCCGCTTCGCCACGAACACCTTTCCGAGCTGGGACCGTGCTCAACCGCTGCGATTCATGTCGCACAACGGTGAGATCAACACGGTCAAGGGCAATTCCAACTGGATGTTCGCTCGTCAGGGAATCATGGAGAGCGAGTTATTCGGCGACGAGCTTTCCAAGCTGTTCCCGATCGTGGAGCCGCATACATCCGACTCGGGCTGCTTCGATAACGCCCTTGAAATGCTCTACCACTCGGGACGAAAACTTCAGGAAGTGGTCATGATGATGGTGCCGGAAGCATGGCAGAATCATCAAACGATGCCCGAATCAAAACGCGGCTTTTACGAGTACATGAGTGCACTTCAGGAGCCCTGGGACGGCCCTGCCTCCATCTCCTTCACCGATGGTCATTACATCGGCGCTACGCTGGACCGAAATGGGTTACGACCAAGCCGGTATTACGTCACCCGCGACGACCGCGTGATTATGGCCAGCGAAGTGGGTGTTTTGCCTGTTGATCCTGACAATGTGCTGTACAAGGGTCGCCTGCAGCCGGGCAGAATGTTCCTCGTTGACTTCGAAGAGGGTCGAATTATTGATGACCACGAACTGAAGTCCAAAATGTCTTCAGCTCGACCCTACCGCGACTGGGTCACAGAGCAGCGAATCCAACTGGAGGAGATTCCTGCTGCCGCGTGTCCGGATCAGCTCACCGGACAGGATCTGCTCGCACAGATGCAGGCGTTTGGGTACACGTCCGAGACCATGCAGTTTCTGTTGCTGCCGCTCCTCAAAGCGGCTAAGGATCCCATCGGGTCCATGGGCAACGACGCGGCACTGGCATGTCTCAGCGACAAACCACGCATGCTGTATGACTACTTCCATCAGATCTTCGCACAGGTCACCAATCCTCCGATCGACTCAATCCGCGAAGAAGTGATTATGTCGCTGGAGTGCTATATTGGTCCGGAAGCAAACCTGTTGAACCCGACCGCGAAAAGCGCACACCGTCTCCGACTTCCCCACCCGATCCTGACCAGTCCGCAGACGGCCAGCCTGAAGGAAATGAACTACCGAGGCTGGCGAACGAAGGTGGTGGATATCACCTATCCACGCAGCGAAGGACAACATGGACTCCGCCCTGCCCTCGATCGAATCTGTGCAGAAGTTACGGCGGCAATCAGCGACGGATACAGTCTGGTCGTTCTGTCCGATCGAGCGTGCAGTAAAGACCGAGTCGCTGTCAGTTCACTGATGGCGACCGGTGCCGTGCACCACCATTTGGTCCGCCATGAACAACGCACACGAATTGGGCTGCTGGTGGAATCCGGGGAAGCACGCGAAGTTCACCATTTCTGCCTTCTGATTGGCTACGGTGCGGATGGGGTTAATCCTTATCTCGCGCTCGATGCGCTTTCTGACGCCAGGGCAAACGGTCGGCTTACCGAGGACTGGGATGAAGAAAAGATCATTTCCATCTACCGCACCGGTGTCGCGCGTGGCATGCTGAAGGTGATGGCCAAAATGGGCATTTCCACACTGCAGAGCTACAAGGGTGCTCAGATCTTCGAGGCACTCGGTCTGTCCCCGGAGGTCATCGACTTCTGTTTTGCCGGCACACCAAGTCGAATCCGTGGAGTTGGCTTTGAAGTCCTGGCAACGGAATCGCTGCTTCGTCACGAGATCGGATTCCCGGGTAATGCCGAACTGGCGCTGGAAGAACTGCCCAACTCCGGACTGTACGCATGGCGTCGTCGCGGTGAACATCACGCCTGGAATCCGCACACCATTGGTCGGATTCAGCAGGCAGCTCGACAGGGAGACAAGGGTGCGTATCGCGATTTTGCGGATCTCGTGAACAAGGAAACAACGAGAGCCTGTCACCTTCGCGGCCTGTTGAAATTCCGCGCTGGCAATTCAGTCCCGCTGGACGAAGTCGAACCGGCGTCAGAAATCGTCAGGAGATTCTGCTCCGGTGCGATGAGTTACGGATCCATCTCCGCCGAATCCCACGAAACGCTCGCGATTGCGATGAACCGTCTGGGAGCCAAGAGTAACACTGGTGAAGGCGGTGAACAGTACGATCGATTCAACCCGATGGAAAACGGGGACTCTCGACGTTCCGCGATCAAGCAGGTCGCATCCGGGCGATTTGGAGTCACTTCGTGGTATCTCACGAATGCCGATGAAATCCAGATCAAGATTGCTCAGGGAGCGAAGCCAGGCGAAGGCGGTGAGTTACCGGGACACAAGGTCAACAAGGTTATCGCCTCAACACGGCTGTCTACGCCGGGTGTTGGATTGATCAGTCCGCCACCCCACCATGATATTTACTCCATCGAGGACCTTGCTCAGCTGATCTACGATCTGAAGAACGCAAATCGGCGAGCTCGAATCAGCGTCAAACTCGTCTCTGAAGTAGGTGTCGGGACAATTGCATCCGGCGTCGCCAAGGGCCACTCCGACAACATCCTGATCTCCGGTTTCGACGGAGGCACCGGTGCTTCCCCGCTGACCAGCATCAAGCATGCAGGTTTACCGTGGGAACTGGGTCTTGCCGAAACACATCAGACCCTCGTCATGAACGATCTTCGCAGTCGTGTTCGCCTGCAAACGGACGGACAGCTGAAAACCGGACGCGACGTTGTGGTCGCTACGCTGCTGGGTGCTGAAGAGTACGGATTTGCCACCGCGCCGCTGATTACTCTGGGCTGCATCATGATGCGGAAGTGTCACCTGAACACCTGCCCGGTCGGTATTGCCACTCAGGACCCTGAACTCCGAAAGAAGTTCCAGGGGAAACCTGAACACGTCGTCAACTACCTGTTCATGGTGGCTGAAGAGACGCGCGAAATCATGGCCGAGCTGGGTTTCCGCACCATCAACGAGATGGTTGGCCGCGTGGATATGCTGGAGCTCGACGAATCAGTATCACACTGGAAAGCAAAGACACTGGATCTTTCGCCGATTCTGACACCGGCGGAAAAGCCACATGCAAACGTACAAACGTACTGCACGATCGACCAGGACCACGCGCTGGATACTGTTCGCGATATGGAACTGCTTGAGAAGTGTGAGTCTGCTTTGAAGTCCGGAGAATCAGTTCGGGTGGAAGTCGATGTCATCAACACCGATCGCTCCTTTGGCACTATTCTCAGCAACGAGGTCAGTCGTGCTGCCGGGGCCGATGGCCTTCCTGCAGACACCATCCATATCAAGGCTAATGGATCGGTGGGACAGAGTGTTGGAGCGTGGCTGGCTCATGGTGTTACCATCGAAGTTGAAGGGGACGCTAACGACTACGCCGGCAAGGGACTATCGGGCGGTCGCCTGATTGTGTACCCGCCGAAGTCTTCCGGGTTCAGGGCCGAAGACAACATAATCATCGGCAACGTCGCGCTTTACGGAGCAACTTCCGGTGAAGCTTACTTCAGTGGTATCGCGGCCGAACGCTTCTGTGTCAGAAACTCCGGTGCTGTTGCTGTCATCGAGGGAGTGGGTGACCATGGACTGGAATACATGACCGGAGGCCGTGCCGTGGTGCTGGGACCAACTGGTCGCAACTTTGCGGCAGGAATGTCCGGTGGTGTGGCCTATGTCTTCGATCCCGATCAAAAGTTCCTCGTCAACTGCAATCTCGAAATGGTCGAACTGGAACCCGTCACAGAGGAAGCCGACGTCGCGGAACTTAAGACGATGATCAGCAATCACGTGCAGTATACCGGGTCTGCCGTTGGCGCGGATATTCTGGATCGCTGGACCGAGACCCTTCCACAGTTCCATAAGGTGATGCCTGTTGACTACAAGCGTGCCCTGCGTGAACTGGCTGAAGAACAGGCAGCCGAAAAGTCATCCGGCTGACCGTCCACGCGACAACTCAAACGAAAACAGCCCGGGGCACCTTCAGGGTCCCCGGGCTGTTTTTTTGCTGGCCCGGAATCGCGGTCTCCGGGTATCAGCAGGTCACGTCTGCAGGTCTTCGAAACTGCACCTGAATGCTCAGTCAGGCCTGCCACTTCCAGTCAGTGCGACCTTTCATGTTTTGAATACACTCCGCGGGCCATGCTCCACTCAACAGCTTCAGAATGATATCGGCCCCCATCTCCCACGTGGCATCATGGGATTCGTGGTCAAGTCCGGCCACGTGTCCGCTGGCAAGCACATTAGGGAGCTGCAACAGCGGACTGGAAACGGGCAGCGGTTCCACTTCGAACACATCCAGACCTGCCGCAGCAACCTTTCCGGACTGCAAAGCCGCAATCAAAGCCGGTTCATCAATCAGGGGACCGCGAGCTGTGTTGATGATGATCACACCATCCTTCATGGTTCCGATGCTCTGTTCGTTGATCAGATGATACGTCTCTTCCGACATGGGCAGATGCAGGGAAATGAAATCAGACTGCACGAACAGATCCTGCAGCGAAAGCAGATCGATTCCGTGGTCGGCAGCAAACTGCTGCGGTGGAAATGGATCATAGGCAATCACTTTCATCCCCAGCCCGACGCCCCGCACTGCCGTCGCCTGACCAATGCGGCCCAGCCCGACCAGTCCCAGAGTGCGTCCCCAGACACGCGGCCACGGGTTACGGTTCCATTCTCCGCGACGAGCCTCCTGATCCAGAGCTGGAAAGCCACGGCTGGTCGCCATCAGCATGGCGATCGCATGCTCGGCCACGGAGTGATGATTACAGCCGGGAGTTGTCGCAACCACGATGTCGTGTTGCTCACAGGCAGGAACATCAATCGCATCGAAGCCCACGCCGGCGCGAGCCAGCACACGCAGTCGGGGACTGTTCTGGATGACGGATTCCGGGTACGGTTCAGAACCGGCGATGATTGCATCGTAGTCTGAGATGGCTCTGGTAAGCACGTCGGCATCCCAAAGATCAAGATCACGATCGACAACAGCACATTCATGCCCCGCTGACTGCAGCATCTTAAAGTGAGGACCGCTTTCAGCATTTAGTGCTGTGCAGAGAACTTTTATCATGGTCATTATCTTTTCAAACTGTGGGATTTGCCGGAAATCCAACCGACTGCCGCCGACAGCAGAACAGTGGACCGATGCAGCTTTGCGTCGCCGTTGCAAGTCCCCATCGCCGCCTGCTCTGGAACCCTGCAATGCGGAAACTATCAGCCAGAATGATTCACGGCAAACAGATTGCAATTCAAATCGGCGATGAATCCCGCTGCGGGGAATGCGCATGGCTTGGAGTCAATCCGGACGCCTCAGAGACTCTGAACCTGCCGTCAGAAGTTCGCAGGCTCTTCCGTTACTGGATGCAGCAATTGCTGCAGCTGCGGGAGGGTGCCGAAACATGGCTGCCCTATGACTTTGCCGATGAACAGACCGGCTGGATCTGTTTTCGTCGGGAAGGAAATCAGTTGCTGGCGGTTTGCGGGACGGCGGCTGTTGAGGGCTGGGAAATCTCGCTCGAAACATCCCGAACCGCTGCGCCGCAGGGGTTTCGACCGGATGAACCGCTGCACGTGCAGGAGTTCTATCTGCCTCGAATCATTGCCGATCTGCGAGTGGCTGTCATGGACTTGTCCTAACCCGCTCTCAATCGCATCGGTTTGGTTTTGGCATCCACCGGAAACAGGTAACATACGAGCACGCTGGCCAGCCCCGGCCAGACCACGTGATGCCGGAAAACCTGTTCATCTGTTTGATATCGGAACTCACATGCGGCCATGGATTCTCGCTGAAACAAATTACGATTTTGTGAAGTCCTGCGACTATCGGGTTGCCGTTCTGCCGATGGGTGCCACGGAACCTCACAACCTGCATTTGCCGTACGGCACCGACACTCTTGAATCTGAAGCGATTGCGGGAAGGGCCTGCGAAGCAGCATGGAATCAGGGCGCCCGAGTGGTGATGCTGCCGGCAATCCCATACGGCACAGAGACGAATCAGAATCAATGCCGCCTGTCCATGAATCTGAATCCCTCCACGCTCGGTCTGGTGATTCAGGATCTTGTGGAATCACTGGAAGGCCATGGAATCCATCGACTGTTGATCCTCAACAGTCACGGCGGCAACGAATTCAAACCGCTGCTGCGCGAACTGCACGACACAACTTCGGTTCGGCTGTTTCTTTGCGACTGGTTTCGGGGACTGATCGGCGATGTCAAAGGAGACATCCTGGAATTCTCTGACGATCACGCCGGAGAGATGGAAACCTCCGTTGCACTCGCATACTTTCCTGAACTCGTCCGCCGCAACGAAGACGGCAGTCTGGCGGCAGACGACGGAGCCACCGCAGACACTCGATTTCAAGCGGTCAACGAAGGCTGGGTTTCCATCACGCGTCCGTGGCATCTGCTGACAACGAATACCGGTTCCGGATATCCTCATCGGGCATCCGCGGAAAAAGGGCAGCAGCTGATGCAGGTTATGGTGGAACGGCTTTCCGGTTTTCTGGTTCAGTTGGCGGACGCAGAACTGGACGACCGATTTCCATTCTAAGAAACAGATCGCCCTCGGGGGGTGAATCAGGCAAACGCTGCGGGGCAGAGCAGAGGTACGGCAAGCCGCCGGCCATCACAACGACTGGCTATCAACCGGATGCTGGCAGCGATTATTTTCGGAGCACAATGATGTCAGAAATCGATGTCTATAAAGAGTGGCTGGGAATTCCTGAGGGGGATCGTCCTCCCAATCATTACACACTGCTGCGACTGGTACTGTTCGAAGACGACATTGAAAAGATCCGTGGCAACTATCGCAAGCTCAATGGACACGTGCGTCGTTACGCAACCGGTCAGTATCTGAAGCAGTCGCAGGATCTGCTGAATGAACTGGCGAAAGCCATGCTCTGTCTCACCGACCCGGCCGCCAAGGCAGAATATGACACCAGCATGGGACGTGAGCCCGACGGAGGTGGAATCGATCACCCCTCCACAGTGCTGGAGTTTCTCGCTGCGCGGGAACTGATTAGTCGAGTCCAGATTGGTGAGGTAGAGAAATTTGCTGATGCTCGCGGACTTTCCCACCGAGATGCTGTCGTCCAGATGAAACTGGTCGAACCCCTCGATGCCTGTCAGGCACTGGCTTCTGAACTGGGAAGGTCATGGGTGGAACTGGAAGAAATGCTGCCGGATGACAGCGTGCTTGACATGATCCCCCGACGTGTGGTCAAGAAACATTCCTGTCTGCCTCTGTTTGAGGATCGCGGCTACATGCTGGTTGCCTGTTCAGACGAACCATCCATTGACCTTGAAGAGGAGATTCGTCTGCGCTGTTCCATGCCAATGCGACCGGTGTTGGCCTTACCCCGCTCCATCAACCAGGCCATTGCGAAGTACTACGCGCCCGGGGCCAGAGACGAAGCGGCAACCCCCGATTCTGTCGACGAATCGATCGCAGCCGGCTCCGGCGGAAAGAAGAAAAAAGCCGCTCCACCAAAAGCAAGGGCGCGCTCGTCTGCCTCACCGCTCACTGACGAGCAGAAACGCGAACGTCTGATGCTGACGCTGATTGTCACCTGCTGGTCCACGATTGGAACCGTCGGACTCATCTACTTTCTGAACAATCAGGAGGTGTCGCTGCTGCACGCTGCACTGGGACTGATCGTAGGGGGGATCGTGTTTGGTCTGATGAAAACCTTCTACGCCCGCTAGGCAGATTTGCCGCGGGGCAGGGCAGTGTGCGGGCTCCGACAACTGCGCCGTGGAGCGCTCCGCCGGGATCGGTGAGATTACGTGACAGACCACTTCCCTGTGGCAGGCAATGCACTGCTGCGTCGAACGTCACCTCGTCAACAGCCCGGCGGTATGCTGACAAACAGTCGATCAGAATCCGGAAACCGGTGACCACCCTGGATCATCCGGGGAGATGATCGAGAATCCATCACCGTAGATATCGGGCATCCCGGGATTGAAATTGTCGAAGGGTTCGAATCCGTTGTACTGGTTGCCGTACGGGCTGTAGGGATCGAAGTCCATCCCACCACCGTAGCCGTAGCCGTATCCGGACGCGTAGTAGCTTTGCGACATCGCCTGGTAAGAGTTTGCCAGGTCGCCCATTTCCTTGTTCAGCGCTGTGCTGACGTTGTTGAGGCCGACAATACCGCCGATCACAAGGATCGTCACAACCAGCACCATTTCGGCTGAGATCAGGAAGCCGTCATCCTCGCTCAGAAAGCGGCGCAACAATGAATACATGGACTACTCCGCCGGATACGAGCTGGAGAACAGAAAACAGAGCACTCGTCGAATACTGCAAAGCAAGCGCAGACGAGCAGACACCCTTGTGGTGTTTCGGCAGAATCTGCCGCTGAGTTGCGTCCGTCACGGAAGAACATCGTGTCTGTCAGCTGGGTCAAATCCGAAGCGTTCGGTTTTGCAGAGGCTGTGCACAATTCCAGTTACGGCTGACTCTTCCGGTTTCAGCGACTTTACGCCCTGCCGGAGAGTCCCTGGATTGGGTCGGTTCGCTGCTCTCAGGCAGCATCCTGCTCTTCGCATTTTGGACCAATGGATCGTGATCCATCCTGCGAACGGGCCTTGAGGTCGAACAGTCCAAAGATCTCGGACGCATTCAGGCTCAGAGAACGATTCCCATCCCCGTCTCCGTCGCCCAGCACGGCTTCAAAGAGTTCCCGTTTCTCGCGCAGAACACGGTCAATTCTTTCCTCAATCGTGCTTGTTGAAATAAACCGGGTCACAATCACCGGATTACGAACACCAATTCTGTGCGCCCGATTGATCGCCTGATCTTCGATCGCCGGATTCCACCAGCGATCAAACAGGAAGACGTATCCGGCAAACTGCAGATTCAGTCCGACGGCACCGGTACCGTAACTCATGAGCAGGATGTGAGCATCCGGATCTTCCTTGAACTTCTGCAGAATCGGCTCCCGTTTTTTCACCGGCACACCACCGTGATAAACGAGAGGATTGAACTGTTTCAATCGTGGTTCGAGCCAGTCTATTGTTTTTGTCCACTGGCTGAACAGGATCGCCTTGCCTCCACTGGCGGCGATTTCTTCCATGTCGGCAGCCAGACGTTCCAGTTTGGCGCTTTCCCCGGTCAGCGGGTCATAATTGCAGATCTGTTTCAAACGCAGCACCAGTTCGAACACGTGCCGTACGCTGATGGAGTCGCCAAGTTCATTCAGCTGAATCACGCCTTCTTTTTCAGCGATGCGATAGGCTGCAGTCTGAGCATCCGTCAGCGGGAG
>Ga0075479_10000101_pt1 | contig 30019 bp, 27 predicted proteins | sample DEB08_DNA_8_FD_76341 | JGI IMG/M metagenome (GOLD analysis project Ga0075479, IMG submission 76341) | Aqueous microbial communities from the Delaware River and Bay under freshwater to marine salinity gradient to study organic matter... | ecosystem: Environmental > Aquatic > Marine > Coastal ... | reverse complement strand
TTGAACCCCCGGCCACCTGGTTGCAAACCAGGTGCTCTTCCAAGCTGAGCTAAGCGCCCTACGAGTTATCGGAAACGCAAGGGGTTCTTGTGTTCAACCGTTGAATTAGTTGAACTTATTCGTTTGATTTAATTAATTGAGGAACAATCAATAAGATTCCAATAATCGAGAAAAATAACAATACAAATATCAAAGGTCGGTTTGAATCATTATTTTCTTCAATTGGTTCATTTCCAGTCGGAAGATTTTCATCCATATCATGAATATCAGGACCAAAATTTACAAAAAGTCAAATTCAGTGATATTATCACCTAATTTTACTTGGTGTTTTATTGAAATATTTCCTTGAAGGAAACCATTGCTTGCAACTAAGTTAATTATTTCATGAACATTGCAATTTTGATCTATTTTTTCCCCTGTCTCATTCAAATCACAAGATGAGTTTAGCCATTGTGTTGAATAGTCATCAACTCCTTTAAAAACACCATCAGCATCCAAATCTACAATTAACCGATGGCTAACATTATCCCTTGTATCGTGATTCCTAACAAACAAAGAATCGTTCTCCACCAAGATCCCAGGAACTACTCCTTCCGGAGTCGACCCATCTTCAAAAAGAAGAATAGTATAATTTTGAGGATCATGTGCTTGTACATTGGTTGATACTGACAGTACTATCAGCATCATCATGAAAGATACTGTGACCGACCTCATATTACTCCGTAAAGGAGCGATGGTTTGAAGATGTCTCGCTTACTCGCTACTATAATGCAGTTAAGGCGCGCACTTCTTGCACCTGGTAATGCAGAAGTTCAGGTTGCAGAATCACCAGATGGTAATACCTATGCATATATCGCTGGTTGGAGTGAAATGCATATTGTTGATGTAATAAATCCATACAATACTACTGTAACAGGAGTCTATATTGACCCCAATACTCAAGTCCTAGATGTAAAATATTTACAATATGATGGGAGAGATAGAAGAATCCACAGACAAATTTAAAAAGTGTAGTCTTTATTTCTTAATATATACCAGGGATGTAAATGATAGTCTCGCACAAGAATAAATTCATCTTCCTGAAGACTAGGAAGACTGCAGGTTCTAGTATCGAAATCGCGCTCTCGAAGCACTGTGGCCCAGAAGACATAATCACTCGACTTGTAGAAGAGCAAATGAGGCTTGATTTGGGTTACAGAGGAACGCAAAATACACAAATTCCCCTGACTATGTATAGGAAATGGGATCTATGGTTCAGACTAACGGGAGGTGGTCCTGCTCATCATTTCAATCATACATCAGCGGAACTGTTGAAGCGGCGCCTGGAAGCCGAGGCCTTCGACGAATACTACAAGTTCTGCGTTGTAAGAAATCCATGGGATAGAGCCGTTTCACTCTTCTACTGGCAAAAGCAGCATTCACCGCATCTACCTGAAACACTAACATTCGAAGATTTTCTCACTCAGGCTTCTCCAGATATTCTCACTAACACCTCAATTTACATGCTTGGAAACAAACCTGCAGTAGATCGCTTCATTAGGTTCGAAAATCTGAAAGAAGAATGGCCTGAGCTCTTGGACTCATTAGGCCTAGAGAGGGTCGAACTCCCTCGAACCAAGTCATACTCCCGCAAGAACAGAGAACATTACTCCTTGATGTATAACGATTCATCGATTTCTCTAATCGCTAAACATTGCCATTGGGAAATTGATAGATTCGGTTACGAGTTTGAGGACAAGAGGCAATAACTTCTCAGCCTAATTTCTTAACTCGGGACAAAACCTTGCTAGATCCCCTCACAGCGAGGGGTATGGACTCTAAATGGTGGACGCTGGGGGATTTGAACCCCCGGCCACCTGGTTGCAAACCAGGTGCTCTTCCAAGCTGAGCTAAGCGCCCTACGAGTTATCGGAAACGCAAGGGGTTCTTGAGTTCAACCGTTGAAGATTCTACTTATCTCTTGATTTTATCAATTCAATTCCCACAAAGAAAATACCCAATGCTGAAACGAATACAATAAATTCTAAAGTTTGTTCTCTGCTACTTTTTTCTTCTATCAATTCGTTAGAATTTCCAGTTGGAAGATTTTCATCCATATTGTGAATGTCTGGAGCGAAATTGATGTAAAAACTAATGTTAGTAGTTTCATTATTTTCCTTTATCTGCTGAATCATAGAAATATTTCCTGGTAAAAGCCCGTTTGAAGGTGCTAGGAGTATTAGAGCTTGTTGCTCACAGTCTGAATTTACTTTTTCTCCAGTTGTTTCGTTAAGTTCACAAGAACTTGAAATCCAACTTGTCTCAAAGTCATCTATTCCTTGGAACAAACCATCTTGATCAGCATCAACCAAGATTTTATGTTGGATATGTTCTCTATCATCTAAATTCCTGAAAAATAAAGTATCTGTTTCAACCAAGATTCCAGGATTTACTGATGATGGTGTTAATCCATTTTCAGTAATCAGAATATTATACTCTTTCTGGTCATGTGCAGAAGTAATTGAGGGTAATAAAAGAACAAAAAATAATCCTATCACTAGTGCCCGCTGGTATCTCACGATTCATCCCATGCACTCCGATGACTTCAACATGACTGGTTGCTTCCGACCTACATGGATAACCGTAGGGTTGCTTTAGCAGGCGTTCTAATCTTCTTTTTATTCACAGCCACTATTGCTACAATTTTACTTTCAGACGAAAGTACACAATTAACTGACAGTAACACATTGGTGACAGATCCACTGATTCAATATGAGGGACATGATCATAGAAATGCAAGTCAACATATTTTTTACACAGATAATATACAACCTATCTCATTTAATCAACTAACAGCACCTGGGAACGCTGAAGTTCAGGTAGCAGATTCTCCTGATGGAGGAACCTATGCATACATTGCTGGATGGTCCGAACTACATATTGTGGATGTCACAAATCCTGAGAATACTACAGTTACCGGAGTCTACGTGGATCCAAATACTCAAGTTTTGGATGTAAAATATTTACAGTATAATGGAGATGAATATGTTATAGTTCAAAATCAGTTAGTTGACCCTGGAAATGCTGATCCAAATGTGGGTGAATGGGGAGACCCCGCCCAAGTCACAGTGACTTTGATTGATGTTTCTGATAAATATAATCCAACTTATGTTGATGCTTGGTATGATGCAGATCACCCTAGTGGTCCTCATAATTTGTATACTCATATGATTGATAATGAATGGTATATATTCGTAGCAAATCCAGATTACGAACAATGTGATATCGGCCAAGGTGACGCCTGTGGAGGTATTACAATTGCACATCTTAATTTCGATGGTCCTAGCGATAGTCCACGTATTTTGAAAGTAGGAGAGGCTGAAGTAAACTGGCAAAATACTCTTGGTGGTTGGATTTATATTCATGATATGACCGTACAAACTTGGCCTGGTGAAGACCAGCAAGACCCTAGATATGGTAGGACATATATTTACGGAGCATATTGGGAAGCAGGATTAAGGATATTCGATGTTAGTGATGTACCTCATCCACAGAATTCTCCAATCGAATACGCATTTATTGCTGGTGGTTGTGCTGCTACATTAGGTACCCAATTAACATGTAATTGGAGAGCTCCTGAAGTTGGACAATGGATGGAGTTTGCCGATCTTGATGAAGACGGACAAATAGATTGTGGCTGTACTGGAAATGAAAATGGAGGTAGAGCTTCTTACATTCATTATGCTGAACCAATGGATAAAATGGTCGATGCATCTCATTTAGGTTATCCTGCAGGTAAAATGCACCTGACATTTCTTGCTACTGAAGTTTTAGAAACTACAGTCGGGACTGGACTTGGTTATTTGATTGATACAACTGAATATGAGATGTTTAATGGTCAAGTTACATTCAAGCCTCAAGTTATCCATAGTTGGGAAATTCCTTTCGCTGAGCAACATCATATTCCTGGAGGAGAAGAATGGTTACTATTCAGTCCTCATAATTCGGATGCAGAAATTTTTGAAACTAACTCTGCATTAGGTTTGCCAGATCAGAGTCTAGGTGGAAATTGGGATGGTAGAATTTATCTTTCTAGTTATCATGCAGGGTTGTGGATTATTGATATTGAAACTTTAATGTTAGAAGGTAGAAACTCAGAATTAAACAGAACTGAAGTTCATTCAGTCTCAACTATTGGCTATCATCTTCCACATGGACAAGACGGAATCCCTCTGTCTAGTTCATACTATGATTTTGGTTGGACTCCATTCATTTGGGCAGCAGAATATCATAATGGTTACACATATCTTTCTTGCATAACAACTGGATTATACATCGTCCAACTAGATATAGACAAACCCTATCACGTCAGTTGATTTCACACATCTTGACCGTAGCATTCACAAGTAGAACTTTACGTGAATTGATTAATACGAGGTTTTGCGATGTCACGGTTTTCTAATTCTCCTATGTTTTTGATGGCTTTCTTAATGATAATAATGCCGCTATCTGGTTGTATGTCAATGATTAGTGACGATTCTTCGACAGATGATTCGGATATGGAATGGATAGATCCCGTAATTGAAATCGAAGACGAAAATCATTCTCATAATGATCTTTTAGCTCATCGTTTATCTACAACCAATGCTAAATTAATTGATTATCACAATTTGAATTGTGATGGGCAAGAAAAACCTCCAGCAGAGTTAGATAATGTTGCAGGGAGGCCTTGTTTAGACGAATTTAAGAATGTAGGTCCGACACCTGGAGATAATTCTGAAATTACTATTGAAGGAAATTTCATGGAAGATTGTGAAATTTATGCCGATGGTACTGGTGGATGCTATGCCTATGTTTCGAGTTACAATCAGTTTGAGATTTTAGACATCAGTAATCCTAACAATATTAGGATGCTTTCTACTTACTATGCTGAAGTTGCTAGAATGATTGATATCAAAGTAACCAAAGATAACAATTGGGTTTTAGTTAATCATGAGTTGACAAATAGTGAACTTGATCCAATTCCTAATGATGATGATGCGAATAGTGGAGCTAATAGGTTGGATGTGATTTATGTTGGAGACAAAACGAGTCCGGTCAAAGTAGCAGAATGGAATAATCCACCTGCTGGATTCCATAATCAAGATTTAGCAGTTTATTGCGATTGGGATCCTGCTTTAGATCCGACCAATGCATGGGATGAAGAAGATTGCCATTTGTTCTTATTCGGTGCTGATCCTTATCCAGAAATGGTTGAAGGCAGTAGTGGAACATTCTACAAAGGAACTCAAGTATTCTATGTCCCTCGAGGTTGGGAATCTTGGATGCCAACTAATAATGAGGAGCAAGATAACATGAGTAGGGAAATAATTAGATGGGGCGGTTATACTCCAGAACCTTACACCACATGTGGTGGTTCTATCTTCAACCATGACAATGTTTACTTTGTACACCCAATTACTCAACAGAGGTTACTTGCAGTCTCCTATTGGGGTGCAGGTTTGAGATTGGTAGATGTTAGTACCCCTCCTCAAGTTGCAGATCCCTTAGGAATTAACTGGCCGCCAGAAGTTGGCCGATGGATGGGCTGTCCGTCTGCAGATGAAGGATGGTATGGTCCTGATGGTGGAGGTCATGCAAACATGGATGCTGATGAATGGCTCGATGCTAATCAAGGGAACGATAACATTCATTATGCTGTCCCTAATGATTACTTAATTTGTTCAGGAATCAGTGAATTCGATCCTGTAGAAGACTGGCCTTCCAACTGCGGTACCGGATTTGAAGATCCAGTTTATGGTGTGAACTGGAGACATTACACTTACATTGCTCCTGAATATGGCTCCAATGATAATCACACTGGATATGTATGGACAATTGATACAACTGATCCTGCAAAACCATTCCTCGTTTCAAAATGGAAATTGCCTGGTGAAGGTATGAAGGGCAACGGTTCACATCCACAGCATTGGATTCCTGGAGGGTATATTTACAGTCCTCATAATGGTGATACAGGCCCCTCTGGACATGTGTATTACACACATTATCATGCTGGAGCTTGGGCAACCGACCATGGCCACATATGGGATGAAATTATTTGGGAAAATGGAGTTGCAGAACCTGAACGAGGTTTCCAGGCGATTTCTCAGTTAGCGGAAACAAAGACAATCGGTTATTACTTGCCTGCTGGTCCTCCATGGATTGATGATCCGGCAGCAGAAATGGGTTACGACATGGCTGATTGTTGGGCATCTTGTATGATTCCGTTTGATTGGGGATTACAATACGATCCACGAGGTTTCGTTTTCATTTCTGATATGGTTACGGGAGTCTATGTTGTTCAATTTGATGAAGACTATGATTCTAGATTTGACTACCCACCACTGTGGGGCTCAGAGTAAACAGATTTGGTGAATTTGATGAAAAGAGCATCATTGACTGTTTTTGTAATTATACTTTTTATCAATCCTGTAGTTGATGCGCATGGTGCTAATACTTTCCAATTTATCATGAGAAATGGTTCAATTCAGCCTGACGATGCTCAAGTCACTCAAAATGACAGTATCATCTTCAATAATGTAGTAATGGATTTAGAGAGAACAGTTGAATTAGAAAATCCAGACAATTCTACACATGATTGGTCTTGTATTGCCAAACCATACAATAGTACTGGGAATGATGATGAATGTCAATTATGGTTAGATCCACTTAACTGGTCCGCAGGAAGTTATCAAGTTCTGGTGTACTCTAATGGTTCACTTTGGCACACAGTGAACATTACATTAGTTCTAGATACTCATAATGAAACAACTCCCAATTATGTTCTACCTAGTGGCAATTCAGGAAATGAAGTAACAAAGAGTAATAACAATAACATGGATTTTCTAATGATTGGGTTAGTTCTATTTGCTTTGGCAGCAATTAGTCGAACGATAAAAAAGGAAAAGCCTTCTGGAAATGAAGAGGAGTAGGGAGACTATGTCAAAAAGTCTGTTTGCAATTTTCATGTCCATCTGTTTCCTTACTACTGGCTGTATAGGCGAAGAAGAAGTAGATATTTTCTATGGGGAAGACATCATTCCCTCTATGCCTGCTGAAGATTTTACATTGATAGATGAAAACGGCGAAAATTTCAGTTTATATGATTATGAAGGCGATGTAGTAGTGGTTGCTTTCCTTTTTACACGCTGCCCTGACGTGTGCCCTGTCGTAAGTGCAAATCTAGCTTATGTTGCTCAACTATTAGGTGATTTATACCGTACTGAAGTCCAAATTCTAACTGTTACTGTTGACCCTTGGACTGATAACTCATCCGTTTTGGATAATTATTCTAGTGCCAGAGGACTTGACTGGCCTCACCTTACAGGAGAATTGGAAATTATTGAGCCTGTTTGGAGAAACTTTGAGGTAGGTTTAGCAACTTATGATTCTGATTTAGATGGTGACGGAGTTGCTGATGGGTTTGATACATGTGCAGACACACCTCAAGGTGAGGAAGTGGATAATGAAGGTTGTAGCGAGTCACAAAAAGAACCTAGTGAGGTTCAGGCGATGCACCATCCACTTAGCTACTGGGTCGATCACACCACTGGTACGATTATTGTTGACAAGGAAATGAATCAGCGAGTTTGGTGGGCTGATAATGCCTGGAATGCCGAACTTTTTGTCGAAGATATCAAACTGCTTTTAGATGAATAGAGGTTTTTCAATGAAAAAGATGTTTTCCTTGATTGTAGTTTCCTGTATGCTCCTATCTGGATGTTTGCAGTCCAATAATGATTTAGAATTATATGGTACTGAATACAAAAATCCACCAGATGCTCCTGATTTTACCCTACTAAATCAACATGGAGAATCCGTGACACTTTCAGATTATTCTGACAAGGTAGTAGTCGTTGCCTTCATCTACACATCATGTCCTGACGTTTGTCTGGCTATTTCTGCTAATCTCGCATGGGTATATGAGAACCTTGGCGAGTATTCTGATGATGTAGTAATTTTGTCTATTACAATTGATCCTGCTAGAGATACCGTTGAAAGATTCGCTCAGTGGACTGAGGCAAATGGATATGAATGGGATCATCTTTCTGCAGAAAGACCATCTACACTGGTTAATGTATGGAATAGTTGGAATATAGTTGTCGATAATGACCATATAGAGGCTAGCCAGCCTCCTGAAGAATCAACAAATAGATTTTCTGTTCTTTATCCCGATAATTCTTCTATGGTAATTGATACTCCTTGTCGTAGCGAAATATCAGAAAATAGATGTTATAGTGATGGAAATGATTTCGCTAACTATGTTTTTAAAAATGCTAATATTACTTACAATATTAGTGGAAATCAGGGTACTGTTGGGGACTGGGAAACTGAATCTAATTGGTCCTGGAATCTTCATTATTGGGATAATCTAAATGAAACATGGACCATATCTGAATCTCAGAATATATCTGCCATTGATGTAAATATCGATACTCATCTAGCATGGGTTTCTAGTAACTCAAATATTTCTAATCTTTCACCAGGAGTCGATTGTAATGGTAAAGGATGGATAATGGGTTCAGGAACTAGTGCTCATTGCATGTGTGAAGAAGGATATGAAAGGCCTGACGGCAACTGGCTCGGATGTGTAGTATTAGGGACTGAAGAATCTAATTCTTCTGAAATAGAAGATCCTCATGAAGCTTCTTTAGGAGAATATGGGGTTGGTCACTCTACAGTAACTTTCATTCTTGACAAAGAGACAAGAAAGAGGGTCGCCTGGACGGGAATTAATTGGGATGTTCAAGAGTTTCTTCTCGATATAAAGGCACTTTCCACGGAGTGATTGTGAAATGTTTTTCCGAACATTTTCTTAATTATTGACAGTAATGATGGCCAATTTTCATATGCTTTAGCCTTACACATTCAATCGTGCGCAATTCAAAAGACGATAATGACGGCGCTGGGCGCTCTCTTTTCTTAGCCGGATTGATGATTGGTAGTGTAATGGTTGGTGGACTTTTTTATGACTTCGAATCTGAAGGTATTAATCTGGCTCCTATTATTGAATCGGATATCCCTGATAGCTTTTTGATTGGAAGTATTGATACTTTATATCTAACAATTAGTGACGAAGATATGTCTTCACTAAATATTGAAGCCACCATAGATGGTTCTCCTTTGAATGTGGCTCCAAATAACACAGGAATAATTACTGTAGACATTTCAGATTTGGAGGTAGGGACTCATTCGTTAAAGATGATAATTATTGATTCTTTAGGACAAGAATCAAGATTATCACATACATTTTCTATAAATTATCCCTCTGAACAATCTACAACAATTGTATTAGAAAGTGATGAAATTAGTATATTCCGTGGAGAAACAGTATCAATTAATGGAACTTTGAATCATCCTAATTTAGGAACTTGTGATTTAGGTTGGTCTGATGGAGATGTTAATCAATTTGGTCTTAATCTACCATTTTCAGAGAGTGGAGAATTTTCTTGGGGGCCCTCCGAGATAGAATCTAATATGACTATTTCAATTTTGGGCGAATGTGGAACTTGGGAAGATTCTTCAGATTTAGTTATAATTCAGATTATAGTTAGTGAGCCAGAGCCGATACTGGGTTGTACTGATTCAGAAGCAAATAATTACAATATTAATGCTACTGGTGATGATGGTAGTTGTCAATATGATCCAGAGCCAATACTTGGATGTATGGACTCTGAAGCAAATAATTACAATTCAGATGCTACTGAAGATGATGGTAGTTGTGAGTATAATGAAGATCCAGAAACCGGAAGTTCTGTTTGGTGGTCTAAGACCTTACTTTGTGATGAGGAACAAGTACCTGTTGTTGATGACTATACTACTGAGGAGCAAGATAACCATATGTGTGATTTGAGTTTTATAATTGAAGATGGCAATATCACAATTAGTACAAATGGACTGCCTAATCATGATTTTGAATCAACTCTTGGTTGTTGTGCGAGTGCACAATCCGATACCTACACTATACCATTAACTCCAACTGATGATCCTGAATGTAATCCCTCAGTTTCTTCTGATGGTTGTGTTATGGCACCAATTAGGGGAACAATTGCTTTTTCTGTAACTGGAGTAGCAATTTATGGCCCTGAAGATGGTCCTGGTGGAGATGCAGTTGCTCTAGAAGAAGGAGCTTATGAGCAAGAAGATGGCGAACAACCAGTTGATCTTGGTATTTGCCATGGCCACTCTGGACCTGGAGGAATTTACCATTATCATGCAGATTCTAATTGCATACATTGGCATGCTGAAGAAGGAGAAACGATGTATGACTATAATTTAGAATCTCGAAGAAATCTTAGTACACATTCTAAGATAGTAGGATTTGCATTAGATGGGTATTCAATATACGGGTATACTGGCTGGAATGATGATGGTGAGGTAGTTGAAATGACCTCCTCATATAGGCTCAAAGAAGGAGCTGATGGTTCTGGAGGAATTGATGACTATGAATATGTTCAAGGACTCGGAACATTAGATGCTTGTAATGGAATATTTAGCGCAACTCCTGATTGGCCTGAAGGTATGTATCATTACCATACCACTATGGTAAATGGGGAAGGAGGAATTGGCTTTCCCTACTTCATAAATTGTTACGCAGGAGAACTTCTTTCATCTAATGAAAGTAGTGATGGTGACGATGACGATCCTTGTGCCGGATATGGAGATACTTGGGGTCCCGGAATAGGGCCTCCTCCTGATGGCTGTGAAGGCGGTGGACCTCCTCCCGGCGGGCAGTCTTCTAAAGGAGGATTAATTGCTATTCCTTGGTTTAAGAATCCTCCTAATAGCGGATTAATATTCATATCAATATTGATACTTGCGACAGTTTCTAGATATTCCTTTAGAGTATTGGCATACGACTCAGACGCTCCAAGTCTGGCTGGTAAAGTTCACGAATATCGTCCAATTCTAGAACAAGCATAGCTAATCTCTCTAGGCCCATGCCCCATGCGCAAACAGGCCATTTACTACCAAGTGGTTCAGTCACTTCAGGTCTAAAGATTCCCGCTCCCCCTAATTCTAACCATTTTCCGCGCCAGTAAACTTCTACTTCCACACTTGGTTCAGTATATGGGAAATATGCAGGTCTTACTCTAACATCTGGATACCCCATTTTTGAATAGAAAGTTTTCAATGTTGATATCAACATAGGTAAACTTGCATCTGGCTCGTGAATTATACCTTCAATTTGATGGAATTCTGGTAAATGTGTTCTATCTATTGTTTCTTGTCTAAATACTCTACCAATCCCAAATACTCGAGATGGGCTCTCTGGATTTTCTGCAATATATTTCACAGTATTTACAGTAGTATGTGTCCTTAACAGACCTTTTTTGGCTTCTTCTTTATCAAATTTAGAACCCCAACCTAGGCTTCCTGTATCATGTCCATTTTCATGCACAGACGCCCACAAATCTAACATTTCATCTGAGATTTCTAATTTCTCCGGCTCTTCAAGATAGAACGTGTCTTGCATTGTTCTTGCAGGATGTGATTGGGGAATGAATAGGGCATCCATATTCCAACCTGCTGATTGTACATAATTCCCTTCAATCTCCGAAAAACCCATCTCTAGGAAAACTGACCTGATTCTTTCAATCAGTGATTGCATTGGGTGAGGCCTTCCTCCGACTGGGATTGGAGTGTCTGCATTAATATCAAATTCTTTGTAGGAAGCATTTTCCCATCCATCTTTTTGTAAAAACTCAGGAGTAATCTCCCCGACTAATTCCACTTCTTCCAATTCGCTATCAGGGAGATTTATACCTTTTTCAGTTAGTTTCCACTCTCTAACGATAGATTCTTCAATGTTAATTAAATTCTTTCTTCCAGAAAAATGTTGAACTAAGTTACTTTCTAAATCGTTAAAATTTATTTTTCCGCTAGATATTTTTCTAATGAAATTTACGCGTAAAGTAATTTTTTCTGTAATCTCATCTTCATTTCCGAATGTAAATATGCCATCTTCAATTTCAACTCCCAATGTTTTCAGAAGTCCTATTCCCGGTCCTGCTTCATGCCTTTCAAAACCAGCATTGAATAGTTCAGCCATAGTTCTATTTTCATTATCTTGTTTAAGCATCCAATCCCAAATTCTTTTTTCTAACAGGTCGTTTTCTAATGCTTTGATTCCTTCTGAACCTAATGTGATGAATTTTGAATGTTTTTCTATCGTTTCAACAAGCTTATTTTCATCTAGAGATTTGCCAGCGCCTGCAACATGAACTTGATCTTTCCATTTTGTAATTTCTAATAATTCCTCAAGATTCCAACTGTGTTTTTCTTTGGAGCGCATACATCGAAGCATTTTTTTCTCATTATTGCCAAGTGTCATACGCTCCCTCCTTAAACTTCGAAAGAGTGTTTACTCTTGATGCTTGCTTAATCGAATAATCATTCTTCTTCTTCATGCCAAAGTGTAATTAAACAATCAGGACAATCAAAACTCTTCGGTTTAGGTCCTTCTTCCCAATAGATATTTCCACATTTTCCACACAATATTGAAGTCCTAATCGGTTCAATTAATGTTGTATCAATTCTATACATTACTCTACCGGAATCAGGCATTTTGGTTTGATCAGGCACCCAAGAGGAAATATCTTCTGGTCTGATGTTAGTCTCATCCTTGTATATCAACCCAAAGATAAGTAAAATTATTCCTAATATAGATATAGGGGCTGCAAAAGAAAGAATTAGAGTAGATTCACCAGATGTAAATAGTAGAGTACTACCGAGTATTATGCATATCCATCCTGAAATTACAATATTTATTTTCACTTGACTTTGCTGAAGATAGTCTCTCCCATCTCCATCCATGTATAGTCGCAGAAGGTTTTACCCATCAATTCACCGGATATTTTCATATTAACAATGTGTAGGGTTCAAATGTCAAACGTCTTCGGCTGGTTTAAGCCTCAGTAGCTCAGCCTGGTAGAGCATCTGATTTGTAATCAGACGGCCGGGAGTTCGAATCTCCTCTGGGGCTCCAAAAATCAATTCGAATGTATATTCTCTTCCGTCAATCTGAAGAGTACAGTGGTTTCCGAATTAATCATGTCAGCGGTAACTTTGGATGGTAAACAGATTGGCCGCGTTATAGAAGATGGACTTCGCTCGAGAATTACAGATTTACATGCTAGAGAAATATTCCCTCATCTTGCAGTTGTCATAGTTGGAGATGACCCTGCAAGTCATGTGTACGTGAGAAATAAACAACTGGCTTGTGAAAGATGTGGAATTAGGAGTACTAGAATTGATCTAGATAGAAGTACCTCTGAACAAGAAATCCTAGAAACTGTCGATAAGTTAAACTCCGATAATTCAATTCATGGAATATTGGTTCAGAGCCCTCTTCCCGAGGGAATTGATGAATCGAAAATTACTGAAAGAATTTCACCTGACAAAGATGTTGATGGTTTCCATACAATGAATCTTGGTAGATTGGTTCAGGGGGATGCATCGGGTCTTTTGCCTTGTACTCCAGCGGGAATAATGAAGATCCTAGAGGTTTCTAATATTAATTTATCAGGTAAAGATGCATTAGTTATTGGTAGATCTAGGATTGTGGGAATGCCTATGTCATTACTTTTGGCTCAAAGGGGAATTGATGCAACAGTTACTATAGCACATTCAAGGACGAAAAATCTCCCGGAAATATGTAGGAAATCAGACATAGTTGTCGCTGCAATAGGTAGAGCTGAGTTTGTCAAATCTGACTGGATTAAACCCGGTGCCACAGTAATAGATGTAGGAATTAATCGCATCGAAGATTCTTCAAGAAAGAGTGGATATAGACTTGTTGGAGATGTGGAAATTGATGTTTCAAACGTTGCAGGTAATATAACACCGGTTCCAGGGGGAGTAGGTCCTATGACGATTGCAATGTTAATGTCAAATACAATTATGGCCACGGAATCTCAGACGAAATGACCAATTTTTACTGATTATTGATTAGTAATATTCATTGGGTTGTTGTCTTCGACTTATGTCATGGTTGAGATGTTGTATCATGGTAAAGTCAAGCAAGTATGGAGTACAGAGGATCCGAATATTATTGAATTTAGGTATACCGATCAGATAAGCGTATTCGATCAAATTATTCCAAGTCTGATTCCGAGAAAAGGTGAATCTTTGAATAGAACATCTTGTTACTGGTTCGAATTGGTAGAAAAAGCGGGAATTTGTGAGACTCATGTCATCGAAATGAACGCTCCAGACAGAGTTCGTGCTCGTCGTTTTGACGTCGTCAGAGAACCTGGTGCAATTTCAAGAGACAGAGAAAATGTTTTCGTCCCATTAGAAGTAATTTGTAGGCACTATCTTGCTGGTTCTGGTTGGAGAAGATACAAGAGAGGAGATGCTCCTGCTGAAGAGTTTGGATTTGAGCCCGGAACTGTTCTTCATGAGGGTATCAAATTACCAGAGCCATATCTAGAAGTCTCAACCAAATTTGAAAAATTTGATAGATTATTAGATAGGAAGGAAGCTTTAGAAATTTCCAATTTGACAGACGAAGAATTTGATTCCATACTCGCGATCGTTATTGAAGTTGACAAAATTATTGCTTCTGAAGCAGGAAAAAGAGGATTAATTCATGTCGATGGTAAGAAAGAGTTTGCTCTGGGTACAAACAGGGTTCCTGTACTAGTTGATTCATTTGGAACTCTTGATGAAGATAGGTGGTGGGATGCTGATAAACATGAACAAGGAGAGATAGTACAACTTTCCAAAGAATTTGTTCGAGGACATTATCTCTCTACAGGGCACCATGATGATTTATACAAAGCTAGGGAACAAGGTACAGAAGAACCCCCAATTCCTGCATTGCCTCAAGAAATAATTGATAAAACCGCAGATTTGTATGCTCATATGTACTCAAGATTAACTGGGAACGATTTCTAATTATTGGTGCCTTCTCATTAGAATTCCACATTTTCTTCTTTTCGCGGCCTTCAACAATGTTTGTAGGTGTCTCAGTGAATCTCTTACTCCACCGTCAATAGTTTCATTGGATTTAATCATCCATCTCCCACTGTGCATTGAATCTAGTAGTAATTTAACTTCTTCAAAATTTAGCCAACCTAGAAGTTCCATTCCTCCAAATCCCTTATCAAACCCTTCTTCTCCAAGATTTTCTGCGGATAGGCCGTTAGTTAGTTTAATCAGTAATTCATGGAAATTTATTTCTTCATCTTTTTCTCTTGTGAACTCTAAAATGTACTCGATTGCATTTCCCGTATCGCTCGGAAATCTACCGATTCTGTCTCTTGCAATTCCATTATCTAGTGGCTCTGGAGAACCTCCCCCTTCTTTCCAATCAATTGAAGTAAGAAATAGCATTGTAGAATGATCGAATGGTGATTCTTTTCCTTCTTCTAAATTATTAATATCATTGGATTCTTTGATGATTTTCTTTATGTCACTATGATCTCCACTAATAGAAGATAGTATTGGTTCAATAAGGTCGATTAAATCATATCTAATTGGATCGAATGTGTAAAACGCGGATGGTGGTAAATATTCTCCCATAACAAAAACTCCAGTTTGATTATAATTTTCCAAGTCTTCTCAACCTAAGTTCGAATTCATCTAGTTCTTCTTCAATAACTTCCTCAACTATTTCCTTCTCTTCAAAAACTTCCTCAACTATTTCCTTCTCTTCAATTTCAGGACTGCTATCTAGCGAAAAACTTTCTTCAGAAGTAGTTTTTTCAACAATAGTATTATTCTTTTTATTGGATAAATGCTGTTTGATTGCTTTCTCAGTCATCTCCAACATTTCTTTACGTTCTCTATGATTTTTAACTAACCAAGCCAAAGCAATAGAAAGGCCGATTACTAGCGATGCTGCAGCAATACCTGTTTCCAAATCTTCGATTCCATCATCATTATTTCCTCCATCGGTCAAAATTATTCTGACTTCATTATCTGATAAATCTGATTCTATGTCCCAAGGGAATGCACAACTGAATCTAATTACTAATTCACTACCATCTGGAAGATTGGGACGATCTATTTTCGGTTTTAGATATACTCCAGATGGATCAATTATATGCTTCTCATTATATCCTTCGGAACTAACTTCTAATAAACAATCTGCATCACTCAATAGGGTTTGATTTTCTCTTATTGTTGTAATCTGAACCTGTTGATTACCGCCAGTCTCCACTAGTTCAATCCCTGTTAGTCCTATATTCCAATCATATCTTCTTATGTCAAATTCTTTTTCGAAACTAGCAAATTCTATCCCTCTAGAGTCAAGAGCTCTGATAATTAAGTTTCTTTTCCCAGGAGCGGGATCCCAATTAATGGTTGTTAAATTATGAATCTCTAAGGATTCATTTTCTTCAAGAGTTCCCGAGAATGAATCTAATAATTTCCCATTGTCATCAACTAGTAATAAGGTGTAGTCAAATAATCCAGTTCCATTATCAATTCTGCAGTATGCAATAATATCTCCTTGATTTCCGGATATTGAACAACTACCAGTTCTGCTTGTCTTTTCTACTATGAAAGATGAATAAACCAGACCTTCATTTGAATCTATGGTGATTTCTCCATCCTGAATAGACTGTGTAGCTAACCATAGCCAACCTCCATCATTATCCCAATTTAATAGTCCTTGACTGCCATCCATTACTGATGATTCTGAGTTTGTCCCATGTATTTTCAGCAATTGGTAATCTCCACTAATCGTTGTAATTACTGGAGAAACCCCCCATGAATAATCCTGTTTTACAGTATCAAGTAATATTTCATCAACATTACCAGCCTCATCAATTGCTTCTACTTTAATCGTGTAACTCTCACCACCCCAATTATCATCAGGAATTAATTCGATTGGTAATCCTTTTAATTCACCAACTCCTAAAACGGTGGTAGTTTCGCCTACGACATTCCATCCTGAAGGTAAACTTCTCACATTGAGTGTTATCGTACTTGGAGCATTTCCTTGATTCAAGAGAGTTGCATGAGGATAACCTCCGTTTTCTGAAATTACCCAGGGGCCTTGTCCATCTAATTCAAACTGATGATTCACTGCAACTCTTAGAGGGACAATAGTTTCAGATAGAGAGCTTCCTTCCCTTAATCTGATGTGTAATTCGACGGTTTTTCCATGTTGTGCGCTTTGCGGAGGAGTGATATTAATTGTCATTAATGCACTTTCTCCAGGGGATAAAATAGGTAGTTCTTCTGGAGTTTCAACAACCCAATCATTCGAGCCATTTACATAGACCGTGGAAAATGCATTTGATGGCGAATTGCCCATCTGTAATATTTCAATATCAATAGAAGAGCCTGTTGGTTCTATTTCCAAGTTCACTTGACTAGAGATTGCTCTCCATTGTTTAATATGTGGGACTTCGACATTGAAAATTATACTATCTACAATTTCTCCTCTGGAATTAGCATTAACAGTAATCTGCATTATTGTTCCATTCCAAGCGTCCTCAGGAACTGACCATGAAACAAATGGATTCCCTGTTTCATTCACTCCAATGCTTTCAATAGACGTGCCAGATGCATTCCATCCTGTAGAATAATCTGAACCTGAATATATGATGTTAACAGAAGTTTCTAGAGTCAACTCATCTTCTAAATTTCCAATGTTTTTTGCATTAAAAGTAACCTGGTCTATATCTCCGGGTGCTGTTATAATTGTACTATTCCTAATTTCGATTCCTTGGTAAAATCCGGTAATCTCCCACCTGTGGTCTTGCTTAGCTGTAAGAGAAATTATCTTAGTATCTTGAACACTTTGATTTCCTTGTGATGTCATTATAATCATGATTTCAATTGGAGTATTAGCAGGGGTATTTTCTGCTAGTCTGATGATTACAGGTATTGTTTGAAGACTTCCTGGACCTAAAGTTACAGAACTACTAGTAAACGAAACATCAACTTCAAAATCATCATCGTTGAAATTTGTAATTAGCTCAGAACTGAGTCTAAAAATATCCAATCCATTACCAGGATTTTCTAATTTAATCACCGCTAATACATCTTCCTCAACCTCAACCTCATGTGGCTGTTCTTGAGGCGATGTAATAGTTAATTCCGCTCTGTATATTTGTAATACTTCAAGTGAGAATTGGAATATATGGTTTACAGATTGCTCGCTTTGATCAGAAAATGTATGATATGAAGGAGGGGCATCAGCAGGTAGATCAAGAATAATTGTGCCATAAACCCTCGAAGAGCCAGATCTAGTTAGAATCAATGAGTCATCAATAATTTCTAGGTCTCCTGTTGTACTCCACGACCATCCTGGAATAATCAATCCTGATTCACTTATTGACCATTCAAGTTGATTTTCTCCCGCTGGCATGTCGGCTGATATATCCCATGAAAGTGTCGTTCCAGGTACTGATCTTTGATGAACATCAGTAATAACTCCAGTTGCAGTGAATGAAATCTGAATCGTCTGACAAATCTCTGTGCTGACACATAATGTGAGATCGGTAGAGACAGAATCTCCGAGATTAGCACTGCTTGGAACAGCCAATCGTGCTTTAACATAGATCACTTCATCAGGGTCTAAAGATAAAGCGAATATTTCGTTATTTTGTAAATCAAATAATCTTAAATCATTGCCCCATGAGGTATCCCCATTCCCCATTAATATTTGATTTTCTAACGCATTTCCAAGATTATGGATTAGAATCCAAGCATCTGCATACTCCCCCACAAGCCCAAATCCTTGGCTATTAGCAGTACCATCAGGGCCTCTAATGGATAATCCTCTTGTTCTATTTGCCTCTACTGCTGCAAGAGCAGAAATTGAAACATTAGAATCATCATCTAATGTCAGAGTCAGTGTCAAATAACCGGAATCAGACCCTAGAGCATCACTTGGCGCAGATATTCTCAGTCTTGGACTCCAAATTTCTCCGACACCTATTTCTATTGATTCAAGGCCTCCTGGTGTTTCATCACTCCAAGTCCATCCATTGGGTAAATTTGAGTTACTTACTTCCAGACTCCAGGTTCCTGCTAATCTACCTGTAGAACGTATATTCGGTATAAAGAGAGAGTTTTCACCTGGAGTGACAATTGTCGGCTCTGTTGGTATCTCAAAACTAGCATTATATGGATTCACAATATTCAAAGTGGTTATTTGAATGTCATTATCATATCTTGATTGTGTTATGTTTCTATAAGGATCCAAAACAAGTTTAAATTCATGTTCCCCCAAGTTTCCTGACCACTCTACATTGAATGTCGATAAAGATCCAGAACCTGTTGGATCTACTGGCTGCATATTACCAAATCTTTCTTGAGCAATTATTTGATTATCTGCATACAATATTACATCCGAATCTTCATCTGTATCAGCAGTACCTGCATTTTCAAAAGAGACTGTAATTGTAACTATTTCTCCAGGGTCTGGTGCAACCGGGCTGAACTCTATACTTCGCCCGTCTAATTGGGGTCTGATATCAGCTATTTCATGTGAAACAACAGTATCTCCAATAATTAGATCCAAAGTAGCATCGCCATCAATATCTGCTAAAGAAGGTGATGACCAAAGTCTGTGATTAATTGCAATAGGGTCGTTCCAATCAGAGTTTACACCAGCCATCGTGCCTAAATCGCCATCATATGCTCTCAATTCTCTTCCATATGGGACGATTAACTCTGGTTCATCAGTTCCATCAATATCCATCCAAATAGGTGATGATACTGCAATTCCATCATTTGGTGCCCCTTGAGGTTCTAGAATTTCTTTACTCCATGCTTCTTGTGGGTTTGTTCCATCAGTATCATCATGACATCCAGTAAATCCATCTCTGTTAGTATTCCAACTGTTTGTTGTCCATGTTATCCAGCAGACTCTATCATGATCTCCGTCTCCATCAGTATCAATTATTATTGGCGCGGAATCTGCAAAACCATTTGAAGCTTCGAAATCCCATATTTTCGTTCCATCGCTAATTTCCATTCCATAGTATTCAGCACCATATGCTGAACCACTACCATCAAAATCAGAAGGAATTGTGATTACTACTTCCATCGCATCATCGGAATCTAAGTTTGCAACTACTGGACCTGGCAGTCTAATATGGGGTACATTTGAATCGAAACCGTTTAAATTCCCTAAAGACATCCCGTCCCAATTAGAATCTCCATCAGCAGCATCTAGTTTCCATAACCACATTGCACTTGTTGAACTCTGGACCGAAGTTAACATCACGAAAGCAGTATTCTCATCTGTTTGAACAAATGTTGGGTCGGATGGATGAGTCCCTTTGTCTAGTGTTTTTTCCCAAATGGATGTTGCAGCACTACCGGTAATATCAAGAGCAAGGATTACAGGATCTTCAGAATTCTTCTCAATTAGTGAAAGTACTAATTCGGCAGTTCCATCTAAATCTAAATCTGCCAGTAAAGGTTGTGCAGTTGGTTTATGCCCTCCATAAGCACTGCTTACATAAGGTCCGTCATCACTCCCTATCATCAATGTTGAATCAGAATAAGTCCACAGTAATTCAGTAACATGACTGCCTCCAGGAGACCAACCTGTGACTGAACAAATTAACTCAGGAGAATAACCTTTCACATAAAATGTACCGCTTAAATCAAATGAAACTATCACTTCTTGTTTCCCATCATTATCCAAGTCGGCAATTACCGGCGAAGCCTTGACTTCGTCTGTTGCCCCTAAATCGACTTCCCAAGCTAGATCTGCATCCTCGCCTTCAACAATTCTCAAGAAACTGTGTAGTTCTCCTCCTACATCCTCTCTCTGGAGTATTATTGAGAATAATGAATCTCCTCCGCACCTTTCTACTGAATCTTGGTCAGAAATAATTGAACTTGAAAAATCAGCAATTGGTGTAGCTAATGCATCTGTAGAATAAACATAATTACTGTATTGCCAATTAATAACCGGATTAACAATTGATTTTAACTCACTAGCATTTTCTGGAGAACCAATTCCAGCACCACCATCTGGACTATGATTTGGGGGAGAAGAATCTCTACTTGATGTTCTGCCCGGCTGAGGCCATGGTTGGTCGCCATCTACCCAAACAGTTTCTGAATTTGATGTGTTGAGTTTGTAATTTATTGATTCAATTTCTATCCGTTCTTCACCATTATTCGCTAGAAATCCAGAGTGAGGCATTAAGACTAAAAGAGATGTCATTATCAAACAAATAGTAACTTTGTTTAATTGATTTGACATAGTGAACCCTCGCCTCAGGGTTCAAATGGGGTTCAACACCCACTTGAACATTCGCACTAAACTATCATTCAGACCTACGGTCTGTGAGGTAAATCCTATTTTCGGGAGTCATTAATCATCCGTTGCGCTTATACAGGGGTGGTAAGTCGGCGGTTCAACGGACTTCTCCTCTGGAGGCTTTGCCGATGAGGGACGGGGGGTCTTCTGCCTTCCTCCGACAAACCTCGGAGCAGTCCGTTAAATGGAGGAAAAAGACATGTACAGCATAGTCACTCGCGAAGATACAATAAGAATACCTGCAGAATATATTCGTGCAGGAAGAAACCTAGTCGACCATATCGATGAATTAGCAAATGATGCCTTTGAGGGTCGTTTCGACCCTGATGAGAATTATACTGTTTTAACCTTCGATCATGAACCTATAGGACGTGGCAAGATTATTCACGGAGACGGTGCAATCTATCAGCGTGTTAAGTTCAAAGCACTTCTATTCAATATGGAAAATAACGAAGTAGTAGACGGATACGCTTCGGAGATTTCAGAATATGGAGCGTTCGTTAGAATAGGTCCGATGGAAGCTTTACTCCATAAATCTCAGATACTAGATGAACCAATTAATGTTAATTTAGGTGTTAAGAGAATTGAAGGTTCTTCAAGTGGAAAATACTTGGAAGAAGGGTCTTACATTCGTTCTCGTGTAGTGTCTAAGGCAATTAATCAAAATGACCCCAGAGCTAGTAAAATTGGATTAAATTGTAAAATGGATGGGCTAGGTGCATATTCTTGGATACAGGAGCAGGATTAAGATGGCTAAACAACCATTTGCTTGTGGTGAATGTAACCGTATACTCCCTGACCCTGAAAACAAAAATGATGTTATTCAGTGTAAACACTGTCCCAATGCTCCAGTAACTACTGATTGGCAAGGGTATGTGATAATTCTAAACCCTGAAAGATCCGAAGTGGCAGCAAGATTGAATGTTACTAGTCCTGGAACTTATGCTTTGAAGGTGAATATTAGGTAAGGAGGAAAAAATATGCAAATAATTAAAAGAAAAGAAAACCCACTACTTGGAAGAGTTGAATTATTTTTTGAATGGAATCATGCCAATCTTCCGACACCAACACTTTCGGAAATGATAACTGCTGCAGCTAAAGCCGAACCTGGTTCGAAAAAAGAATTAGTTTTTGTTAAGAACGTGAATACTAGATATGGAATGCCATTAACTACGGGAATTGCGTTAATCTATGACTCCGAGGAATCCGCATCATTAGAACCAAAATTTATTGTTGATAGGCATGAAAAAACACGTCCTCAGAAAGAAACAGGAGGGGATGAATAATGTCAGAAGGACCTAACCCAAGATCGAAATGGTCAAAATATTCAATCGATGGCGATTCTTTGGTACGTAAAGGAGAGTTTTGTCCGGTTTGTGGACCTGGTGTTTTCCTAGGAATTCATAATGATAGGAAAGTCTGTGGAAAATGTGGTTACAATTCAAACGATGAGGAAGAGTGACTAAACTCTGATTTTTTCCCATATTCCATCGTTAGTCAGAACATTTCCTCCTACGATACCAATTCCAATATTTTCTCTGGATTCTGTTATGAGTTTTCCTTCCTTAGTTAGTTTTCCATCGTGTCTCCAACCAGTCCAGAACCATTCTCCTTGAATATTTTTAACATCGTATACAGGTCCTAATACTTTGTAAATTTTTGGAGAATCGGTTAATGATGATAGAGTTGCAAAGCATTTTCCATTTAGTTTGATAAACCACCCTAAATCTTTTTCATATTGGAATCCAGTAATGACTTCAGGTAATTTTAGTACGCCCTTCTGGACTAAATTTCCGTTTTCATCAATTATTGCAAATCCTCCGGCCTTTGACATTAATACCAGTTGTTCTTCATAACTCAAGAAAGCAACTATTTCATCAAATGTATTTATTTTTTCAATTTCACTCCACTTTGGTATCTCTGCTCTCCATATTTCATTAGATTCGCCATCAATTTTGTAGATTCCTCTGTTTATTGTAGAGAAACATATGGATTCGTCAACTTGGGACAATGCTGTGGGTTCGGAATCTAGAATTTGTGACCATACATTAGAAGAAGGATGTAGTGAGAATCCACTCTGATAGTCTCTCAAATCAGATTTAGTTGGGCCATTTGACCAATCATCAGTCAAATCCAACGCTGCCATTCTTGCTTGTCTAAGATCCCTTTCAATCCATACTCCTATCCATATATTTCCTAGGATTGTGCTCGAGGTGATTAATGCAGGGAATGGAGTACAGATATCTGCTAAAGGTTTAAGATTTTTATCAACTTTTAATAATTGCCCAGAAACTCCCGAAATAACATAAATATCATCTCCTGAGTCGATTTTTATCGGTGCGAATCCAATATCTGAACCCTGCATATAGATTGCCCCTAATACTCAGTGTTTGAAGGTGTGGTTCAGAGGATTGAAAATTAAATCCTCTTTGGATAGTTTATGGGAGTGCTAATGATATCCTCTAAATCTGACTCTGCATCTATGAAATTATATGGTGCAGTGATGAGACTTAAAGGTTGGAGCAAGCCCATTTCATCAGACATTGGTGACTATTACATGCATGATTGTGGTAGAGTGTATTTACTATTGATAGAGGAAATTCACGTTAAAGCTGATCATATTGATACTTTGTTTGAAGAGAAAACCAGTTTAATGGTTGAAGAAGTCTTAATCTTATCTCGTCACGTTTCGAAATCTAATACTCCTGCAATGACTCTACATGCTATTGGAATTCCTGGTATATTGCCATATGGTGAAGATGGTAAAGCGGGAGGTAAAAATGGTATTTTAGTCCCTCCTGGGAAATATTTCGCATCATTATTTAGGAGAATGAATGAGCTGGCCAGAGGAAAAAATTTGGACCGTGATTTTGATTTGACATTGGAATCTACTCATCATGGTCCTGTCTTAACCTCTCCAACATTGTACATAGAAATTGGCTCTACTGAGAATGAATGGAGTAGGGATGATGTTGCAGATTGTTGGGCAGAAATAATCTCTGATGTTTTAGGAATGTTTGACATTGGAACATCAAATTTTGATCCTAAATCTGATGTAATGATAGGATTTGGCGGCGGACATTACGCACCTAGACACAAAGCAATCATCATCAATTCTGATATAAATTTAGGTCATGTTATAGCAAATTATTCATTGATTTTTGATAATAATAATGAGGGTCAAATTCCTTCAGGACCATGGTCTGAGTGTGTTCGTAATGCTGTTGAATCAACTAGAATCTCCTTTCCTAATAATAACATCTTTGCTCATCTAGATAGGAAATCTTTCAAGGGTTGGGAAAGAAATGCTATTATAAATAAATTAGATGAATTAGGAATCGAAGTTAGGAGAGGGAAGCAAATCCTCCAAAGCGAATAATCAAATCTTTCATTCCCTTCGACACAGTATGGGAGTATTAGGGAAAATCATTCTCCGCTTTATGCCTGTAGCTCCTAAATTTCTAGTTAAGCGTATTGCAAGTCGTTATGTTGCGGGTTATGACCTAGAATCCGCAATCAATCTGATGAAAAAAATGTCTGTAGAAGAAACTAGTTTTACCATTGATGTATTAGGGGAAGAAATTAATGGTATTGAAGAAGCAAGATATTTCGTTGAAGAATATCTCAGAGTTCTGGACTCAATTGTGTCGAATAAGATTGATGCAAATATTTCTCTAAAACCTACTGCTTTGGGATTATTAATAGATAAAGATAAGGCAATGTCTAATATTGAACAGATAATTAAAAAGGCAGCTTTGAATGATATCTTTGTTCGTCTAGATATGGAAGATCATAGAGTGACTCAAGATACTATTGATGCCGTATTAATAATGCAGGAAAAGGGGTATCAAAATATCGGAACTGTCCTCCAGGGGCGGCTATTCCGTACAAAGAAAGATATAATTGATATTTCTAAAAAATTAGGGCCACTTTCGGATTTTAGAATTTGTAAAGGAATTTATTTGGAGTCTGAAGATATCGCTTTTACAAATTATCAAGATATTGTTGATTCAACCAATGAATGCATTGAATCTATGTTAGAAATGGGTTGTTACACTGCTATCGCATCGCACGATTTACCAATAATTAACCATAGTTTAGAAAAATTAAAACAAATGAATATGTCTGTTGAAAATGACACTAGGAAAAATTCTGGAAGCCCTAGGATAGGAAAAGGCCCCGGATATGAATTTCAATTCCTTCTTGGAGTTCGTGGCAATCTTAGAAGGAAATTATCTTCCGAAGGTCATTTTACGAGAGTTTACGTCCCTTATGGAACTAAATGGTATGAGTATGGTGTTAGAAGAATACGTGAAAATCCAGATATTGCATGGCATGTTACTAAGACAATCATAATGCCTTGGACTAATAGAAGATAGTGTGCATCTCTATCATTCATCTTCTGGAACATGTAGGTAAATTCTTCTTATCTCGCTAGCGATTCTTTTCCCATTCAAAGTTCTTCCTTTTCCTGTATGGAGTGCCCTAATTCTCCACCTTCTTCCATTCATTTTCATAATAGCTCCACAGGAAAATATCCTATCAGGGTCACATTCAATACTGCTTGGGACACTAATTTCACCTTCAGTCATCGTAATAGGCACAATAGTTCTATCAACTCTTACAGCCCACATTGCAGAAATTTCATTGGCATTAAGACTAGAACATTCTCTAGATGTTTTATCTTCAATTCTAGTAATTCTGTAAGTTTGTTCTTCATGTTGGAAATAATCATCTGTATTTATTTCTTCATCTTCATCAGATTCAATTAATTGCATTACACTATCCATTCTATCAGATAGTGTAGTCTTGATAAATACTGATTTAGGGGGTCTTAATTGGAGATTATGTACATTACTGCAAATCATACATCTAACTAGTAGGTCTTCTCCATCTCCTCTAATATTTCTTTTGAGAATTTCATGTTCAGTCATTTTTGTACATTCAGGACACACTGTTGCATCAAATACTTCTTCCTCGATGTCTGTATCTTCCATGTTGCTACGACATGACTTTCTTTATTGAAGCCATCCTTGTATGGGATGGTTGAAATTGAAGATAATGTAGCCCCCTATATGAGTGACGGAGGCGGCATTGGTTTACCTCAAATGTCTGAGCGTGAAATGTTTGAAAAATTACTGTCTTCAAAATCAGAATTTGGTAATGAAGAACCTGAAATTGCAGCAAATATAGGTCAACAGATGCTACATATGAATTTGGCCCCCCTATCAAGGTCATTTAGAGTTAAAATCAGAGATATCGCCTCAAAAATTCCATCGAGGAATGTAGTTCTAGTAGGTGGAGGCATTGGTCATTTAACCGCTTGGCTTCTCGACTTGTGGACTGGAGATCCTGCTAACCCTCCATCAGAAGATAGGCCAAGGCCAGATACATTTAGGATTATAGAACCCGCAGGAAAATTTGGAGTGATTATTGATCGTCTTATTCGCCGACATTCCGCTGAGCAATGGACACAAGTTCTAACAAGAACATGGCAAGAGATTACTGCAGAAACTTCATCATGGTCTGTTGCAACAACTGCATTACCAACAATAGCTCAACCATCTCCTCTACCGCAACCAATAGATCTTATAATCATAGATTTACCAGAGAACCAGAGACCGTCAGCAACAATTGCAGCTTTAGATGTGATATCTAAAGGAGGTTTTATTCTTGTAAAAGAACCTGAAGTTCCAACCGGGGATGTCGGTGTTCCAGAAGATGGTGAGGAGCCAAATGAGGCTCAGAAGAAAGTTGAGTCATTTAACCAGTGGATGCAAGTAATTCGCGAGTGTAATACTAATCATTCAATGGCATTTATCGAATTATCCGGTGGGACACTGGCTGCCATTCGTCGTTCAACTTGAAATATTTGAAATATATTTTTTTGTGTTTTTTCACCTTCTTTTTTTACAATATTACTGATGTTAGTTGAATTAGAATTTTCAGAATTAATTAGATTGTCTATTTTGAAAATTCCGTATCCAAATCTATCGTCATGTTGACTTTGTCCATCTTTCATCTTAGAATTCTCACTTAATAAAACCTTGAGTTCCTCGATTTTTGTAGAGTCGCTATCATTCGTTCTTTGAAACTCAGGATATTCTTGCAAAAATAATGCTAAGCCACCAGAAACCCATGCTGTTGAAGCGGAGGTCCCGCTTGACCATCCCCACCAAGATTCAGAGTTTGTCATCAAAACTGGGACCTCAAGTGCCGGCGCAATAATCTCTGGTTTTTTATCCGGATCATCTCTTGGTAAAATTGGTGGTAGTGGTAATAATCTACCATTGTTATCTCCTTCTGAACTTCCTGACCAAACATTACCAAGTCTAGTCACTCCTCCGACACAAATCACATTTTCAACGGAACCAGGAGATGACACATCTCCATCATCATTTTCTCCATCATTTCCTGCAGCGGCTACGACAATAACACCCATATCTATTGCATCTTCAACTGCAACTTCTAGCGAATCAGTTGTAAAAATACCTCCTCCAAATCCTTGTGCTCCACCTAAACTCAGCGAAATAATATCGCTATCTTGCGACACACACCAATCTACGGCTTCTGCTATTCCATCATCGGTTCCTGAACCGTCAGAATTTATTGCTTTGGCCACATACAGATCAACATTTTTAGCTAGGCCATTTAATCCTCCATCTGCGACAATAATTCCAGCCATCGCGGTTCCATGACCATCATCATCATATGGTTCTGAAGCCGAATTAATCACATCATTCCATCCTTTTAGATTAATATTCTTTAAATCTGGGTGCGTAGTGTCGATACCAGAATCTACTATACATAGTGAAATACCAGTCCCATCTAATCCTTGTATTTCATTCACTCCGGTCATTTCTTTATATTCCTCTTCCCATGTGGTTAGTGACTGAGGTGGACTAAATCCAAAAACCTCTCCATTCATAGTGATGAAAACCCAAAGAAGGATTACTGCAATAAAAAATAAGGAAACCAATGTTACTGAAAATCCAACTAATAATTTGAAGACATCTTCATCTCTTTCTTTATTAAAAACTTGGAAATTATTTCCAATATTATTTACTGATTCACCCTCTTCAATTTCATTGGATTCTATATCGGTAATCATATTAGCACTACCATTCCATATTGAAAATTATTACCATGCATCTTGTCGACTAAAATGACTTGAGATTGTGGTATTGGAATTACAGTTTGCACAATTAATCCTGGTGGGTAGTGTTAATTCACATATCTCACAAACAGTTCCAGGAGCGCCTACTCCTCCACAATTATATTCACAAGGTATGGTAATTTTCCCTCTCGTATCTTGAATAGCTGCTGTTTCTTCCTTACAAATAGGACAAACTCCTTGGATATTTTTCGAGATTACACTATTAAATTGTCCTGAAACTTCTCTAGCTCTTTCAGTTTGAATTCTCTCTTCTGCTCCTCCGAGCATGAATTGTGGATACCAGACGATATGAATAAGGAGGAAAATTGAGATTATACTACAGATAAGATATAGCCATGGAAAATCAAAAACTGTCGCCTCTGAAGAAATTGGCCTGAGAGCAACTGATTTAGAGGAAGACCAGGAGAAAATATTGACTAATACCATCCAAACACCTAAACCGAAACTCCAAAGTTTCAGACTGTGGTCTTTCCAAGCAGTTTCTACGACTCTTGGATCGGGATGTGAGTGTCTCTCGATTACGTGAACATCTCTGGTCTCAGTAACTGCCTTGTGTACTACGAAGTTAATTAGGAATGTGAAAATTAGATTGACAAGAATTATTGGAGCGAGTACCCCAATACTCACCTCTTCAGGGAAGTTTGGGTTTTGGGCGAAGGTGTAAATATAGCCTATTTGGATCGCAATCATTCCAATAATCATGTAAACAAGATTCTCTCTCATAATTGGGAAACGAATGAATAATTGAAAAATGAATACAATCCATGCGATTATTGATAGAAGAGTTAGCATTAAAGATAAATCATTCAGGAATAGCATTCCTTCAGTCCCCCATCTATTATAATCTCCACCTCCCTTAAGTTCGCCAATTCCTAAATCCCACGAACCTAGTATGATGGCTAAAATTCCTACTCCAAATATTGAAAACTCAAATACGCCCCATCTATTCAGAATCATTTTCGAATGAAATTTAAACTCTTGCATGAATTTATCTAAGATTTCTAGTCTTGGATTAGTATCCGAAAATCTGTATTTCAGTCCAATTTCACTGAGTCTGATCGTATCTTGATTTCTAATTTCTGATTCATCAGTCATAGATCAAAGACCTCCTACGGTACACCCGACATGAAATACTGCATTAAGTAACTCGCTTATTTCGATTCAAAAATAACTGTCTTAATAGTATTTTGATTTATAGAAATTAATCATTATCAAGTGGCGCCGAGAGGGAGATTTGAACTCCCGAGGGAAAATCCCACATGATTTCCAGTCATGCGCAATACCAGGCTATGCGACCTCGGCTTCATGCTTGCGAGGCTCAAAGAGATTTTGAGCCTGTTGCTATAGATATGTGATTTTGAATCTCTCTCCGTAGTGATTAAATCATGATTGTTTTTGCGAATAACGCCGCCACTGTGGCTTAGGGGTATAGCATCCCATTGGTAATGGGAAGGTCGGGAGTTCAATTCTCCCCAGTGGCTCCATTTTTTGAATTGAAACCATTATTTTTCTTCGCTCTCTACATGTTCAGGGAAATAACTTCATAATCTAACAAACTAACGAGACTGATATGTCTGACC
>Ga0075479_10000097_pt1 | contig 30515 bp, 20 predicted proteins | sample DEB08_DNA_8_FD_76341 | JGI IMG/M metagenome (GOLD analysis project Ga0075479, IMG submission 76341) | Aqueous microbial communities from the Delaware River and Bay under freshwater to marine salinity gradient to study organic matter... | ecosystem: Environmental > Aquatic > Marine > Coastal ... | reverse complement strand
TTTTCAATAGCCCATTCATATGCTGCTTTGGCAGCCGCAATAACTTCTCGCTGCTTATGTATCCAATGTGCTTCTAATTCCGGATCGTCTGTTTCAATGCTGTTTTGCCTATTTTTGTCATCTTGTAATCTAGCTTCGCGAATAACAAACTGATCTCCAAATTCAGCTGGATCTGCATATCGCTGACTAAATTCTTGGAATGCAAAACTGCGATGTCGTACGATTTGGTGTGCGATATCTCTAGTAGTTTCAATTTCTAAACAAGCACTTACCATTTCAAACGGACTCCAATGTTTGTGCTTGATAAGGTATTTTAATAATCGTTCGCTCGTCTCAGTATTCATTTGATTAGAAGGATTAGACACCCTTGCACAGTATGCAACTAAATCCTGTGCATTGGGTAATACTTCTACTGATTTTGCGAAATCTTCTGCAGGTTGGGAGTAACTAACTAATCTTACTTTCATTCATCTTCCTCTGGTTGATCCCCTTTTCCAGGGTTTTCTGAAAAATATTCTTCTAGCTTATTTGGCTTATATGCCCAATTTGCTGCATCTTTAGGAATATCTTCTTTTCTTTTCTTTGTAATGTTTGGCCATTGTTGTGACCATTTATGGTTGAAATCAATCCAAAATTGTTTTTTTGCTGGATCAACTTTGGTGTCAGGCCAAATTGCATCAACAGGACATTCTGGTTGACAAACGCCGCAGTCAATACATTCATCAGGATTGATAACTAAAGTATTTTCACCTTCGTAAAAGCAATCTACTGGACAGACTTCCACACAATCCATGTGCTTACAATTGATACAGTTATCATCTACAATATATGTCATGCTGCTACCTCAAAAAATTGATCAAATAGGTTATCGTCATTATGGTACTTAGCATCAACTATCTCATACGAATCAACTTGCATTGCAAGTAACGTATGTTTTTTTGTTGGTTTACCTTTAAACCAAAAAGTCAGCATAGGATCATCGGGATTCTCATGCCAATAATACCAGTTATAATCAACTATTGTAGTTTCGTCATCAGCAAATACTTTTTCAGATTCACCAAATAGTTTTTCTACTCGGTCAATTGGATGTATTTCTTGGTGAAAATATGGAATTTTAATTGCAAATTCTTTTACTTTTAAATGATGTTTTATTTTCATAATCTACTCAATTTAATTAGTACAGCCGCAAGATTAATTTCAGGATCAACAACTAATGTGTGGTCAACTAGTCCTTGTTTAATAATTAATACTGCTGAATCTTGTTTTTCATCATCGCCAAATAATTCTAAATTTTCGTAAAGCCAGCGATAAATGCCTTCCATTTCCTCAGGACGGACTGTACCACATAAAAGTTTTCTAGCCTCTGCAATTTTACCTGTTTTGAAAAGATCTACCATCTCTAGTTTCCAATCTGCTTCGCCAGAGTCATTTTCGTGTGGAGCAAGTAAACTTTTGTCCTGTACATTCATTTGCACCATATTTATGCACTTGCGTAAGTCTGGATAGGTAGCTTTGACGTATGTATCAAGGATATCAAGATCTGGTGTTACATTTTCTGCAATTAAAATTTCTGCTACTCTAGCCGTGAATTCTGTTTGATCTACCCGAGCAATATGGAATCCTTGACATCTACTATGGATAGCAGGAATGATTTTATTATGATAATTACATGTTAATATAAATCTAGCAAACTCATGATATTCCTCCATTACTCCACGTAATGCCGCTTGAGCATTTGGTGACAAATAATCTGCTTCGTCTAGCAGCACAACTTTAAAGTCGCCAAAAGGAATCATTTGTACAAAGTTTACAATTTTATCTCTAACATCGTCAACTGAATTAGTACGACTTGCATTTATTTCTAAGATATCAAACTCATTAACATTTAGTTCATGCAGCAGTAATTTTGCTAAAGTTGTCTTGCCTATTCCTGCATTTCCACTAAAAAGCAAATGCGGGATACTTTGATCTTTAATCCATTGTTGTATTTGTTTTTTTTGTGCTTCATCTCTAAAAACATATCCTTCTACAGTCTTAGGTCTATATTTTTCTACCCAAAGTTCTTTCATTTGATTAACTCACTCCAAGTTTTAAGTTTATCTTGTTTAATTGATACACGATGTCTAAGCTCTTCCCAGTTGGTTATTTTGTGTGCTACTAGTAATTCTAGCATACACAATACATCGCCTGCTTCCTCTACAAATTTTTGTCTTTGCTCTTCTTCTATTTCTTCTATTGTAGCATACTTTCGTATAATCTTGCTACATCTTTGTGTCAGTTCTCCGCATTCTTCTGCGGTTATAATCATCAATTGTTGTAGGGTGTTTATAGGGCTAGTTTGCAAAGTGTCTCCGTGTGGTCATAAAAAATCCTACTATAATAATAGCATACTATAGTAGGATGTCAATGATTAAAAATTGTTTTTGTAAGCGTCAAAGAAAATTGCTGTTGTACAATTATCTGTTGAATTGTCAGTTGAGTTATCTGAGGCAGTTGCACAGGCAGTTGCTGTAGCCGAAGCAGTTGCTGTAGCTGTCAATGTGCTGTTGTCAATGAAAGTAATATTATCGGTATCAGTTGAGTTAATATTGTTAGTGTTAGTGTTATTAACATTTATGATAATGTCTGGTGTTTTTGTGACGTCTTGTCCTTTACTATCGTCTATCATAGGCTCGGTGCAACCAATTGCACCTGCTAATAGTAAAATACTTAATCCTGTGAAGTAATACATATCGTCTCCTTATAAATCGCCTTCTTTACGGTTTTCGCTGTAGTATACATCGAACTCACCGTCTGGATATCTTGCTTTAAGCTTATTTACATTTTCTTCAATCACTGAATTCGGGTCAAGCCCCATTGCACGAACACTATTAATCCAATACCAAAGTATATCGCCAAGTTCTCGTTTGATATGGAACCTAGTATCCTGGTCAAGTGGCTTGCCTTGGAATACGCATTTTTTAACAATTTCTGCAAATTCTCCTCCTTCCGATGAGAGTCCAATAGCACCTGTTAAAAGCAGTGCCATATTTACGTTAGTTTCAGTTTCAACTTTGTTTAATCGTTTGGTCATAGCAGTTGTATCGTTACTTTCTGCTGACGTAACTGCTGATACAAATTCTTTGTATTTGTTTAAATCAATTTGATTCATTCGACTCCTGTTATAACATCTGCCGGTTTTTCTTCGCTTGCCATAAGGATGTCTTTATTATCAACCATTCTAACGGTAATTTCGCCTGTGTCTGTTTCTAATTTAATACCGTGAGTCCATCGTCCGTGATCAACTAACACCCAATCACCAACATCGTAGTCTTCTTTATTTGTAGGTCCCTTGGCCCATACACGACCCCATCTAGGATGTATGCCGTGTGTTTTTCCGTCGTCGTCACGTAAGATTATTCCTGCAGCCGTAACTTGCTCTCCAAAATGCATTTCACTAACAAGTACTTTATCTTTAATTGGTTTTAAGTTGCCTTTAACTGTATTGTACATATATCCTTTAATAATCGATTATAGGGTCGTAAACACGATCTTCTTCGTGATTTTTATTATAAAAGTTAATTTCAAAAATTTTAAATCCCAGTAAGTAAAAGGACCAATAAAATCCTTTATGTGATCCTTTTAATCTAATATCCATTGTGTAATTAAGTATTGCAAACCAGCCTAACGAAATAAATGATTTTAAAAAATCTAATTCTATTATGTAATTTTTTGTTATATGGATAGCAAAAAATCTACGCATCAAGCATCTTTAGGAACAAAATTTCCGTCTGCGTCTTCTACCCAACTTTCTTCTGTTACTACAAGGGGATCTTTAGTCCTGCTTTTCTTTTTTGTAGTAGTAGCTTGTTCTGCCATTATTTCAGATGTTTTAGTAATTACAGCAGGCTGCTCATCTGGAACACCTTTTTGACTATTGTAATATGATTTAAGAACTTCTTCTCTTTTCCTAATAATTTTTCCTCCTGGACCTAATTCGTCTCCTCTTGCGTTTATACGCATATTACCAACAGCAGGAGTGAGTTCGTTTCTTTGTCTTAATTGATCCATATCAACAAGTTTTCCTTGCATTGATTTATACGTTTTTCTTCCTGATGATCTTAACGGCATTTTTTGTCTCCTATTTTAAAAATTCATCGAAATCTAAATTATACTTTAATGGGTTAATTTTATGTATACCTATTAAAAAAAGTATAAAACTTGCCACACTTGATCCTCTACCTACTCCCCAAACAATATTGTTTTCACGCATATTATCTATTAAAAAAACTATATAATGAAGTAAAGGTATTAAATTATTTTTTTCAAACTTTTTATATTCAAGATTAACCCGATCTATTTCTGATTGTGAAGTACATTTTTTTATTAAATTATCTAATAAATCGATATTAATGTACTCAGCCGGCATCAACCATTGTTTTTGTTGTGCTCTGTCGAATTCTGCTAAAGAGATATAATTTTCTTTTTTATCATTTAAAGTATTATAATTAAAATGTGTAGCATAATTATTAAACTTTTTTACATCGTTACTATCTTCGTAAGTAAGTGAAAAAATTTTATCAAAATTGTTTGTATATACTAATTCTTTAAAGGTATCAAATGAATATAATGTTGTATAATTTTCTGTATTCATCTAATCATTTTAACTTATTTTTATCAGTTCGTCAAGTTCTTTTTCTAATTCTTTATCTTGTTTTTGTTTAATCTCTATTGCTGACTTATAATCCTCTATTAACATTGTAATTTGGTTTATCAGAGAAGGATTAGTGGTCATATATAATTTTTGATTTAGTTCTTTAAGTTTTTCAAATAATGTGTTTAGGCTTAATTCTTTTAAGTTACTACTCAAAGGGTGCATTAAGAAAACTCGCCTAGATATTTTGCGAAAATAGTTGCACCTCCATCTGTAGTCCAAAACTCAAATATTTTTGGATTCACAGCTGATTCAATTTGGAACTTTAATTCGCCATCAAGTCTTGGAAAACTACTATCTGCTTTAATGTTGTTGCCTTGTGTGGACGCCCAGGTAATTGTATGATTTCCTTCTCCGTCGCTAACAACATGGGCTATTAATTTAGCATATTGTCCTGCGTTAGGCCATAAATCTAATGTTAAAGAAAGATCTTGTGTAACTGTAATTTTTTGATAAGAGCCTGTCGACCATGTAACAGTGGTTGATCCAGATGCTGCTTTACTTAGAAACTTTTCTGTTGTCCTATAAAAAACAGCATTTTGTATTTCATTATAAGAAAAATTATTATCAACATTAACTTTTGCTGTGTTATTTTCTAAATTTGTAATTTCTGTTTTTGCTATTCCTAAATTTGTTTTTAATTCGTTAAAATTATCTCTAAAACCTTGACTGTCGTTATCTTGTCCTGCAATAGGAAAATTTTCATCAATATTAGTAATTTGTATGTTTGACATTGCTTGTTTCTCCGATTATTATATTTATCTATGCATTATGACTATAATTATGAAACAGTAAATATTGGTCTGACGCATCTCCTTCTATTGTGTCAACAACAAATCTATCAATTTCAAAGGTGTAATTTGAAAAACTTACATTTGCATTATTTAATGCAGTTAAAACTTCTTTACTAGTGCCAGGTAAACAATAACAAAGTGGTATAGCAGTTACATATCCTAATGATTTAATTGTATTTTGTTGCGCTGTTCGCATCCATAATGGTAGATATTCTATTTCAGTTTCGCCTATGTTTTTAATTTCTTGTCGACTATGATATATGTTAGATATAAAGCGTGTTTGCTCATTAAATCCATCAACACTCATACCATTAAAATCTGCTTTTACAGTATTTTCAGGAACCGGTCTAAACCTATAAGGTTCTGTTGGACCTTCTATTAGTTTTCCGGCAATTTGTTTTTCATTTATAATAATTGGTTTTTTATCTACCAAGTATTTAATACCGTATCGTGATTCTATTATAAAATTAGGATCAAAATAATGATTAACTTCTCCGTGTTCGTTTGTCCCAATGGTAATACCTATAGGAGGTGGCAACTCTACACTATACTGATCGTAATTATAAGAAGTTTGATCTACTGTAACATTAGTTTTTTTCTTTATTCTAAAATTTTTCTTTGTTGGATTAAAGTTTTCATAATTATTATCAGGATCAATTACATCTATATAAACAACTTCGTAAATTATTTTTTGTGTTCCTAACTGCTTTGCTACAGCATTTTTAATTTTTCCTAGTATATATTTTTTCCTTTTATTATTTTTTGATAATGCTGCAATATAAAAAGAACTGTCTTTTGTTTCTATGCCTGCATATACAAGCATTTTCATTTTTTGTTGGATACCAAAATTTGGATCATTTGGTCTGTAAATATAATTGTAATCAAAATAGGTTTGGTTGTTAATTAATTCGCTAAACTGACTCCTAAAATCTTTATTTAAAAATGGTTGTGCAAAAATGTTACTAAAGATTTTATTATCAGGATCTAGGATTTTTAAAGTAAAAGTCCTAGATATTGCACTATAGCCAAGGTGATCTCTTGCTTTTATTGTAAAAATATAAGTCCTGTCTAGTGTGGTTGAATTTTGATCTAACTTCAGATTTCCATTATCAAAAGTAGTTACTCCTAGTTCAGTTTCTGAGCCAAAACTTTTTATTATTCCTATTATTTCTCCTTTTATTCCTAAACGTAAACCAGGCGGTAATTTGCCTTCTTCTAGATTATAAATCATTATAGCATTTGGTACGCTTGTTGTTGCTTGAACTGAAAGGGTACTTATAAAATTAGTGCTTATTGTTCCTAAATCTGCTTCTGTGTTCCACGTAATTGTGCTATCAACTTCTCCTAAAATATTCAAAGTAAATGTTTTATCTTTATAACTTTCTTCAACATAATTAGGAAGTTGCCTAGAAGCTCTTAAAGTAAATTGATACTGCCGTGTTACTGCCTGTTGATATGGTATTTTTCCTGCTATTTCTCCGTTTGAAATATCTAACTCTAAATTGTCCGGTAAAACACTAGGAGTTCCATCTGGATTAGTTGTTAACAATTTGTATGAAATAAAGCCAATTGTGGTGTTCAAATCTAAAGTGTCAAATATTAATGTAAGATAATTGTTAGCTCTTTTATAACCTAGGTTTGCCGGAGTAAGCCATATAGGGGTTCTTATGAATGTATTATCTGCGCTAAAAACCCCATTTGCAACTTGCATTATAGCATTATCAGCTCTAAGGAAATCATCTCCTACAACATAAATTTCAAAGTTCCTATTTACGACAGTAATACCATCTGTTACTGATACAATAAATTCATAATATCTATTTAATTTTTTTGGGCTTCTTGTAGGAATTGATAAGTCAAATATTTCTGTATCGTAATACCAGCTATCATAACCATTATCAGAAACTACATCAACTGTTACACCTTTTTCTAAAGCTATAATAGGATCAACTAAGCCTACAATTCGCCCATCGGTAGTTAACCGCAATCCTTTTGGTAGTTCTCCTGAGTACAAGTAATATTCTAAATCCTTACCAACAATAGCATCAGGATCGTCAGCAAGCAATTGAAAATCAATTACAGCACTATCTATAATAAAATATCTTTGATTGCTTCCAATTGGAAGCAATCCTTCAGGTGTTATCCATGTCGGATCATCTGGACCTGAAACTTGGATTTTATATGTGCGATCCTCAAATACTCCTCTTACATCCGCCCTGATTACAAATTCATATAAAGTTTCAATCTCAACTTCTAGCGGAGTTCCAATTATATTTTGATCAACTAATCGCATGCCTTTTGGTAATTTGCCGCTTATCACAGACAAGGTCATATTATTTTCGGTTAATGGTAAATAATTTTCGTCTATAGGTAATGCAACTGATGTAGTTTCTCTTTCGTTAATTTTTGCAATTATTGCTCCTGATCTTTTCCTCCAAAATTCCATATGCAAGTTCCTTCAGCTGTTAAGCAAATACCCCTGGATCATAATTGATTTGGGACGGGTTTGTAAAAGATCCAAAATCTATATCAGTGGTTGCAATTACATAATCTATAATTGAAGTAATTTCATATGTAAATGTTCCAAATTCTAGTTGGTTTAATACAGAATTTAGATTTTCAACATCAACTCCGTTTACTAAACCATTTAAATTACCAATAAATGTATTAGCAGTAACAGTATATACATCAGTAATGTCATGATTGTTTCCTATCAGTGTACCGCCTAAATGTGGGTCCTTGTCAAGGAACATTAATCCTTCGCCGGTTACATTATGCCTGATGTAAGCTTGATCGTTTTCATAAACTACAGCAGTTCCGATATTCCTACCCCCAGATAGATATAAAGTTCTATCCCCGCCGTCAAGGATATTGCTACCTGCATCTGTGAGGACAATCAATGATTTTAAACCTGCGTCTGCAGTGATGTTAATTTGATCTCCGAATTGAGTAAGGAGCACATTGGATCCTTGTGTTAAAGTTTTAAATTTTAGAACATTTCCTAATTTTTCTTTAAATATAGGAGCGCCGTTACCAATGTTTTCTGCTTCTGTGGCAATAGCATTATTTAATAAATATTGCATTTCGTCAAAGTTATCATTAACTTTAATAAATGCTTCTCTGAGATCATCTCCTGTGCCGTCATTTGCTAAATATCCTACATTAATTTTTTTAATAGCCATTCTTTATCCTTATAAAACTCCAACTGCAATTTCAATAACTTTGATTTCAGCATCATTGCTAGCTTCAATTGCTTTACCTATTATCGCTCCGCCTATAAATTCTTGAGTTGCTATTGCAACTCCTGCTATATCACTAGCAATCAACATATCTCCTTTTTCAACTTTGCCTACTACCAAGCATGGTACACGACCTTTTAATGCAATAGCTGTGCCATTTTCTAGTTCACTGTTCATTAAATATGCAGGATTAGTTGATACAACTCCTATTACTTTTGTTGTTGCTAACCCTTTGGCAGCAGTAACTTCTTTATCTCCGCCAAACATCATTACAGTCCCGGGTGTATAATGTTTGTCTGCAGTATACATTTCAGCTAAGTCAGCATATTGAGCTTGAGTTGCTGTACCAGAAAATGTTGTTGAATAAACAGTATTCCATTTCCGACTTCCTGTTCCTAATGTACCGGAGTTATTTGCGCTAGGTAAAACAGCAATACCGTCTATTTCCATACCTAATTGTTCTGTATTAGCAGTTAAAGTTTTAAATTGCAATGTAGATTCAACTGCACCGTTTGTTCTATCACTTACGTTGCTAATTATTTGACTAACAGTTGAATAGGCTCCAACTGAATTTAATTTTTTAAATTGTAATGCTCCTCCGGTGGTAGTATTGCTTACAGTATTTTTTATAATAACATAAGGACCTGAACTTGCTGCTACTTCTAATCCGCCTGTTGAGATACTAGATGTTGTTGACGAACCTCGGCCGACCACAGTTGAAAGTGTATCAGTTTCAGTGTATGAAGTTAAGTACCTTCCGTCCAAATCCTTTGTGGCTGTTGTTCCGTCATTTCGTGTTAACGTTAGTATACCGGTTGCTGTAGCAAAATCAACTGACGAAACATATGTATCTGTACTTGCAAAACTAAATTGTGTAGTTCCTGCTACCGGTGTAGTTTGAGTTATAGCAACATTGGTACCACTTACAAGTTTTAACTTATGTGTCTCAAGCACAGTTTGTTCTGTGTTTGAATCTGAAAAAATATTAAATCCACTATAAGTGTCTATAGTTTTGGTTCCAATACTAGTAATATGACCAAATGTATCAAGACTAATACTTTGTATAACAGTATTATTTGCATTGTTAGAACTTGCCTGCGTACTTGTATCTGCATGTCTTAGAGTTACAGTTGTATTTTCTCCTTCAACCCTACGAACCTGGCCATCGCCTGTCGGTGGACCATTAGCAATTACAATTGTATCATTGACATTATAAGGACTTTGATCGCCTGCTGCATCAAATAAGTTCCATTGTGTAGTTGTTCCTACATTGGTAATATAATATTCAGCACCATCTATTGCTGCTGTTACATTTATTACATTATTATATTCAATACCAAGTCCGTCGGTTGCAATGAAACCACCTTGTCCGTCTGAGTCTTGTTGCGGTGCAATAGATATAAATGATACAAAATTTCCAGTTGTATCTGTGTCTAATGCAACACTATTAGGTACAACTGTTGCTGTTAAGGTTCCGCTAGCTAAATCTGTAATAGTTACAGAACCTGATAAATCTCCTGCTAACGTAATAGTAAAATCATTTACATCAAAATCTAGTTTTCCGTTAGTGTCGTCATATGTAACTGCTATTCCGTTTTGGTCTGCGTTAACTCCGGCAACCATGTCGCCTACCATGTCTTGCAATACTTCAGGAACAATAGTTAATACTACATTACTGATATCAGCAGTTCCGTCTATCGTGAAACTACCTGTTACCCCAGTCCTTGTTAATAAATCTGCTGAGTTTTCAAATGTAATGGTTCTAGCAGTTTGCCATTTTGTAGTTGTATCTGCATTACCTATTAATGCTCCACGGAAATTACTTGCTTGTATATCTCCTTGAGTACCGCTGAATACTTCTGCATTATTTGTTGCTTCAGGTATAAATGTCAAGTAGCCTGTGCTATCATCAAATCCAAAAAATCCAATTTTAGCACTAATACCATCATGCCATCTAAATTCGATACCTCTATCTTTGTTATCGTCTGCAGTCGGAGCTGTATCACCACCTAATGTAAAGATTGGATCATCGATTGTAATTGCAGTAGAATTGATAGTGGTTGTAGTGCCTGATACTGTTAAGTTACCTGTAACAATCAAATCATCATCTACTTTAGTCGTTCCACTTTGTGAATCTAAAATTAAATCCCATGGGTCAGCTGGAAGTGCTGCAGATACTGTATCAATAATATTTGCGCCAGTAACTCCAATTTGTATCGCATCAATAGTAGCACCATTTAGTATTAAATTACTCGTCCATACAGGCGTTGACGAGCCTGAAACTACCATTACATCGTGTTCCGTACCAATAGGAAGTGTGCTCATTGTTGAACTGTATGCGTTTCCTGTTGGAAGGTCGGTACCTGCGTAAAGTATATCTCCTTTTGTATATGTTGCTAAATTTGTTCCGCCCTTTTCAATTGGAACTGTTCTAGATAAATTAACCGGATTCCTATAGTAATCGGAATTTTGTCCTCCTAATGTCAGTGCATCAATTTCGCCATTTTCAGTTGTGTTTCTTGCTTCAACTATACCGTTAGTAACTTTGAAATGTTCTACTGCAAAACCTGCTACACCAACAGTTGCTTCGTTGGTTAAAGGATTTGCTGGATTTAAATAGCCTGTTCTTTCAACCTGTATGTCAATATTACCATAATAAATGTCTGTTGTACCATTGTTCCAGTTAGGTCCTGACATTGTAATTGGATCGTTTAAAGTGCTATTTGAAATACCAGTTACAGCGTATTGCCAAGAATTATCTCCTCTAAGGAAAGTCTCAGTATTTGCAGATCCTGTACCTAATCTTGCGGTATTAATAATACCACTGATAATATTATCTGCATCAATTGTAGTTGAAGTTAAATTACTCCAACTTGTCTCGAGTTGTCCACTTGTGTTTGCGTCTCCGGTAATAATTACAGTTTGGACACGCAATGTAGAAGTCCCAGTTCCTCTGTCAAGCAAAGTTACTTCGTCTTTTGTTAATCCATTTACACTATCTATTGCTGATCCTCTTGCAACATGTAGTGTAAATGTGTTGGCAGTTACACTGCCAACAAAATAAAATCCACCTGCGTTCAATCCTAAAGGAGGATCAGTTGCTGTTAATTTTACAGCATCGCCGCCTGTTAGTCCGTGTGCAGGTATATAGAACGCATTTTTTTCTAAACTGATATTGTATACAAGTAATTGTGCCGGTGATCCATTATGAGGTGTACTACCTAGGTTTACAGGCAATCCATTTAATGCGTAATTATCAAATAATTGTACTTGATCAACATCTATTACTTTTATATAATAGCTTTTTAATGCATCTAGGCCTTGAATAATATTATTCGTATTAGGATCGTAAACAACGATATCTCCATCTGATAATCCGTGAGCACCGTTTGTATAAATTATATCATTTATTGTGTCGATGTTATCTCCGTTGAACCCTGGAACTAGCGGTTGCGCATCTGTTACAGTTTGTATACTTGTTACAATATCATCTACGATAAAATCTATATTGGTTGATGATGCATTAAATTCTAGGCCTGCACTCGTGTTTAATGTGATATAAAGTCTATCTTCTACAGTGGTAATGTCAATACTAAACTCTAATGCAGGATTAGCGCCTGTCTTAGGAATGAATGTTGCTCCAGGAATTGTAGCCTCGCTTGCAAGCGTAGCAACAGTTAATGATTCTCCTACTGTATAGTTTATGCCACCTCTTTTTAAATCAAATGTAGTAATTTCGCCAGTTGAATTTACTGTTATATCTGCAAGTGCTTCTGATCCAAGATTAGAACCAGTTGAACCACTTGAATATAAAATTTGTACATCGACATAGTCACCAGGTGTATATTCTCCGCCGCCTGGCAATCCATTAATAACATCAACTCCTGTTAAAACACCTTTGCGATATTCGTCAACATCCCCTATTGCACCACTAATTGCACCTTGGATGGTTGTAGTGTTTGTAAAGTCATATGTTTCTCCTGCAAGTGTTACAAGGTATTGTTTAGCTCTACTTGTTGTTATAAAGTAGTTTTCTCTAATTTCACTTGGACCAGCAATAATAAGTGGGTAAACATTTGCTCCATTATCGTCTGTTAAAGCTCCATTTGGATCTTGTAGTATGTTTGCAGCCACATTAGCAGAGAAAGTGCCAAAAAATGGTTCAATTAATTTTATTTCTGTCGCCGACAGATAATTTTGTTTTACATAAGCACTTGCAATAACAATACCATTAGTGTCAACCTGCTCTAATAAATCTCCTTCGGTTAAAGCTATATTTCCGCTGACTGTTAGTGTTATTTCGTCGTATTCTTCAATTACAATGTCACCGGCTTTTAAATCGACTACTGGAATATCTTCATGAAGTAATAGCCTTCCTTTGTATGTTTCAACTATATATGCAGTGAAATTTCCAGTTGGAGGTATTAAATCAGAATTAATTTGCCCACTGGAGTTAAGTTGTACAACAGAGCTAGGAATTGCATTTGTTGATACTTTTTTATCTATAAAATCGCCTAGCCTATTATTGAGGAATGTGTATATTGCTAATTGTGTAATTAACCTGTTATTTGAAGGTCCGCCAACTTCGTTATCACCTAGTTCAATATCTCCAGAAATTGAGTTAACTACAATACCTGAACTTAAACTTAAAGCTAATGAATCAAGTTCTCCAATATTAACTTTGTTTTTGAAGTCGATATTACCAGTTCTATTGTAAGCTCTAACAAAGTTACCTACTTTGAAATCGCCAATTTCGTTTGTTCCTGAACTGTACACTCTACCTGGTGTGGTGCTTACTTGTTCAAAATATTCGTCTGTCAATCCTCCGTTTTGCGGTAAAGCATTATAATCAATACCACTTCCTGCAAATTCCCATGTATGAGCCGATGAGTTACATATTGAAGGACGATGTAAATAAATTTGACTTGTGCCTAAGCTTAGTAACTTTGCAGGGTCTATACCAGCATTGAGAGTGGTTAATACTTTGAAATCTGATGTGAACAAATCATCTCTTGGTACAGCTGATAGTACTGGGATTTGAGCAGCATTTGACCATATTGTATTCCCTGGTATAAGGGTTCCTGGATCTCCTATGTTTCTTACTTCAGTGGTTCCTTCGGTTGTTGTCTCTAATGAAACTGTAAGCGTTCTTGTTACAGGATCCCAACCAGCAATTCCAGTCTGAATTATATTTCCTGTGCTTTTAACACAGGTTATCTCGTTACCTAAAATTACATTATATTGTACTGTAGTAGGAACACCGTTTATATCAACTGTTTCTGGTAAAATCCAATCTTGGTATGTATTGTGTGTGGATACAACTTCTTCGATGAAGATGTACTCAAACCCAATTTTCCAATTTTGATATCCTTGGCATACACTTGCATCTAAATCTCTAACTGGTTTTAATCTTGTTTCGTCATGGAATAGTGCAATTGTTGTTGGACTCTGAACACTGACAAAATATTTGACTTCATGTAGTAGTCCTACTATTTCTGCATCGCTATTTGAATCATATTCTATGTAATCTCCATTTACAAATTCGTGCTTAGTTTGTAATTGGTGAGTTCCTGTTGAGGTTGCAGTTAAGATAATAAGAGACTTACCGCCATTTTGATCATATTGGAATAATCTAATTTGTAAATCGTCAACAACTTGAACGTAATAAGTGTCATTATCTGTAAGTCCGCCAATTTCGTTATTACCATTTGCTGAATATGTTACCGCATTATTTGTATGATATGGATGCGGAGTATCAAAAACTATACGGTCATTTGTTACATCAACACCTGTATCTCCGTCAAATTCAAACAATGGAAATGTAATTTCATTACCTACAACTGTTGTGGTATTAGGAATAAAGCCAATAGTTTTTTGATCTTCATTTTGGCCATTTAATGTAAAATCGTCAGTCACATCAAATTGACCATTATTGGTTTTCAATCGTATAACGTAGTGCTCTAGCGCAGCTCTTTTTAACCCACAAACCCGAAATACTTGGAATCCTTCTATCGTGTAGTAGGTAAAAACAAACCCTCGATCATAGATGAAACTGTTTTGACTATAACCAGTAGATCTAAGACTAAATAATCCAAAGTTTGAAGCAGAGTTTGTTATTGAAAGATAACCACCATTTTGTGTTAAACATCCGTTTTCGCAAAATATTACGAAACAGCTAACAATTTGGGCATAAGCATCATTCATCACACGCCATGCATTTCCGCCAAATGATAAAATAGTATAAGCATTTGCTACCATAGACTTACCTTGTTCGGGTATGCCATCAGTTAGGTCTACAGGATTTTCTGCTTCTATTGCGTTTGGTGGAATATTTGGAACATCAACTAAGTTACCGTCAATTTCTGCTCCGCCTGCTCCTAAGAAACTGATAATTGAACAATTTTGTATATAAGGTGATGTAAAAATAAGTGGTCTGCTTGCAGGTAAATCTATGTATCCAGCTCGACTGGTTGCTGTATCTGCAGGATTATCAAAACTAACCCCGTATCTAAAAGTGTAATCAGGAACTCCATTACTGTCTACATGATCCCTAAAAACTACTCCAGTAAAATAACAACCATTTCTTACCCTAAATAAATCTCTATTTGCATTTTTTGGTCTAATTATTGAACGCCTTAAATTGTCTCCTATAATACTAACGTTATCTGGTACAATCATTGGATTGTCTTCTACATAATCTCCTGTAGCAACCATAACTGTTACTGTTTTTGGTATAGCATTTCCAAATGTTTTTGCTGGAGCAGTTGTTTTATCATCTAAAATAGATGCAATTAAATTCATGCTAGCTTCAATTGCAGTTGCATTTGTACCAGTAACATAAGTAAGAGCAAGATCTCTTGCATATTCTATTGCTGCAATAGTTTCTGCTTTTTGTGATAGGCCAATGTATAATGCATTATTTGCATCATAGTATGATTCACCAGCAGTAACAGATCTACTATTACCACCATATCTTAAATCATATGTAACAGAGTCTACAATTTCCATAACATCTCTATGACATTTTATGGAATCATAAAAACCATTTGTTGAATTAATATGGTTGATTACATTATTTTTTATTATAGATTGATCTCTTTTAACTGTATGATATGTGTCTTTTCTTCTTATATCACTCCAGCCAAAGTTAGGCAAAAATGTTTTGTCTAAATTGTTTAAATTACCGTCGTTGATAACATCTATTATAAGTTGTATAAGATTTTTAGACTTTACTACTTCTGTAATAGTTCCAACACCTCCTGCAGTAATTTGACTTACAGGATTACCGTCAATGTCATTTAATGGACTTACAGCAGTTGTTACAGTAATTCCTGTTATTACAGATTCAATCACTGATTGCATATGTTGGTAAGCTTCAACTGTTGCTGTGGTTTCTCCTGCTCCTAATTGTCCTTGAGTTCCTACAAAATAAGATTTAGCATTTGTTATGCTGCCATAGTTTCCACCATATGTAATATCATGGCAAAGTCCGTCTATTATGTACCCAACATCTCTATTACATTTAGCAGCATCATAAACCAACGTAGGATGGTTTACACCTATCCATGCAATGATTTCAGCCTTAATAAATTCTTTATTATTAATTAATTTGAATTTTGTTTCCTCGGCTGCAGGAGTTGGTGTCATCGGCGGTGCAACAAAAGATAAATTATTTGCTGCAGTTACACCATTTGTAAAGATATCAGAAATTTCATCAATACTGTCATGCAATTCGTTTAGTGATGTATTCCAAAGATTGAGACTTGTAAGCTGAACTTTTAATTGATCTAGAGCTCCTAATGTCACTAGATTTTGTGTGCCAGTTACATAACTGCTATTTGCTCTTTGATATGCAAGTCCTGCTGTAATTGCATTATAATTTGTGCCTAATAATTGATCTAACAAAATAGCATCAATTATTAAATCCATATCACGTCTACACTTGATTGTATCATAACCAAATGTAAATCCATAAGTATCAGCTATCCATTTAATTACAGCATCTGCTATATCTTTTTTGGCATTTCTTAGTATTCTTGTTTCATGTTCTACAAATTGATCTTTATTAACTGGTTCAAATACCATTCCTCCTGCTATTTGCAAACCTTTTTTAATAGTCCTTACAGGAGCAGTAATACCGTCATTGTCATCGTCTCCGTATTCAGAGCTTACATAAACACGATTTCCGCCCCAGCGATCTGCGTGAGCCCATTCCAATTCTCCTGCGCCATTTGTTTGTAACAAAGAATTTACTTCGCCGTCTATTTTTGGAAATTCTAAACCATTTAATTGGACACGATCGGTAACAAATAAATTTTGCCATTGTTTTGTTTTAGATCCGATATCATAAGTATCATGTGTTTTAGGAATAAGATTTCCTGCGATGTTTGCGTAGAGAGCAAACGTATCAGATTCTGTATCGCCTATGGTAATGTCACCTGATAAATCTAACGATTGTTCTAATTGTAAATTTGTTACACTTAGGTTTGGAATATTAACCGTTAAATTTTCATCAAAATTTACTTCTGTATTAGATATCTCTAATCTAAGGACTCCGTCGGTGTAAAACAATAATTTATCATCGCCTGCTCCGGGTGTTGTTTCAGCCAAAACAAACGTTTCGCCATCTAAAGATCTTACACCTCCTAAGCTTGCCCATCCAGTACCGTTATATCCTTCAAAGACATCAAGATCTTCATTAAATCGTATCACACCTTTAGCATTAGGAGAACGTTGTAAAGTAGTACCAACTGGAACTCTAATACCGGTTACAGTATCTATGTTTAAATAACCTGCACCGGTTGGTTTTAAAACTATATCTCCATTAGGATTTATATTGGTAATTTGGTCTGCATCAATGCTTAAATTACCTAGGTTAACATCTGTAATATTTGCAAAAGTAAAATTTCCTTCCCCATCTGTTGTAAGATAAGTTCCTGCAACACCATCTGCGATTTGTAAATCTGTAAGTGCTGATGGAATATTTGGTCTTTGTCCTACATCTGCCCAATCTATACTTTGGTTACCAAAGTAAAAACTTCCATTTCCGTTAGTCTTAAGTACCTGTCCTGCGTCACCGTCAAGTATACCTAAATCAATCAATCTGCTTGGAATAGGTGGAGGATCAGCTAAATCACTATAATTGCCGGTAAAGCTAGTTACAGGACCAGTTGGTAGTGTTATTGTTCCTGTTACTGTAATATTTTCAACTGAGCAAATATCTGATCCAGTTAAATCTAAACAGTCGTCTATTGGAAGTTCAATAATCCTATTATTATTTTCTGTGTCAACTACAAGGGGAAATCGTTTTGCCATATTTTAAAATCCTAAATTACTTTTTGTATTTATCCTTGTTCTCATTCTGGTTTTGTTGGCCATTCTATACTATCTGGAAAGTCAGGTTGTGAGGGGATGTCTCTAAGAGCTTGCCTGTATTGTTTCCATTCATCCGGTACTGCCTCTCCTGATTCTAAAGATTTTGTTACAATCCAATCAGTTTCTGCTAATAATTGATTCCGTTCATCTTTGAATGTTTGTTTTAGCTGCTCGTTAGTATCTATAGGTGCTATATCTGGTATTTCAATAATACCCTTTGATGTGTGTACTTGCATTTTTTTCCTTATTTTTTTCTTCCATATAATCGCAAAACTCCAGAAATCCATCTGGTTGCATATAATATAAATCCTGTAGGGACTTGTTTGGTTACAATTTTGTTTGCTTGAAACATATCTACTGCTGTATAATTCCTTAGGTACCTAAAAGAGTAGGGCCCTGTGGGTATCTGAATATTATTGTAAGTATAAGTTGAAAATGTTAGAAAACTTTCACCGCCTATGATGGTTGCACCATTATTATCGACATCGGCTACTATTCCTGGATACCATTTTGCAAATCCTTGCAATTTACGTTCTCGAGCATCGGTTGGTGCGACCTGCCACCAATATTCGTATGCAGAATGCAAACCGTGTATTTGGTACGAATTTAAAAGTATAGAGCTAGATGAATTATTCAGACCTGAAAAAGATCTACTTGCTGCATTGTTTGAGGTCGTTGTATATTCTTTATAAAAAGAACTAGTTAAGTAAGCTGGTGAATTAATTGTTCCTATGAAAGGCCTTATGTATAAATATGGTCCTTCTGCAATATTTTCATTATAACCAGTAAGGTTCATTTCAAAATTTGAAAGTTCAAATACAAAATTAATTTCAGAGTAATTTAGAACATCAGCAGCATTTTCAAATGTTACACCCGGTCCTGTAGCCTCTACAAATGAAACTTCATCTATTAAATCCCAATTTCCTTTTGCCGGTGCGCCTCCAGGAACATTCCACTGATTATTGGCCCAGATATGAAAACTATTTGTGTCAGTTGTAAAAGCAGTATCTCCTGGTTCATTACCGATTACAGGTAAGTAATTTGAATCATATAAAACTCTTGTTCCTGCCACAGTTGCTGTGGCAGTAGATGTAGTAGTTGTTCCTGCAGTTCCTGCAACTTCTTTAATCTTATTTTTTAAGCTAGGAGTCCTTTCTACATAAGTTGCTAAATCTTGTGGTACAAATTTATTGTTCGCTTGATCATAAACCAAACACATTTGATCTACGAGAGCAGGTATTGGTCTAAGTTCAATTGGTGTGAAATGACTTTCTTGGCTATGTTGACCGTATATAATATAGTTTCCATTTTCGTTTGTCTCAACTTCAAGATCTTTTAACCTTATTTCTCCTCGCATGCTTTGATGATTACCACACTGATAGTACAGTGTATCTGGTGCGTCCATCGGCACAACTACAGTAACTGTCCCTACATCAGTCCTAGATCCAGTTACTCCAGTTGTGTATTCGCCTATGTATTCTCCTGACGCAAATACTGTTTCCTCTGTAGTAAGGTAAAAAGGATGACCTGCAGCATTGACATTGATTATATAAGTTCCTCCTCTATACCAAGGACCTATAGTTGGATTGAACCCATGCGAAGTTCCTGTTACAGCAGGGTTTGCCGGGTCTGGCATAAACATCCAATTTAATGAACCGTCGTTCATCATTGCTTGCACATAATAGTTAACAGTTGGAAGATTTAAAGTTGGTACTGTAATTTCTGCAGGCACTGTAAATTGTAGTACAGTGATTGTATGACTATTTCCGCTATCTATATCTGGATGGCTTTTTGATAATTCTGCATAATTTACCCAATCTACGAGATTATCATCACCTGCACCTTCTACCCATTTTAATTTAAAGCTATGAGTTTGTGTCATATCACCGTGTATGCTGCTTGCAAAGTTATTAATTTGGTATTGCCCTTGCATATATAAAGGTACGATTGTTTCTGGACTATTTGTAATTACCGTCCTTGTATAAGGCAGACTGCTAGTTGTCCATGTCCAAAGCCATGCTGTGCCGTGACCTGCAGTAGGTTCATCTAATTGTATTTCTAAAATTTCAGGACTAATATTTAGATCAAAATCTAGTATTTTATTTGCGCTTAGTGTTTTATCACCTAAGAAAATAGTTTCTGCTGCTACATATAATGAATTCCATTTTTTATCAGGTGAACCTAGATTATAAGTTTCGTCTAGCTCTGGAATCAATCCTTCGCTTGTAAAACTTGCAATTTTAGTTTCATTTACATTTATGTCTACAGTTGATTCTGTGCCAACAACACCAGTGTCAGATCCATGTTGTACATACAGTTCGTCAAAGTTTTCATTAATCTTTTGGAATGCAGTCCTTAACGGATCACCGTCGCCTTTATTCTCGCTACTTCCTATATTTACGGATTGTTTTGCCATTATAATCTTCCTACTACAATTTCAACAACGCCCTTCCCGTCGTCGGTTTTTTCTCCTACTGCCTTACCTAAGACAGTTCCTATCCTTGGATCATTATCAACTATTGCGTAACCAGGTATTGCACTTGTTACTAGCATATCACCTTTTGCAACTTTACCAATGACCTTACATGGTACACGCCCTTGTAGTGCCAATGGAGTCACATGCTCTCCTTCTAATGCTTCATTCATCAAATGTGCAGGATTTGTACTAACTACTCCTGCTACACGTTTATCGCCTTTTGTGTTAGTTACAGTAATTTCTTCAGCACCACCGAACACTAATACAGTGCCATCTTCGTATCGTTCATCAGCGAGATAATTTTCAGCTAAATCTGCATATTTAGACTTTGTGCTATATCCAGAAAAAACGTCTCCATGTACAATTGAATAAGGATTACTTACCGTTCCTAAATCAACTGGTTGAGTGCTAAGTGGATAAAATCTTGCCCGTTCGTCTGGTTGTGCCTCAGTGCCTACATCAACAAAATCCATCTTGTAACGTGCTGCGCCTCCTAACCACCAAACCATAGAGTCTGCTGAAACATTTGTATCTGCTTCTGAGCCTTGACCAGATGTTCCTAGTAATAATGCTGCTCCTGTATTGTTTGTTTTATTAATTTGTAAACTACCTACTCCGCTGGTATAAACAAATTGACCAGATACATACTTGCTACCAACTTGGAAATCAGTTGATCCAGGATATACACCTCCTACTCTAACTTGGCCTTCGCCACCTGATGTGATAATTATATTGTCGTCGTATTTTATAGAACTTGTAAAATTTAAACTACTAGCTTTTAAATCGCCAGATCCATCTCTTTGAGCAATCGTGCTTGCACTTGCTCCTGTGCTATAGCTTAGGATACCCCAATCACTTGCTGCACCAGATCCTGTTGTACTTGACCTATACATGATACCGGCTGTTGCGAAATATGACTTGAGTAAAGATCCTCCGCCTGAAGTAATATCGCTAAAGCTAATAGCAGATACATCTCCTGTACCGGCCTCTGTACGTCCTAATACTACACCTGAAGACACTTGTGCTATGTTCCCTAGTGCAACACCATTTGCTTTTAATGAAATTAAACCCTTAGCCGATGCAGTGAAATTTGCTGCTAGAAATGCAGCCGAGCCGCGATCAGCTTGGCTTGAAATTGCATCATCGTCAGCTACGGTTTTTGCAATGTTTAATGAGAGTTTAGATTGTACAATACCTGCTTGGGAATTTACATCAGCATTTACAATGGAATCATCTCGAATTGCAAAACTTATACTTGCAAAATCTTTTGACCTATTTACAGTAGCAATAATATCATTTCCGTTCCAATCTGCGGGAGTGCTTGTTGAAACATGATGTCCTGCATTCGTTATTTCTTCAAAAGATCCGCCGTTTCCGTCTGGTAAAATACTGCCGGTAAATTCTGCATTTGGATCGACATATGCTCCGCCATACAACGTTCCACCAACGAGAGTTGCAGTCGAGAACGGAGCCGCACCACTAGTGAGTGTATAACTAATCCTCCGAACACTGCCGTATAATGGATCTACCACAATGTGTGATTGTATAATAGTGCCTGTTATTGATGCTGATCCAGGATCGGCTGTATTTCTAATCGCAGTATTATCAGGAAATAAATCTGATGAATTTGCATCTAGATAAAGAACCCAGTTTCCTGTGCTTACAATAAATTCATTCGCCTCTAAATATCCAGGTTCGCTTGCTGGTGACGTCAAAGGATCAATTGCAGGATCTGGTTGTCTTGTATCTATCATGAAATTTTTCACTTTTGACAGAGGTACACCACCAACTCTTCCATCGACATAATTTTTATTTACAGCGTCTGTTCCATCTACTGGGGTACCAAGATTGCGAATCCTATGCTCTTGCAATGTGTTTGGATCAAAACCCATATTTAGGTTACCTTCCATTGCTACAGTTCCATTTAATGGAAGGAACCCTGGACCTATACGTTGGCTTGAAGCAAGTATAATTGAAGGATTATTTGGATCTATGCCTAATACACGTTTTATATATGCCCTAATTGCCTTTTCGGTTGGTACAGCTAAATTTGAATCATCAGCAAATTGCTCGTCGGAAGAAAATTCATTAATTGTTACACCTTTTTTAAATCCTAATGAATTAGCATTTGATATTCCAACTTCGCCACCAAACGTAATTGCGCCGGTACCTTGATCAACACTAAAGAATCGACCTACCCTAAAAAATCCATATTGATCTGTACTAACCCAGAATACCCTGCCTTTTTTCTTTTCCCAAACTTGTGCAGTGCTTTGGAAACCTACATCATTTGTCCAATAGTTATCGCTTACCGGCTGTATAGGATCTCCTAGAATCACATTTGGATAATTAGAAGTATTATAGCCACCTGTTCCTATTTGTGTAAAATCGTGTCCTGTTGCTCTGAGCAATGATATAGCAACGGTAATTTCTCCCGGGGCTCCAACTTCAAGTCCTGCATTAAATATTCTGTTAAAATTATCGCCATTGCCGTCTTGTACTGGTTCAACAAGTCCACTTGCTACATTTGTTAAATTTACATCAGCATCTTCAAAGGTTAGTATTGCGTATTCTTGTCCGTCTAATGACGAAATTGTTGTACCTGTACTTGATAAGTTTGCTAAACTCGTTCCTCTGTATACTGTGTCACCATTTCCAAACGTTCCAGTTCCTGCTATGTCACATATTGTAATAGAATTTGCTGTCTTGTTCTGTGTTACCCTACCAACCGCAGTGTACGCTCCGTCAGCACCATTTGCTATGTATTCGTCTATTGATGTGGTTAAACTTCCGGAAATATTTAATTGGGTTACATCATTAAAATATCCTGTAACTCTATGCGTTTTTCCTTTAAATGAAAATACTTTTGGACTTGTAGGGTTAACAACTCTTTCGCTGTCGGTTTCAAATCCTGGACCGGGTAGTGTTTTAATAGCTAATCTGGTATCTCCTTGTGTGCTGCCGCAACCACCGTCCATGTAAGTTTCTACTGTGCCGTCTGCTTGCTGACCAAAACTTTCAATTGGAATTACTTCAAAATTTTGTTCTATAGTAGCTCTAACTTTGTCAGATTTATTTGCTGCTACACTTCCGATATAAATTGATTGTGCTACACTATTTAGATAAATTTCGTCACCTTGTAAAAATAATCCTTTAACATTGTAAACTTTTACAATGTTTTGGTCTAAAGAATTTGATTCTAAGACAAGGGCAGTAGCTCCTGCCTGGTTGCTAATTACTGCATCTGGTGTGTTGAATGGAGCGACAGCAGCTTGAGCAAATGTCAAAATAAGTTCAGAGCTTAATGGAGTGCCGAAAGGATCTTCTGTTTGAAAGTCTAAACTTCTATATGTTGTGTCACTGCTTTCGTCCATGTTTATGGCTGTGCTCGGTCTTGTGACTAATTTAGTTGGTATAGCTACATTGTTAAACGTGATATCAATATTATCTCGATATTCAATCTGTGTGCCATGGGTTAATGCTGTTTGCAAAATACCAAAGTAATCAGTTTGGATTACATCGTCTGCTCTTAATTCTAATCTGTATAGTGTCTTATCTCTAATTATGACATTTGCATTTACAGGGTCAACAGCATTAATTGTACCAGGAGCATAGTCGCCTACAAGGCTACTTAAACTGCTTACTGCTGCAATTCTATAATTAAGAATTCCTGTTGTGCCAGCATGATCTATAGTTATTATACTGTCTGGTTGCGGAGGATCTATTAGATTATAAACAACAACAAAACTTTCTTCAAAATTTGCTGTATATGCAGTCGTAGGATTGTTTGAAGCATCAACTGCAGTACCTACAAAAACTGTTGCAGGTCTAGTCATAGTTCTATCTAGGGTTACACGATCTGGAATTTCATTTGGATCTGCTCCTTCTGAAACAAGAGCAAAATTACCATACCCGTTTGATCCATTTAATGAGCGTATTTCTCCTCCATTGCACGAATAGTATGCAGCATGGCAATAATATGTAAACATGGATACCATTTCAGAGAATGCACCATTTGTAACTACTAAACCATAGCCTAAATCATTTACCTGTGTAAAGTCGTTTCCTAGTAACGATCTATTACCTGCAGTTTGTAAGAAAATATTGATACCTTCTACAGGTATTGCAGTATTAAATCCTAAATGCGGCCCATCAGGATCTGCAGGGTTTTCTGGACCACTGGTCCGGTCTAGATATATTAATGCAAACCCAGATGCTTGATTGTAATCGCTAATAGCATTTACTTGATATCTGATTCCATCTTTGTAAAAAGGGCAGGGTAGTTGTGGTTCACGTATTCTTAATCCTTGTTTTTCGCCATCCGCTGAATCGTCGCTGATTATTGGTAAGATAAAAGGATCGTTTTGTGTATACCCTGAAACATCAATCGCAGGATCGTTTTCATTTAAAATCCGTGCTGGCAAATTCCCAACATATGCATCTACAAACATTCCACCCGAAAATGTTTGTGCATTTATACTTTTACTGAAACTTGATGCTGTTTGCGTATAGGGAGATTTTGTAAGTATTTGCCCATCTGGATCTAATACACACATAAATCCACCATGACCTCTGGTGGTAAGGTTTCTAATAATAGTTGTATCACCTAATAAGAAAACATCCATTTCGTCTGTTCTCTTTGGCGGATTGTAATCAGTATCAAACCCAAATTTAATAAGATCTATTAAATTGCCAATGGTAGCAACTGTGCCTGTTTCGCCCTGGATTAAATTACCTGTGCTGTCTAATATTTCAAAAGGTAATACATCACCGTAAATATCAGCAGACGAAAAACTATTTCCTTGTAAGAGTGTTGTTGCTCTTGTTTTTATAAACTCCATAGCAATTAGAGTTGCAGCTATTTGACCGGTATTATCTTCAAGGACGTTCACAGATTCGGGATATCCACTTCCGTGATAAGAACCTTGTATTTCTAATGATTTTTCTCTTCCACCATATTCAAAATCATGTGCCAGTGCTTTGATAATTAATCCTACATCTCTTGAACATTTTTCTTGATTATAGGTAAAGTTAGTAGGAAATGTACCATTGTCTGCTGCAACATTAAAGTTAATCCATGCTACCGTTTCTGATTGCAAAAATTCTCTGTTTTTTTCTAATATATCTGCTGCGTGGAAATTACCGCTAGGATTCACAACAACAATTGCCCCAGCATCGTCTATGTTAATAGGCTTTGAAGGATCAACTAAGTAATGGTATCCAAACCATCCCTGATATGTATCTGGATCTGTGTTAGGATCTTGTATTTGATTGTAAAATTTACTTGTGCCGTTTTCTGTAATTGATAGACCGTCAAATTCTGCATCTCTATAAAAATAAGTATTTGCCCATTTACTTTGTGATATCCGAGCTATGTGCGATTCTTCTTCTTGTTTAGGCTGAACTATAACTCGTCGAAATTCGTCACCTTTTATTGATACATTATTTGCTACTTTTATTGGATAGTCTTCGTAGTAATTTCCTGCTTCTATTCTTATTACAACTTCTTTTAATTTGATATAATTTGCATATTCTAACGGTTCCCCTTCTTCAAAATGACTAGCTGATAAAAGATTTAAATCAAATCTTGTAAGATCTGTGCCAAATCCGCTATCAGAATCATTATTAACAAATCGGATTATGCGGCCTATTGCTCTTGATCTTGTTCCTCTTACAACTTTACCTGGTAAAGCATCGGAGTTTGTATCGCTTGTCTGATTTAAATAGCCTTCTCCACCATTGCTAACATATAATCTATATGGTCTTCCGTAATTGGTATCTTCTATTAATGGATAATCTATACCTTCGGTAATTATAGTTTGAATTAATGTCCATAAATTAATGACTGCTGTTTGCTCTGCAATTTCTGCTTGATCAATTGTGTCTGGGATTTGCTGACTGTAATCTTTTTGATATATTTTACCAATTGTAGCAATTGCATTACCTCCATAGGCATCGTATGTGCTCGTATCAAAAGGAGTATTTAGGGCAGAATCTTCGAAAAGAAGTATAGTGTCTCTTTCTGCATTAGTAAATTTTATATAGAAAGTTTTGCCATTCATGAAAGACAATGATTCAGATAAAGGTATATCCTTTAGGGTTATTAAATCACCGTCGTTATAAATCTCAGGCAATCCGCCATCAAAAATTATAGAGCACGATGCATCTTGGCTTATTGAAGAAAAAATTGCTGCATTAGATAATTGCTTTAGTAGTATATCAGTGCTTAATTCTTTTGCAAATTGTATAGCAGAATTGGTTTCGTTTAACTGTATTGTAACTGCTCTCCTACCGCTTACTGAACTAAAGTATCTTTCGGCAGCTTGCTTTGTTAAGGTGTTTGTTCCAATTTTTCTATATATATCAAATACAATGGCATCGACTAATAGACCTATGTCTCTTTCACAGTAATCTGCATCATAAGAAAATTCTGGATATGTATCATTAATCCAGGCAATAGTTTCTTTTTGAATATAGGTCCTATTCAGGCTTAATAATGTTCTAGCTTTGTAAGCATAACCTCCTTCTTCTTCTCCTTCTTCTATATTAAACCCTAATACTGTTCCATCAAAAACATCATTATTTGTTGTGTATGTAAGCCTTTGAATGTATGGCCCGGGTGTTGACGGAGCAGTTCGTATTAATTCATTTGCCCTGGCTGCAGCCGCACCTATCGTTCTAAAAGCATATGCTGCCGCTGTTCCTTCTTTACCCAAAGGAACGCCTTTCATGTTATCATCGCCGTCAGTGCTTACAAACAAAACTTCTGGCGAACTGTATGCTGCACCTTGATCTACATATAATTTGGTCGCAGCTTGTAAATCTTCTGCTCCATTAGGAGTACCGCTTCCTGCTAAATCTCCGGGATGATCTGATAGGAATAATTTTCCTGTCATAGTATCGCCGTTCCTTAGCACAAGAGATTTTCGCGGTACAGCTTGATCCGATAAAAAATAACCTTCCAACGTAAGATCTAATGTGGCTAAGGTTATTGTATGAGTGTCAGATTCGCCGTTGAATTCTACCGAGGCTTGAGTTAAATCTATTTTATTAGCTTCTGCTTCGTCAGGATCTTGTGATTTTGCGAAGTCTTTATCTGTAAAAAGCCATAAATGGTAAGGATCTACTACTCGAATGTACAAATTTTCAATACCGACTAGAGCCTGTGGAGTATGGAGTCTGCCAGAAAATTTTACTTCTAAACCGTTTGATGAAGCAGTTAACCCATGTCCTGTTACACTTTCTCTTTGATCCGGTAAGTAGTGTGAAAGGATATATAGAGCAGACTGAGTTGCCCCAGGTGTGCTTATATAATCGTAAATCCTCCAGGTATAGTGTAAAACTCCGTCTGGTTCGTCTGCTATTGAAATTGGAATATCTGTTGTGATATATCTTTGGTCCGCATAGCCTTTTGTTATGACTGCATTGTCAACTGTATAATTTTTATCGTTTACACCATTCAATGCAATTAAGTCTTGGTCGTCATTTGTTAATGGAACTCGTACTCCAGCTACTACAAAATTTTGTCCACTTAATGGTCCTCCGAGTTTAGGAGTAGTGTCGTCTGCAACTCTTGTAAATCCTGCAGAAATAATAATTTTTCCAGGATTGTAAACCTGTTCGTCTGCACCTGTTTCTGGATTGGTTTCTGTTGTTACATATCCGTCTTCATACTGAAAGTTTATTGATCCTCTTTGGTTTCCATTTTCGTCAGTTACATAAGTTGTATCAAGAACAGCATTGTCGATAAAAAGACCGCTTGAATTTACTAAGAAGACAGAATTTGGTTGATAGACTGAAGCAGTGTCGTCTAGATCTTTAAATGTAATTCTACCGCCTAAGTTGAAAACAGCATATAATTCATTAAAATTTTCATTTACTTTTCTAAATGATTGTCTAATACTATCACCAGTGCCGTCGTTTCCTTCTACACCAATGTTAACTTCTTGGAAAGCCATTTATATTTCTCCTATATTATCACCAGGTTGGCGTAAACACTGGTTTTTTCTCTGTCGGTAAGGTACTAACATCAAAGCTTACACTTGTACCGCAACCGCAACTGGATTTAGCATTTGGATTTCGTATGTCAAAATTAGATCCTACTATACTTGTTACATAATCTATCTCAGTACCCATTAGGAACAACATACTTTTTTTACCTATTGCTAAATTTCCATCTCCTGTACTAATTACTTCGTCATGTCTTGTTGGAGTATCAGTAACTCCCCAGTCATATTGATATCCTGCACAACCTCCACCTTTTAGATTTAGTGTGATGGCAAATACATTATTTTCTTCGCATAGTTGATTAATTTTTTCTTTTGCTCTATCAGTGATGATTACAAATGACATTTTTACCTCTTATGAATATATTTATGTGTTAATTTTATAATCTTAATGTAGTAAATACTTATATGTTTATAGATCAGCGTATGAAGAAAAACAAATATACAAGGAAATCTAAAACTGGCATAGAGCATACTTACTACAGGCATAGTATAGAGCTTGTTTTACGATGTGATTGTTGTAATGAAGTTTTTACTAGACCGAGAGGTAAAATGGATCCTAACAGGATTAATAATAATGTCTTTCATGTTTGCGGAAATTGTGATGCAAAGAGATTTGCACAGAGAAAAGGTCAAGAACGGAAAGCAGTATGGGATTTGCCAGCTAGCAGTGCTTTAGATATCAGTAAACTTTGACGGATCTATTTCAACATTCCTCCTTACATCCATAAATCTTTTGTTTTTTGGTGTCACCATTGCAAGTGCTTTGTCTAACTTAGCTTCGTCTTTTTTGTCTTTTACAATTATTTTATTTGTTTCGTCTATGGTAGGAACACGGAAAAGCATCCTGCCGTGATTTTCGAAGAATGATATGTCTTTCGCAATAAAATTACAATGCTTAAAAACAAAGCTTAAAAGAATTCCAAAGTCTCTACCTTTACGCCACATATCATCTATAACAAGATCTTCTCTTCTAATAAATTCTTTTGCAACTATAGGAAATTCTGCTGACACAAGATAATCTTCTTTTATTGATAAATCATATTGTTTGAATTTATCATAAAAGTAGTTTAAAACAGGCGCAGCAAATCGTAAGTCGTTTTTGAAAACGCTATTTGCCCTAGCCCAATATTCTCTTTTATATCTAGGCTGCTTTAATTGCTTTGCAAAGTGCTGAATAAAGATCTTTTGCATTCCGTTGTTAAGACCTGAAACTTTTATTAGCGGAATAACGTTTGATTTAACCTCTTGTTGTTTTTCTATACCGTAGCTGGCACCGTGTTCTTGTAAATCTCGCATCTTAACACCAGCTATAGAAAGTTCATTATACTTGTTCATTATCATTTTAATTGTTCTAGCAAAACTTAATGCAAGTTTAAAAAACCCTAGTATAGTTTCATAGTTAATGTTTTGTCTTTTATCATTTAGTACTCCACGCAACCCACGCCATTCCAGTGTACCTTGTCCATGTGGAAAGAGTGCCGAATATTTTTCAAACTCGGCTCGGTTAAACAAATTATCGAATAGATATTCAACTATTTCTTCTTTGTCTTCGCCTTCGCCTTTCATTTCTTGCGCCATGTGTACGATTTCATCTACACTGTCTTTTACACGTTGCACATTGGCATAATCATTGTCGTAAAGATTTTGTCCTTTGTATGTGGTATACAGTTGTTCGAATAATGGACTCTGTAACATCATCACAGCAACCCAACTAGACTCAACAGTACTCATCTTAGTGATAGGACCTAAACCAAAATGTGCATGCATTCCGCATGTTCGATTTGTGTAAGCACCTAGTTTAAAAATATCATGTACAAAGTTTGCACAGGTCATAATATTAGCAGGGGTAGCAGCCATCTGTCCACCTTTTGCTAAAGCACCTATCCTAAACTCCATTCCAATTTCATTTCCGTAGACAGTATTAGGCTG
>Ga0075479_10000096_pt1 | contig 30516 bp, 23 predicted proteins | sample DEB08_DNA_8_FD_76341 | JGI IMG/M metagenome (GOLD analysis project Ga0075479, IMG submission 76341) | Aqueous microbial communities from the Delaware River and Bay under freshwater to marine salinity gradient to study organic matter... | ecosystem: Environmental > Aquatic > Marine > Coastal ... | reverse complement strand
AGTGCAGCGATAGTTATTCTCGAGTCTGACTGTCCGTGTTCCGGGGAAATGAGAGGCGAAGTTGATGATGTGTTCAACCTCGGCACCTCGCCATCCGTAGATCGACTGGTCGTCATCTCCGACCACGCAGAGATTGTTGTGAGCCCGGACAAGGTACTCAATCAGATTAAACTGAACTCCGTTGGTATCCTGATACTCATCAATCTGTACATGGTCGTATCGTGCCTGGTATTTGCGAAGTACATCCGGGTGTTCGCGAAACAGTTGCACGGTGAGCAGGAGAAGGTCGTCGAAGTCAACCGCTCCACTGGCTCGAAGTTGCTTCTGATAGCGACGGTAGCCCATGGAAGCGAGGAAGTCGAAGTCGGATTCGGAGTGTTCTCCTGCGGCTGTCGAACTGACTCCCTGCATCTTCCATGTGCTGATTCGACTGATCAGGTCACCCGGCTTCATGGCTGCGTCACCAAGACGAATATCACGCAGTGCCGTACGGGCTGCCGACTCCTGATCGCCGCGATCGTAAATAGCGAACTGTCGGGGGTAACCAAGTGAATCGATGTCTTCCCGAAGTACTCTCACGCACCATGCATGAAATGTGGAAACAACCGGTCGCCGCTTCATGCGACCGCCGATCAGCGTTGCAGCCCGTTCCCGCATCTCGCGCGCAGCTTTATTTGTGAAAGTCACAGACAGGATCCGGTCAGGCTGAATCCCACGGGCGATCAGGTTGGCCATGCGGTAGGTAATCACTCGCGTCTTGCCTGTGCCCGCTCCCGCAAGGACCAGTAACGGCCCGGACAGCGTTTCCACCGCGTCTCGCTGGGAGGAGTTGAGGCCGGAGAGATTCAGCATGGGAGACAGGGGCCTGCAGTCTGCGGGACTCACGGGTCAGAATAAATTCGGAAGCGTTACGCATACCGGAGCCGACCGGCAGGATATTGCCAGGTCTGCCGAATGGACCGGTCGAAAACGGGAGCCTGTCAGGCCCCGAAATGATTCACTTCTTTTTCTTTTTCCTTGTCTTGCTCTCGAAGCCACGGGTACTGATGTCTTCGGAGATTGCGACCGGTGTCGCGAACTGCTGTAACCACTCGGGGGTGCCAGCGCTGGCTCCTGTGCCCGCAAGTCGACATCCTCCTGTGGGGTGGCGAGCGATCACAGTTTCCGTCAGGTCGCGGTTTAAGAACAGGCTGCCAGCGGTGAGTTCCGTCTGTACGCGTCGCAGACTTTCCGGATTCCGGCTGTAGACGGCGACCGCGTGTGACGGACTGTGCTGATTGGCCAGTTGAATTGCATCATCAAGCTGGCGGGCGGTTGTCACTGCCAGCAGCGGACCACTGAGGAGCTGCCGCAGCAAAATAGAGTCTGCCGGGACATCGCTGTAGACGCGAGGACCGAAGTATGTGCCGTTTTTCAAAGACCTGGGGACCGGAATCGAGACCAACTCATTGCCATCGGTCTCGGTGTCCAGCTGTCGAATTCGCTTCTGCAGCCGCTTCACCGTCTCCTCACTGATCAACGGTCCGATTTCGGTCGAAGGATCGTCAGCCGGCCCCATCTTCAGGTCCTGAACTGCTGCCTGCAGCCGAGCGACAAATTTTTGCTGGATTCCCTTCAGTACGATCACCGACGAGCACGCAGAAGGATGCTGACCGCCGCAGCTGAAGGCACTGCGAACGACGCCGGGAATCGCCTGGTCAAGATCGGCATCTTCATCCACAATGATCGTGTTCCTGGTGGCAGCATCTGCGATCACTCTGCGAACTTCCCGACGGTCCTTGTCTGGCTGAGCAGCCAGCTGGTTGATGTGGAATGCACGTTCTCGAGAGCCGCTGAATACGACAACGTCCGTTTCTGTATGGGTCACCAGCGTTTCGACCAGGTCTTCCGCATTTCCGGGCAGATAGTTCACAACACCGCCGGGCAGTCCGGCATTCCGAGTGATCTCGACCAGTTTGGCAGCGACGACAGACGAATGTTCGCAAGGCTTCAAAACGACGGTGTTTCCGGTGACAAGCGCTGCTGCAATCGCACCAGTGATGCCTGCCAGCGGACTGTCTGATTCGGAAACGACGGCGCAGACTCCGCGTGGCCGCCACGCAACCCTCAACTGCTCTCCTGCTGCCTGCCGTTCGGAATCGCTGGACAGTTCACGCATTGTATGAACGTGGTAGTGACAGAGATCGATGGCGTCGGCAACCTCCGCGTCTGCTTCCCGCCACGTGCGGCCATTTTCGCAGACGATCCATGCAGCGAGTTCGAATCTGCGATCCCGCATTTCAGCTGCGATCAGCTCTGTATACTCCAGACGCACCGCTGTTTCTGTTGCAGCCCACGGCTGGAAGGCACGGCGAGCTGCCTCGATTGCCTCCGTCGCCTGCTCGGTTGAAGCGGCAGCGACTTTACCGATGATCTGGTTTCGGTCTGAGGGGGAGCGGGAGAGGATCGAGGAACGGCTGTCGCTGGACTTGCCGTCAATGATCAGCGGAAACGATGCCCCGAACTGGTCTTTCACCCAATCCAGCGACTCCTGCATGGCTTTTCGTTTTTCTTCGATCGAGAAATCGGTCCGCGGTTCGTTCGGGCAGGACACCTCGTCTGCTTCCGTCTCGAGTGTTTCTTCTGTTTCGTCGTTTGAGGATTTCATAGGCAGAGTTTCGTCGGAGGCAGATTCCAGAAAATTCCGAATGAGCCGTTTGGTAAGCGATGTGTTTTGCAGAAAGTGGCGAGCCATCAGCGAGAGTTCAGTCACCGCGTCGCCTGTCGAGGCGTGCATTCGAACGCGGCAGTTTCGCTGCACGAGGACATCCGGCAGGTGTCCGGACCAGACTGGATCAAGATGGAACTCAATTGCCGAAAGATCAAGCTGACTGCCTGCAATCAGAGTGATCGCATGAGCAATTGCACGCAGATCCTGGCCGACCAGTGCAGGTCTGAAGCTTCCGGGCTGTTGAAGGATTTGCTGCAGCAGCGATTCTCGAGCCGCAGCGGCCCCGAATGTTGGAGTCGTTGTTACTGTTGGTTCGTTGCGACGCTGCCGCTGGCGCTGCTCCTGATCAGGGCTGCCCGCTTCAATCAGACGGACTGGCAGTGGAATTTTGCGTTGGGCTGACCACTTACCAAGCGTTTCAATTTCCTGGGCTGTAGCCGCCAGCGAAGCGTCAATTTCCACACCGCACAGGTCGCAATCACGAAATTCTTCTTCCATGAGGACCTGCTGAAGAACGGTCAGTGTAATTGCTCGCTGGTCTGCTGATTCTGTTTCCAGATAGACAGCGACCTGAGCGTCGATGCATTGCCGCAGGATTTGTCGCAACCCATCCGAGACACGTTCAATTGTGCCGACAGCATCCACGACAGAGAAGTGATGGTCGAGACCGGAGACTCTGACCAGCAGGTGGGACTGCGGAAGCAGTCCACAGACGTCAATGTCGATCAGTGTGTCGTCGGCCCAGTGCGATGTGGCCTGACCGATGATGTTGATCAGATTGACGGCCGCGTTGATGTATTGTTGAGATTCCCGTTTGCTCAGAACCGCACCACGGGGCATTGAGAGAACGGTGCCGAGGCGTCGTCGCCGCCGTTCGCGCAGATGTCGCAGAATCTGTTCTACACTGTCGCCAGCCGAGAATCGTTCGGCGATCCTGCGTGTATTTGACCGGGCGTTGTACGAAAGTGCGCGACTCAACACACTGTTGCCGGTGGACAAATCCAGGCCCAGTCTGATCGCACCAGGGAGATGGTTACGGATTTCTCCGTAGTACATCTCCAGATGTCCGGAGACCGCTTCGTGCGAGTGGAGAGCGGGAAGAACATCAAGAAATCGAAGGAATTGAAGCCGTGTGGATTCGTCGGACATGCCTCGGCGAATCATCTGGTCCTGCCACCAGTGTTTGTGGAAGATTCCTGTTGTTCGCTGCTTGAGCGCTGCCTGAATCTCCTGACCTGTCCGGAGGATTTCTTTTTCCACACGAGCCGGTGTCTTGCGGCTCCTGCTGCTTTTCTTTGCTGCCTTTTTGGCCATGTATCTGCTGTTCAAATGAATGATCGGGCTGCGAGCATTCACGAGAAAATATGATGGTGATGTTGAGATGCAACCGGGATGCTATCAGACATCAAAACTCACGCCAAAGCAGGTGCCGCCCGGATCTGGTGCGGACGCCGTTGGTGAATTGGGTGTTCGGAAAAAACAGCTGTCCGAGCTCCGGGTGTACCGGGACTGCTGCCCCCGGGGGCCGGATTTTATTGCTCTGAAGCCGTTTCACAAAGTGCACTGCCGGTTTTCTCATTGCCGCAGTGATTCGAGAGACAGTTCTGCTTTTTTTGCGGAAACGGCCGAGTTGTGGGATTTCCCCCGCTAAACTCGTGGCCTGAGCTCCTCGCACCGGGCAGCGATTGGCCGTTTCCGTTCGCAAACACTGATTTTTCTCCCTGCACAGGCAGGCCAGCAAAGGGATCAGCACCATGGGTTCATACCGGGATCCAAGCTCTCCGTCAGCCACGACGACTCTCTCACGCAGGCAACTTGGTACTGCACTCGCTGCAACGGGGCTGGCAGGTCTGCTGCCGTCATCAGTTGGTGCAACAGCCAGCACAGTGCGGCCCGAACGCAGGACAAAGTTTGCCGTTTCGACCTACTCGTTCTGGCAATTCAGCCGGGCGGAGTATCGCGATATTGATCGTTGCCTCGATCTTGCTGCAGAGTGGGGATTCGACGGTGTGGAAATCCTGCATCGGCAGATGACCGACGAAAGCAATGCCACAATGCAGAAAATCAAACAACGGGCTTTCGTAAACGGTCTGGACCTTTGTGGCTTCTCAACGCATCAGGGCTGGGTTTCGCCCGATCCGGAGAAGCGAAGGCAGAATACCGAACACACTATTCGTTGCATTGAAATGGCTTACGCCATGGGAATCCCCACAATGCGAGTGAATACAGGTCGGTGGGGGACCAGCGGAAGTTTTGATGAACTGATGAAGAACCGCGGAATTGAGCCGGTGCTCGCAGGATATACCGAGGAGGACGGGTTTGGCTGGGTCACAGCCGGCCTCGAAGAGTGCCTGCCCGCAGCAGAAAAATGCGGGGTCACACTGGGGCTTGAGAACCACTGGGGGCTGGGTCGGACACCGGAAGGTGTGATGAGAATTGTGCGGGAAATTGATTCTCCATGGCTGAAGACCACCCTGGATACCGGCAACTTTCTGGAAGACCCTTATGACCGTCTGGAGCAGATGGCTGACGATGCGGTGTTGGTCCAGGCCAAGACCTATTATGGCGGTGGACTCTGGTACTCACTGGAGCTGGACTACCCCAGAATTGCCGAGCTGCTGAAACGTCATGGGTTTGGCGGATACGTGTCACTGGAATTCGAGGGTAAGGACGACCCTGCCGCGGCGATTCCACGCAGCCTGAAGATGCTGCAGCAGGCATTCGCCTGATTCTGAGGTCGCGACGTGTTATTCGGCAGTATGCTGATCTGTTTGTCGCAGCAGACGCTGCAGTCGCAATGAATTTCCAATCACTGTGAGGTCGCTCAATCCCATTGCAGCAGCGGCCCACAAGGGACCATGTTCTCCCAGCAGTCCAAGTGCTGCTGCAGGAATTGCCGCCGCATTGTAAATCACAGCGAACAGCAGGTTCTGACGAATTACTCGAAGGGAACTTCGTGAAAGCCGGATCAGATCAGCGATGGAGCTGACGCGATCACCTGTGATCACGACGGCTGAAGCCGCCCGTGCTGCGTCAGTTGCCGAGGTCATTGTGATGCCCAGTCGAGACTCTGCGATGGCGGCGGCATCGTTCAGACCATCACCAACCATGATGGTCAGCGGCCCAGCTTCGCGCAGATGTTCCACTTTTTGACGGGGCAGCATTTCGGCGAACACATGTTGTTCCGGGATCCCAACCCGATTCGCAATCGCCACCGCAGAGTCTTTGTGATCGCCGGAGAGCATTTCCGCGATCAGTCGCAGATTGTGCAGCTGACGAACGGCAGCGACCGCATCCGGACGAAGTCGATCACTGAAAGTGAAGACCGCGGCCTGAATGCCATCGATCTCGATCGCGGCTCCCGCCTGCGGGTGTTGAAAGACCTTGATCGACTTACCAGCAACAACACCGCTGACACCAAAGCCCGGCTGGGCTGCGAAGTCGGTCACAGGAGTCAGTTCAAGTTTCCGGTCCAGCGCTTCTGTGACGATCGCTGACGCCACCGGATGCTCGCTGTTCTGTTCAACCGAGGCGGCCAGCTGCAGCACTTCGTCTGAACGGAATTGCGGCTCAACAGTCAGTTTTTCGAGAAGTGGCCTGCCGGCAGTCAGTGTTCCAGTTTTGTCAAAGACGATTCGGGTTGCCTGCCCGAGTCGTTCCAGTGCTTCAGCGCTCCGAACCAGCATGCCGCGTCGACTGGCCGCCGCAATGCCGACAGAAACTGCCACTGGTGTGGCAAGACCGAGTGCGCAGGGGCAGGAAATAATGAGCACCGTAACGGCACAGATCACCCCTGTCTGTGTCTGGCCTGCGATTGCCCATGCGCCTGCAGTGATCGCAGCAATCAACAGTACCGCGGGCACGAAGACAGCGGCGACACGATCAGCCAGACGCTGCACCGGAGCCGGTCGACTCTGCGCCTGCTCGACCAGTTCCGCCAGTTCATGGACTGTTGTCCGGCTGCCGGAAGTTGCTGCTTCGATCAGCAGACTGCCCGTTGTGTTGAGGGAGCCAGCGATCACCCGTGTGCCGGGAGATTTTCCGGAGAGCTTTGATTCTCCGGTGACAATCGATTCGTCGACGTCGGAGGATCCCTCCAGTACGGTGCCGTCCACAGCGATTCGAGTTCCCGGACGTACTCGAAGCTGTTGCCCCGGCCGAATTAATGCCGCGGGCTGAAATACGAAGCTTCCATCCTGTTGTTTGAGTTCGCATTGATGTGGCTGTAAACGCAGGAGCTCGGCCGAAGCTGACCCGGCCTGCTTTCCGGCCCGGGCTTCGATCCAGTGACCGGTACTGACGATACCCAGCAGACCGGCGGCTTCCGTGAAGTAAAGAGGCCAGCCCAGATCGAGAAGCAGCGAGCCAGTGGAAGTCAGGAATGCTGTGAGGGCACCGAGCGAGATCAGCGTGTCCATATTGGACGTCCCGCGGCGGGCTGCCTGCCATGCAGACTTGAGAAACCCCGGACCGGCGACCAAAAGGATCACCGCTGAACCGGTCAGCATCAGCCAGGGCAATCGTTCCGGATGCCACTGGTTGGCGAGGGCTGCCCAGTGGAGAGCCTCCAGAGGAAGCCACAGCCCCATTCCGAGAAACGCACGACGTTTCCAAAGCTGCTCGGCCGACGGGGGCTGCTCAGCATCGGGTTCAGCGTCCTCAGTTCCGATTCTGCCTGCCGAAAACCCGTGCTCTTCAATTAACTGAATGAGATCAGCTTCACCGGCCTGTTCCGAATCAACAGTCGCAATTTCTGTGGTAATGCTGACCGTCGCGGAATCAACACGATGGTCATTATTCAAACGACGCTGCAGTCCGGCGGCGCAGCCAGCGCAGGTCATTCCCGTGATGCGAAAACGGAATCGTCCGGACGCCGTCGTTTGACCGCTGCTAACTGCCATTTCGTCCGAATGCTGCGACATCAGGCACCATTTTTCGTGCGAGGTGATTCGAGTGTTCACCGGGTCGCCGCAGATTGTGATGATCAGTGATCAATTCGAGAAGACAGGAATCACAGTGGACAAGTCCGAACTTGAAAACCGGAAATCAGAGCCTGCATTGGTGATCAATCCGTGTCCTGCTGGTTCTGTGACATCTCTTCGGCGATCGTGTTACCGAGTGAAATCCGGAAAGGCCTTCCCTGCAACTCCACGACAACTTTGTCATTGCGGATTTGCACGACCTGCAGTTCGGCATCGTTCAGATCGATCCAGTCCTCGTTTGCAGCAATAATCATCGCGTCGTCGCGCTGGTCCACAAACAGAGCCATTCGTTCTCCGCCTTGAGTGATGGAGCCGGTGAATCGAAGAGCGTCCTGAAACGGAACTGGTTTTGGTTTTGGCGGTTGGGGCGGCGTGGGCGGTGTTGGTGGTGTTACCACGAACTCTTCCGGCTTTGGCTTCGGGGGTTCAGGCTTCGCCTTTTTCCGAAACGAGTTTTTCGTCCGCATCAGGCTGGTCAGTATCATCGAGTCACTCTGATTGTTGCTGGAATCCGGAGGAAGTTCATCGGTTGGATTGTCAGCCAGTGCAAGAGCCTCAATGCTGATTGTGGCCTGGACTTCGTCTTCCGCACCCATGGACGGGCTGGTGATCTGCAGGCTGGTCATGCGATGCAGCAGGTCCTTGCGAGAAAACCGGTCCAGAAAACGGGTCACAGATTCCGTTGTACCGCGAGCTTCGACGGAAAATGTCAGTCGGTGTCCGAGGTCTTCATCGATCAGGGCGGGAGCCGGAATCACAGACGGCCCGGAGATGCCAGCTTGTTTAAGTTCTTCAACCAGCCACTCCTGATACACCGTGGTTGCGGTACCTGGATCTGACGGAAGACTCTTCCGCGCCAGCTTTCCAAGCCCGCTGCTGGCTTTGAGCAGAGCGAGTTCCTCAAGGTCCAGATCGGTTTGGAGTTGACGCATGCCGTCGAGTTCCAGCTGAACAGACTGGAACGGTTGCAGCAGAACCACCTCAACGGTGTCCCACAGAAAGACGGCGGCCAGCAGTGTTCCAATGGTGATGGCAAGAATCTTTTCCCGGCGAGTACGGATCATGGGTCTTCAGTTCCTCTCACGGCGCTGTTCCTGGCGTCCTGCTCAGAATCGTTCGCATCGGTGGCCGCAGCAATTCGGGTTTCAAGTCGAAACAAAACGGGCAGTTCGCTGCCTGACGGAGCCGGTTCGATGCCCTGCGGCTGGAATCGGTATCGTTCAGAACTGGCCATGATTCGTCGGTTTAGTTGATGAATTTCGTCGATGGAGCGGGCCTGACCCTCAAGTCGGATTGCTCGTGAGCCCGATTCCGAGAGGTTTTCGAGAGTCAGTCGCGAGACCAGCATCTGGTCACTCTCCGGGAGCAGTTGCAGCAAAGCCGCAAGTTCTTCGGAAGGATTCAGGACTTCTGTGTTCCACTGCTGCAGGCGTTCGTGCCGAGTCAAAACCGGTGCACCTCGTTCCAGCAGTGATTGTGTCGCCTGCACGCGTTGGCGAGCGGTCGTCAACTGCTGCTGCAACTGGAGGTAGTAATCAACGAACAGGAAGGCTGCGACCATGGCCGCGAGAACTGCTACAATGGAAAGGCGGACTGAAGTCCTGTGCCAGAATCGTTGGCCGCGAATTGCTCTCTGCGGCTGCAGCAGATTTGCCCGATCCCGACGGCGGAGTTCGGACGCCAGCGCATTCGCTCGTGGCGTGCGTTCGTCCGTCGCCCCCGGAATCACGTTGAAGTCGGACAGTGATCCGCACTGAATGAGTTCCTGAGAACGCGATCCACAAATGCTCACAGCAGCTGTGCGTGTGGCCGTATTCCATTCGTCGGGGAGGCTGGCGACGACACGGTGTATCATTGCCAGCGTCAATGCTCCCAGACCTTCAGGAGTCTGCGTTACGGCAGAACTGCCTGCAATCGAAGAGACGGGGATTCCGGACCGAAATGCGGTGACTTCAAGCTTGGCTCGATTCACCTGCACGGAGAGCGTGATCTCACCGGGATCATTGCTGTGCCGCTGCAGGAGCACATCGGCAGATGTCAGGAGTTGACACTTCCAGCCGGCGTGTTTACAGGCGGCAGAAATTCGGCTGACGATACGGTCCGGCGTTGCAATAACCGAGACGACTCGTTGTTCTTCTGAGGCTGCAGGATGTAACAGGACATCCCAGACCGGTACTGCTTCAGAATTATTCTGGCGCGACTCCATTTGCAGCGAAATCAATCCGGCAAGCTGATGGTCCGCGACGGGAGGGAAGCGAAACATTCTCAGGCTGACGAATTGTCGGGGCAGCGAAACTGCAACGTTTCGGACAGTCCACGAACACTGCTGTTGCGCCTGTTGTAGAAAATCGCCGGTTGCCTCCGGGTTATCGAGAGGGTCGAATCCCTGCGGCCACGGGCAGAAGACGGAGTCCAGAACTTCGCGATTGCCTGTATTGTTGCGGATGCCGGCAAGGATGACTCCGGATGCCGTCCAGTCCACGGTGGTGAGTGTCTGCGTACGGGATGTTGTGCGAGACTTCCGCCCGCTGTCGTTCTGCACATCTGGCGAACCGGCGTCCTCCGCCGGACTAACCTGCACCGGAATGCGGTGTTGCATTGGCTGAACGGGATCAGTCTCTGAGTTTGCGGGCGGGTGTTTCATGAGCAGATTCCTTGTTGACGGGGATGCTGTCGCGACGCTTGTTTCAGCCTTGAGTTTGCTGTGGAAGCAAGTCCGCGACGGATGACGATCCCGTCAGACGGTCAAACATCAGGTACCGCGAATTTCCTTTGGAGTCAGAGATTCGAATCGTTGTGGGTTCGACTGTGCCATCGGGGAAAAACACCACCTCGAATTCCATTTCCGATGACGGCGAAGCACCGTCGGTGATCCGGGTGTACTTCAGGTCCGGGTCCAGAGAGAACTGAATACGCTGACGTGAATCGGCGACACATATTCGGAAGCCCTCATGAGTTCGATTATTGAGCATCAACTGCCACGACTCGCCATCCTGAACAGTGCGGCTACGGATCTCTGTCGACTGTCGCTGCAGATCAGAGACTGCCTGATCCAGGATGATTCGACGTTGCCAGCCGACTACCGCAGGGACTGTCGCCATGGAAACAATCGAAATCAGAACAACCACCGTAATGACTTCCAGTAAGGAAAAGCCGGCTCGCTGGTTGCTCCAATCAACGTCAGGTCTGCAGGTCTTCACTGCCAGTTTCCAATGTCATCCTGATTGCCATGCACTCGATCCGGGCCAGCGGAACTGACGTCGAAGGAATCAGGATTTCGTGTGCCCGGGTATCGGTACTCCATCTTCGTTCCCCACGGATCCAGTGGTGGTTTCTCAAGATACGGCCCCTTCCATGAGGGATCGTTGCCAGCAGGCCTGCCTGTTAGTACGGCGATTCCCTGCGCGGTCGTGGGAAAGTCGCCCGCATGGTCGAGGGCATACAGTTTCAGGGCGTCTGAGAGTCCATTCAGACTGGCTCTTGCCACGTCTTCGTAGGCTCCTTTCTGCCGTCCAAGAATTTTGGGGACAACCATGGCCATGATCACGCCAAGAATGCCCAGAACAAGGAGCACTTCCATCAGAGTGAAGCCGGAACGTTCAGATCCATGCTGTCGTTTTCGCGGTTCAGTGATTTGAAGAATCTTCATAGTGGTGTCCGACAAAGGTCATGATGATGGATTGTTTTTTGGCGTGTCCTGGCGTGCCTGGATTACCCGGAAAAGTTCTTTTTCTGCATGGACAGTGATCACATCGACACCCCACTGCCTTCAAAAACCGGCATTAAGAGGGCAATGACGATGAACCCGACAACGACGGCCATGATCAGCATCAGCAAGGGTTCGACCAGCCTGAGGAGTACATCGATTCGCCGTTGCGCCCGTGTTTCCAGTTGTGTGGCCAAACGTACCAGGACCGACTCAAGCCGATTGGATTGTTCCCCAATGTGCAGCATCTCCAGTACGTCGGATGTAAACAGTCCGCTGCGCGAAAGGGGTTCGGAGAGGCTTCGGCCCGCTCCCACATTTTCCGCGGCGTCCGCGACCGCTTTGCTGAGTACGAGGTTTCCGGTAGCGTGTCGCGCAATCTCCAGCGATCTCAGCATCGGGACTCCGTTTTCCAGCAGTGATCCCAGCACGTGACAGAATCTTGCCACCGCAATCGTCTTTGCCAGGGAGCCGAATCCCGCAAGGCTGAGAACCATGCGGTCGCGACTGAGTTTCCAGTTGGCTGTGTCACCCCATGTTCGCATGATCAGGAACAGGATCACTAATCCGAGGGCACCAACAACGGCATAGGATCGAATCCCGTCGCTGAGCCACAGCAACAGCACCGTTGCAGCAGGCAGACGTCCGGCATCGCGAAGTGTTTCAAACAGAGGCTCAAAACGGGGCACGAAGAAAATCAGCATGCAGGTCACGACGATCACGCACACAACCGCAAGCAGGGCCGGGTAGGCAATCGCACCAAGGACCGTGTTTCGAATCTGATCCTGACGTTCTCGAATCGAGGCAACACGACGCAGCGAGTGTTCCAGAAAGCCCCCCTCTTCACCTGCCTGGACCATACTGGCATCCAGCTCCGAAAAGATTCGTGGGCGGGATCGCATGGTTCCGGCCAGAGAGGTGCCTTCGGCGACTTCACCGGCCATCGACGACAGATGACGGCCGAGGAGGGAGTCTGATGACTGTTCGGACATAACCTGCAGAGATCGAAGCAGTGGAACGCCGGCTTCCAGCTGATCGGCCAGCAGGCTGAATGCGGCAGACATTGCCGCTGTGGAAACCCGTTCACCACTTTGGCGGGACGCACCCTGTTCGGTGAGCGACAGCGGTGTCAGCGCACTTGCTGAAAGTTGCTGCAATGCATCAGAGCGCGAATTTGCGACCAGTGTACCGGGTACCTGGATCCCCTGACTGTCGATTGCCGAATAGCAGTAATGAGGCATGTTACTCACCGCGAAATAAATTCGCGTCAGTGCCTGGAAATCAAAGCAGTAACTCGAACTGAATTGCTACGCTGAGTTTTGCTCGTGTTTCCCGACCAGTGAAGAACAATTCACGCAAATCCGTTGTCGGAGGAACAAGACTGCACCGGTACGAACGAGATGTTGTTTTTCTGCAACACTCTGGTTCCGCAGCAGGCTCATTGACGGCAGCCGAGACAGCGCCTGCCGCCCGAAAATGGACGGCAGGGGGATACCCTGTTCCCGCAGCATGGCAAGATCAGATGCCTCCTTTGTGTCGGCAACACCAAGGTTGAGGCACCGTCTGTGCATTTCCAGAAGAGGAAGATCAACGGAAATTCCTGACCAGCGATCCTGACGTTGATTGCCCAGCAGAATGAGCGGATTCTGATCGGAATCCTCGTTGTCATGCCGAAGTCCAAGTTTCTGCTGAAGGCGTTTCATATCCTCCGGGGCGCTGGAACAGATGTGATAATCGGCCAGCGGATGCTGTGGAAAGATTTCGTGTTTTTCCGCCAGTTGCAGCAGTTCCGGTTGTTGCAACTGCGTGCTGTGGTCTGTCAGGCAGCAGAACACAAGATCCTCAGGTCTTGCGACGATGGCCAGCAGGGCCCTGAGTTTCTTCATGGTGACTAAGGTACGACTATTGTGGGCAGAAGAAGCTGTTGAAAGCACAGCAATGCACACAAACTTGTTGCGGATCAAAGAAGACCAGAATGGGATCTGTTCTCCGTACTGATTGAGCAGCACGACATCAGAGTGCAACCGCTGTTCAGAGCCGAAGATTTTTGCTGCCACGGGAGATTCTCTCGTTGCATTCCTACTGACGTCGGCAGGAATTCTGATGGCCGTGTCGGGAACCGGTTGCCGGGTTGCAACCCTCTCGTTCGCTGCAGGCCTCACTGGTTCGGCGGTCATGTCCACCAGCACGGTGGCAGCAAGAACAAAAACGATGACCAGAAGCAGAGATCGCATGGGGTGCAAAGACCTGTCGCGGGATCGCGTGTGTTGCCAAAATGCAACATTGGTGCCTGCAGTTGCCGGGAAACTGCAGTGAGTGTGGACGCCAGCGACGCAGTCCTTATGCCGCAGGAAGGGACCGGAGGGGTCAGCGCCATCTGCTCACGATAACGGCACCGTCGCTGCCGGACTGTGGCGGTCGGCCGGGTTATAGAGCCCACTGAAGTGCTGCATTGCGTCGGCGCCTGCGATGCGCAGCGCAGCGTCGAGCGACTCGTCGAAGTTGGGCCGGCAAGGGTGATCAGGCTGGTTGACGTCCTGTCAATTCGCTGAATGTTGGCGATTTCAGACAGCGTCTCATGGGCCGCGATGTCAGCCGTCGAATCGGCGTTCCTCAGTGTGTTTTCTTCCGGATCTGACGATCTCGCAGGTCTGTTGTGTTTGTTCACAACCTGCCGCTTTCACTGGAGTCTTACAGTGGCAATTTCAGACTGAAACGGAACTAACCTTGAAGTAGAGGTATGGCATGGATTTCGCTGCCGCAGGCAGGCTTGTTTTGAAGTGGCAGATGCTGTCCGCTGACTCATTGAATGGCAGGGATCGGCGCAATCAGATTCAGGGTGTTCCATGAAAAATCCCGCGCAACAACTGACTCGCTCGACCGGACGCAGCTTGCGCGGTCATGGGGGAGCAGCACATCGTGCCGGATTATCACTGATCGAGGTTATTGCAGCAGCTGCGATCCTGGCGATGGCGCTTGCAGCGCTTGGACAGCAGGTTTATACCGGCTACAAGGCATCTCTTCGCTCAGAATTGCAGGCGGAAGCCTCTGTTCGTTGTCAGTCCGCAGTCAGTCGACTGATGTCGGCAAATCTCTCGGGACTGCCGGTGCGAATGAAGGCTTTCGAGGATGATCGGCGCTGGCTGTGGTCCGCAACGCTACGCAATACTGAACGATTCGCCGGGCTGAAACAGCTGGAGGTGAGCGTGCATCGATCCGGCGATCGGGTGAACAGTGAATGGTCCATCGTTCGACTTGTTCGCACCGATCCGCTGCGGTCGTCTCCGCTTGCCGGAGGATTTCCATGATCCGGTGGCAAAAGAAGACAGCATTTGAGCGATCGGGCCTGCGGCGAGCGATGACGCTGCTGGAACTGCTGATCGCGACTGCACTTTCGGTTGTGCTAATGGCTGCAGTGTCGGCGTCGCTCGATATGTTCATGCAGTTTCGCAGTCGAGCCAGTGATGGGCAGCAGTCGGCTGCTATAAATCGCGGTCTGGCAGAGGATCTGGCTACAGACTTAAGACTCGCCCTCAGGCCGCCCGTTGAAGATCCCGCGCCGGAAGCGAAACCGCAAACAGTCGAGGATGAACGATTCAGCAGTCTGCTGTTGCAGAGAGAACTTCTGGATCTCGATTCAGGCATGATCGGCAACGGAGATGCTGTTGCGCAGGATCCGATTTACTTTGCGGGCGGAACGGACTGGCTGATGTTGCTGAGTCGGATCGGAAATGCTCGCTTTGATCGGAAAAAGGGGGCTGGTGGAGAGATGCGGCATGTCTTGTGGTGGTCCGGAAACCGCATGACAGTGCAGACTGGCAGCCGTGATCGCCTGCAGATTCGCAGAACCGTACCGGCAGTTTCCGGAAAACCGGGATTGTGGCGTGGTTTGATTCCGTTTGGGGGCAGGAATACAGCACCGTTGCCACCGCCAGTGGTCGTGACACCTCAGATCAGGTCGGTGAGATTTCGCTATCGAGACGGATATCGATGGCTGCCCGAATGGGACAGCGATGAAAGTAGAGGACTACCAACCGCGGTTGAGTGTACCCCGGTATGGGCGGATGGCAGAGCAGGGTTTCCGATGACAATTTCTCTTCCGCTGGCGAGGTCCTGAGTGATGAACCAGCAAAGAGATTTTTCTCGCCCGCGCCAGCGCAGCAGTCGCGAGGGATTTGTACTGATTCTGGTGCTCGTGCTGGTGTCAGCAATGGCACTGGCGGTCTATACGTTCTCCGGTGTCGCTGTGGAGAATCTGATTGCGGGCACCAGTGGTCTGCAGCAGACTCGCAGAAGACATTTGGCGGAGTCGGCGATTGAATTTGCCGCTGTCCGTCTTGCGAAATCGCAGTCAGAGATGATTGATCAGGTCGAAGAGATTAGCTTTCCTGACGGGACTAACGGACGATTTCTGCTGTTGCAGCAGCAGCCAACAGGCTCGTTTCGTCCGCCGGGCGGTTTGATGGACGAGTGTGGCCGCCTGAATCTGAATTCGCTGTCGTTGCGGCTCTCTCGCCGAAGGCAGTCTCGGAATCGTCTGCTGGCGTTACCCGGGATGACACCGGTCATTGCGGATTCCATTCTGGACTGGATGGATGACGACGATGAAGAATCTGAATTCGGTGCTGAATCGTCGTGGTATCTGACACGGACGCCACCGCGTTATCCGGCGAATGGCCCGATTCGTGATCTCTCGGAACTCCTGCACGTTCGCGGTATGACACCGGAACTTCTGTGGGGTGAAGACGCCAATGGTAACGGAGTTCTTGATCCGCGGGAGGACGACGGCAATCGAAGTCTGCCGCGGGACAACGCTGACGGTCGTTTGGATGCCGGATTTTCTCAGTGGTTGACGCTTAGCAGCGCAGAGTCAGAACTGCGATCGGATGGGCAGCAGGGTGTTTGGTTAAATAGTGATGATCCTGCGGCGATGTACGACGCCGTTTTGTCGAAGTTTGGTTCGGAGACCGCGTTGTATATTCTGGCGGCCCGTTTGAATGGCATTCGCTGGTCGGATCAGGCTGCAGTCAGCCCGGCGATGGCTGCAGAGATGCGGCGACTGGAGCGTCTGGAGGAGGTGCAGGAGCGACTGCGGGCACAACTGGGTCTGGACCAAAGAAAACAACCGCGGTTCCAGCCCACGATGCGAGGGGGAGTTTCCATCAATTCACCGGGGATCTACCGCTTTCGATCACTGCTGGATCTTTTTGGTGGCACTGTTCGGGTTCTGCTCGAAGGCAAAGACCGAGTCCTGAAGTCACCCTGGGCAGCTGATGCAGGCACAATTGAACGTATGCTGCCGGAACTGCAGGAGTTCTTCCGGATTGGTGAGGAGCCTGTTGCTGTGGGACGTGTGAACATTAATTCGGCGCCACTGCCGGTGCTGATGTCTGTTCCCGGGATTTCCCGCTCACTGGCGACGGCAATTCTTCGTGGTCAGCCTCAACCGGGTGAACCGATTCCCGCTGATCAGTCATCAGTCAGCTGGTTGTTGCGCCGCGGGCTGGTATCGCCGTCTGAACTCCGACAAATGGCCCCGTTTATTACAACACGTGGCGATGTCTATCGCGGTGTTGCCGTGGGTCTGATCGAAGGTGAACGATCTGCTGCGATGATTCAATTCGTTTTGGATGTGACCGGTTTTCAGCATCGGCTGGTCAGCTTCCAGGATCTGCAGCCAGAATCTGCTGTACGACTGAAGCTCCCGTGGCAGAGACGCAGGGGACAGTGAACGGACGGGCATCGTTGATGACAGAGACGCTGCTGGTCGCGGCAGCATGCCTGTCAACAACAGCAGGGGAGACAGCTGAGGAAGGTGGTGCCCGGTCCGGGTCAGGCTGGCTCTTCGTCGTCCAGCGGGCAGACGCGAATTAATTCGTCCAGCGATGTTTCGCCGGCGAGTACGCGTGCCCAGCCATCCTGTCGCAGTGTGACCATACCTTCCCGGACAGCTTCGTCGCGAATTGCGGTCGCGTCGGACTGCTGCATGCAGAGGCTGCGAACGCGACTGCTGGTCGTCAGCATTTCGAAGATCGCGATGCGTCCGCTGTAGCCCGAATTGCGGCATTCACGACAGCCTTTGGACTTCCATAGCTGTGCTTCGGCGGGAAGGACGCAGTCTGATGGAACCTGATCCGGAGTGGGCGTCCAGGGCTGTCGACAGATCTTGCAGAGCCGGCGCACCAGTCGCTGCGCCAGGACCCCCTGAAGCGTACTGGCAACGAGATAGGGCTCGATCCCCATGTCGATCAGACGTGTAAATGTGCTGGCCGCGTCGTTCGTGTGGACAGTGCTGAAAACAAGATGTCCGGTCATGGAAGCCTGAATCGCGCTGGTTGCTGTTTCAGAGTCCCTGATCTCACCGATCAGAACAACATCCGGGTCATGCCGCAGAATGCTGCGCAGACCGGCGGCAAAAGTCAGGCCAATTTTCGTCTGCACATGGATCTGGCTGATTTGTCGCAGGTTGTATTCAACCGGATCTTCGACCGTGATGATCTTCAGATCCGGTCGTCGGATTTCGCACAGGGAACTGTAAAGCGTTGTGGTTTTTCCGCTGCCGGTCGGGCCCGTTACCAGAATCAGGCCATGCGGCCGATGAATCAGCGACTCCCACCGCGTGCGGAGAGGAGGTGCAAACTGCACGGCGTCAAGGCTGAGCTGACTGCGGGACTTGTCAAGCAATCGCATGACAACACTTTCGCCGTGGACCATTGGAATCACGGAGGCGCGAATGTCGATTTCACGTCCACGCACGGTCAGTTGAATACGCCCATCCTGAGGCAGTCGTTTCTCGGCGATATTCATCTTCGCCATGATTTTCAAACGACTGACAATTGCTGCTCGAAATCGCTGAATCTCAGCGGGCATGGGCTGAATGTGCAGTAAGCCGTCGACGCGAAAACGCACCTCAAGATCATCTTCTTCGGGTTCGATGTGGATATCACTGGCACCCAGTGTCACGGCCTCGATAATCAGCTCATTGACGAGCTTGACGACCGAGGAAGCCTGGGATGCATCACCAATTTCGTCTCCGGCAGCGGCCTGCAGCGAGTCGATTTCTTCCTTCGACATCGCCACAAGTTCCTGAACGGTTCCTCCACCCACGCCAAGGCTGTTCTTCAGGTGTCGCTGAATCTGCTCTTCTGCAGCAACCACGGCATCGGAATAGAGCCCCGTGCGGATTGTCAGGTCCTGCAGTGCTTCCAGATTGAGCGGATTAGCAACGGCCACTGTGACACGATTCCCATCGCGGTGCAGAGGCAGAATTCGTTCACGAAAAAGATCCTGACTGGGAAACTGGCGGAGCAGTTCAAGATCGACTTCATGATGTTCGAGATCGACGAAGGGCATGCCGAACCGGGCTGCGACCTGTTCCACCTGAGAAGGGTCGGACGCATCATGTTCGCCGTTTTCGGATTGGGCAGAGATCACAGATCTGGATCCAACAGTTTGTGGTTTTACCAGTCAAATTCCGCCGTTGCTGCAGGACGGACATACTTCCTTTATTCTTCACCGTGAAATCGATCGTGGCAGAGATGAGTTGGTGGACAAGGCAGAAATCCCGGGGTTTTCGCCATCACGATGACGCTTGACGATTGTGTCTGCTGTAATTCTGCAACGAATTCAGCAATTGAACCGACTGAGCGGGTCATAACGGCCGGGAGAACTGCAGTGGCGGCTGAAATCTCCCCCGGGCAGTGCTGCACCGGCTGACATGCCGTCCGAAATTCACAGAACACACGTCTGTGTCAGGGCTTGTTCTCTACGGCGTCGGAGACCACGCCATCAGCATAGCCAGCGCGAGGAAGCCTGACCGGCGACGTTCTGCCGATCGGTGTCTGAAATCTCTCTGCTTCTACCGGTCTGCTGAACTGGGACGCCATACGTGATCGCGCAGTGCGCAGCCTTGAAGCGGATCGTGACCACAGGTTGGAAGAGTCTTCTGAGTTGTTCAGCGGCATGGGCGATGCCTGCGTTGCAGTCTGTTCCTTCTCAGTGAATGTTTCCGGATCATCGATGGTGTGCCTGGTCGGGTCAGAAGCGATGGTGCTGCGCCCTGCCAGCACGCTGGCAGCGTCACGGGTGCGAGTGGAAATTCGTTTGAACAGGTTGGGTCTCTGGATCGGGGCTGCACTGGATTCTTGAGTCGACTCTGCTGCCGCGCCTGATACCGCCGATTGCTGCAGCGGCATCGAGTCTGTCGACTCCGTCGCGGGCGCCTGCAGGACCGGTGCGGGTGACATTCCCAGACTTGGGTGCATATTCCAGGCTTCCCACGGAATCGGTGTCTTGTCCATTTCAAGTTGCCGTAGTTGGTCGGAATGCTGGTTGCTCTCGACCACAGTCGGTGTCAGGAAAACGAGCAGTTCTTTGCGTTTCAAACGGTTGTAATCGTAACGGAAGAGTTGCCCGATCAGGGGCATATCGCCGAGCCACGGAAGTTTCCGAGTCAGGCTGGTCTGATCGTTGGTAATCATTCCACCCAGCACAATTGTGTGCCCGGACTGGATACTGACGGTCGTCTGAGCCGTTGTGATATCCTTGATGGGGGCTTCAATGACGTTGCCATTTGTGGCATCCGAAAAGATGGGGACGCCGGTGCCCGGTGTCAGGTTGAACGAACTTTTTTCGGCTTCCACATCCAGCTGCACAGCCCCAACCGGACTGATACGCGGAGTGACACGGAGGATAATTCCAGCTTTGTCCTGGGTGATATTTGGATTTGCGCTGCCGCCCGGGGTCAGCGAAACTCCATCAACAATCGGAACCTGCTGACCAATCTGAATCAGCGCTTCTTTGTTTTCCACAGCGCGAATGGACGGACGGCTCAGGATGTCCACGTTAAATGTGCTGTCGAGTGCTCGCAGCAGTATGTTGACCGATTCGGATCCGGCCGACAGGACAAGTCCACCAAACCCGAGATCTCCGTTGACACGACTGAGCCCCAGTGAAGAAAGCCCCTGTAGTCCGATGCGGGACGGGTTAGCAGCCACATTGTTTCCAAGTGGCTCATTGGTGAAGTTAAATCCGGGCGCAGCAGTCTGAGACAACACTTTTTGATTCGTTGTCTGAGTTCCATTGGGGGCCGTGGTGGTTTCCGTAATCGTCACAAGATTATCAAGCACACTCCGGTCGAAGAGGACCGAGTCCTGCATGCCCAGTTCAATCCCAAGTTCATCAACATTTCCCAGTTCAACTTCCAGCAGCAGGGCCTGCACAAGTACTTCTCGGGGAGCCCGATCGAGATCCGTGATCAGATTCTCGATCATCTCAAGGTCCTCGGTGGTCCCGCGCACCAGCAGACTGTTGGTTGTTGCTTCAGGGACAATCTGCTGACTGCCGCCTCGACCTTCCGGTGCTGCGGTAGACTCGACGCCACTCAGAAAGCTTGAGATCGCCGTGGCGACATCTTCAGCTCTGGCATGTCGCAACTGGTAGACACGCGCGAGTTGGTCTCCGGCAGCCAGTCCGGAGCCCAGCAACAGATCTCGCATTCGTCGCAGGTAACTGCCCGTGTCTGTGACGATCACACGCCCGGCGCTGCTGAGTACCCGAACTTGTCCGAGAGGGCTTTGCAGCTGTCCGACCTCGTCGACCGTCTGCATCGAATCGACCGCTTTGAGTGGAATAGCAACGGTCGCCAGTTCGTTTCGACCGAGCGAGTCGATCTGATTCATTGAGACAAAGGGAACCATATTTCCCGGAATCGCCTCGCTGGCATCGACAAGTGTGAGTCGCTCCCCGTCTCGAATCAGAATCCGGCCTCTGGGCAGCAGGGCATCGTTGAGGATGTCCATTGTCTCTGTCGCGTCGAGTAGTCGTTCGTCATAGAACGAAAACAAACCTTCGGTTTCGGCAGCGATTTGCAGCGTGAGTCCAAATTCCTGTGCGAAGGAGCGAAGAACAAGCAGCCACGGAGCATTGTGAAAATTGAATTCCCACCGCTGTGAAGTGACTTGTACCGGGCCCGAAATCGGTCTGACCGAGCCGACGTGGAGCGGGTATTGAGTGCGCGAGGGTGGTGTTCTGTGGGGCGCTCTCCGCAGAACCTCATCCTGTCCGCTGGCAATTGGGGCAAACAGCACAGCGACAGCAAGCAGGATTCTGATCTGCACCGAGGATTGATTCACAAGAACAGTTCCGGGGTAAAGTGATCGACAGGTTGTGAGCCCGCGGTCTGGTGCGTGACTGCTGCAGCCCGGTAAAGGTGCTTATCCAACAGCCAACGACAGCGCTGTCTTCCACTGGCAAACAGGAAAGACACGCCAGATTCCTTAATCGTCATTACCGGCATGGCAATTGAGGAAAAGGATGGTGGGCGTTTGGAATTGACTGAAGATGCGGCTGGCAGATTGCTCAGAACAGGGTCTGAGCAATCTGGTGCTGCTCCGTTGCCAGCTGCTGTCGCGGTGGTTTATTCACCGCAGGAATCTGGAGAACGGCCATTCCCGCCCCGATCCCGCTGCCGCCGCAAAAACTGCCGCAGTAGCTGGCAGATTCGAATAAGCCGGCAACAGTGCGCAAAGATACCGGGTGAAGCGTGCGATGCGGCGGCCATGAAGTGGTTCGGATCAGCCGCGAGGTATTGGGGACATGTCCGGCAGGCATCCAGTCAGTCCGCTCGTTTGCAACTGCGGCGGACTATTGTACTTCCGGCTGTTGATTCGCTGGCAGGGCGACAGCCGCTGGCGGCGCAGAGCCGTCAGCGCGCCTCAGCAAACTAATCAGAGCCGATTCCCAGAGCCGGAAGTCGTCGTAAGTTATTGGCTCATTGGGCAGGGCGAGTGTCAGCACCTCGATCGGAGAAGCCGTGGCAAGGCAGTGCTCGAGGGTGCCTTTGCGGATCATCCGAGGGTAGCTGTATCGGGCTGCACGCAGCTCGCGCGCGATCCGGATTGCATCTGCCGCTGCATTTTCTGTTGAACCAATAACGGCGCTGCCCGGCACGGAGCGTACATGAATCACTCGACGAGGCTGGGTGGTTTGGACCAGGCCGAGCAGAAACTCGACTTCCGGAATTCCATCTTCCGTTTGGTCCAATGAAGACAATGGAAACCGACCGTTGACATAGGTTCCGTCCGCGTTTACGGCCTGCCCGGAAAGGCTTCCGTCCGGGTTTCCTGTGCGAACAATCGTCGCTTCGAAGCCGCTAAGGATCAGTGCATCGTCGTGCAGTTGCTTTGCAACAGCGGTGATCAGACTATCTGCATTCGGATCGCTGCCACGAATGCTGCCGATGATCAGAACATGAAAATCATCGTCACCAATATGACACACTTCAAAGTGATTTTTTCCGGCAGTCCGCCCGGCAGATTCCCAGCGAAACGAAGACGGTTCCGACGCTGCGAGGGTTGCGTCTTTACCTGCCGCGACAGGTCCGGCAACCCGGCTCTTCGCGTCGTCGTCAGCAGCGGTCGCAATGCCGTTATTGCCCGCAAACGTAGAGTCGCCGGCGGGAATGGAATCCGCAGTTGTTTCCTCGGAATCGTCTGGCACTGCCAGAGTACTGTCGTCATCGGCACTGGCTCCGGTCCCCAGTTCCGCTTCAATCTGCTCTGCTTCAATCTGCTCTGCTTCAATCTGCTCTGCTTCAATCTGCTGCGGGTCGATCTGTTCGACGCCGTCGGGATCGATCACCGAATCCTCGGTCGGTTTCCCGGAATCGTCGGTCAATTCAGAATCCAGCCCGTCGAATGACGACGGTGTTCCTGCAGATTGCGTCTGATTGACTCTCGATATCTCGGCTGCATCTCTACCCGGCGTCATACTTGCCGCGAATTCTGAGACGGCTTCCTGCTGTTCGTCTTCACGGAGTTCGGCCTCGACGATGTCTTCTGCTTCCACGGCGAGCGAGGTTTCCGGACTGGACGCCAGCTCGGTCACTGTTGGACTTTTCTGGTCTGACTGCGGCAAAACGGCGGCAGTCGCAGCAGCAAGTTCGGTGAGATCGTCTTCATTATTCGCAGCTGGAGAATCCAGACTTGTCGGGTTGTTGATCAGCGTGGTGGCATCAGCCGCAGTCGTTGCCGTTGAGTCGGTGACACGGTTTTCGTGGGACATGGAATTGCTGGTTTCTGCCAGCAGGGTCGAAGAGGCGGTGGCAGCTTCAGTTGCAAATTCTTCAGCGAGAGCCGATTCGGACTGCTGAATGAGTGTGTCGAAGACCGGGATTTCAGCAAGGCCCGACGATGTGCCCGGTGCTGCCGCGGGATCTGCGGATTCGGTGGGGAGCGGTTGCCCCTGCAGCACTGAAGCGCAGCCGCTGCAAAGCGCGAGCAGCAGCGGGCAGAGGACTGAGGCAGAACGAGTTGTGAAGCGATCAGAAGAAAAGCACATGGCAGGATCCCGAGGCGTCCTGTTGCTCGAAATCAGCATCACCGTATTCGGCACAGGAAATCAGTCCGATGCAAAGCTTTTCCCTAAGCGATTCAGCATCAGACGGTGCGACGAGGCTCCGTACAACGTCGAGGTCAGTTGTCGATCCCGAGACTGCGGCGGAGTTCATGGAAGCGATCCAGGTACTCCAAAGAGGAGTTGTGGACGTGTTCTGCTTCTGTAATGAACTTCATATCGTCAATGCGTGGCACTTCGTAGTGGCCGAGCACTCGTTCACATATCTCGTTATCTCGACCGTAGACCACCAGGAGTTTGTGCTCATCCATCTGAACTTCGAGCGGTTTCCGAGGATTCAGTACCGCGATGCCGAAGCAACCGTCATCAAGGAGCAGATCCTCAAAATCCAGCAGAACGCTCTGAAGCACACTGAGGTCAATATTTTCACGACAGAAATCGAGATGCTGACCTTCAGGCTGTTCATGACTGGTTTCAACAATTACATCGACTGTATCACCCAGCCTGTCGAGCAGAGACAGAAACGTGTCCATCAGGATTTCGCGGGATATCGACGCCATAATGACCGGGATTTCCGAATTCGTTTGGTCATCAATGTATCGGTCGTAACGATAGCCGGACTGCGGAATGACAACCGGATTGAAAGCGGGACGCACTGCATTAGTCAGCATGAAATCGTTGTATTGAGCGATGCTCATGTGTTTTTCCAGTTGCTCTTCGGTCAGATTGCGAAAGCTGCTGACGTCTCGCGATGGAGTGCCGTCGCGATAGCCCGTAGACAGAAAATTGCTGAGGGTACCCATGTTCAAACTGGCCTGTGTCAGAGTGTGATGACCTCGATGCTCTGGCAACTTAGCTCGCAGGAAAGACCTCGCTCGTCGGTTTTGGAAAAAACAATGTGTCCGGCGGTGGTCCTGCATCCGAAACTGTCCGGCGGCGTCTTCCAGATCCGGGTTCTCACGGCCAGCTGTTGAATTAGAATTCGCATAACCGAAGTGATCCGCAGCAACCGAACGAAGTCAGCAGGGAGCCAGTGATGCAGGAGGCATTGAAAAGCAGATACGCCGCGGTAATTCCGTCGCTGACTTGCTGTTGCGCAGCACTCCGTTTGCAGGGTGGCTTGCGAAACGCTGTGCTGTGGTTCATGGTGCTGACAGCAGCGCTGCCCGGCACTTATGGGCAAAATCGCAGAGAACGTGATTCCGATCGCGAGGATTGGTTTCTGATCGAGTTTGACGGAACTCCCGCCGGCTACGAAGTGGTCAGCGAACGCAGTGTTGCGGCGAAGGGCGAAGAGTGGGTTCGTGTGCACCAACGCCGAACGATGCTGCGAATACGTCGGCAGGAACAGGATCTCTCGCTGACGACAGACTTGCACATTCGCACCACGGCTGAGAATCGGGTGCACAGCTGGACTTTGAGTCGAACATCGGCTGATGGCGGTGTGATCCGCAGTACCGGAACCTGGTCGGAGTCCGACCGCGGATTTCTTGTCAGTGCAGGGAATGGATTGTCTGTTGAACTCCTGCAGACTCTGCAACCGACCCCCCCACGTTCGCCGGTGTTTTCAACGTGGTTGAGAGCGGATCAGCGGGCGAACCCTGTCGCGCAGGAGTTTGTGATCTTTCCCGAAAGTCAGGCTGTCCTGCCAATGCAAATCCGGCGGCGGCGGATTCCTGATCGTCTGTCCGCTCAGGCAGCGCGCGGCTTCCTGGCGGAGATTCGCATTTGGCCTGCCGACTACCGCGATCTGGAGACGGTTGTTTTGCAGACACCTGATTCGCAGACGCTGCAACTGGAGCTGAAGGTCCTCGGGCAGCCTCTGACATTCACACGCACTGACGCCTTGACCGCGCTGGGCCTCGAATCCGCTCAGGGGCTGGATATTCTGCTGTCTTCAGTGATCCCGGTAGCGGGGGCTTTTCCGAATCCTCACTCAAAGACGACGGTGCGACTGCGCCTGCGTGCGATCGAACCGGCACCCTTATCATTGCCGAATTCCTTTGGGCAGAGCGTGCAGCGTGACGAGGACGGGTCGCTGATCGTTGAGCTTGGGCTTCCGCGCGAAAGCAGTGATGTGGAGATGAGGTTGAGAACGGCTGAACGGGCGGATCAGAGTGAGTATCTGGCGACCGGGCGCTGGATCGACTGGGATTCGGCCCAGGTTCTCCGTGCGGCTGCCATTTCAATACCTTCTCGCGCGGGCTCCGAAGAAACAGCCCGGATTTTCGCGGCACTTGTTCACCGAAAGATGCAGCAGTCGCCGTTTTCAACACAGCTGCTGCCCGCTTCAGAAATCTGTCAGCGCTGGTCCGGGGACTGTACCGAGCACGCGATTGCACTGTGTGCTCTGTTGCGAAGTCAGAAAGTTCCGGCGAGGCCCGTGACAGGATTCTTGTTTGTTCCACAGCTGAACGCGTTGGTACCGCATATGTGGACGGAGTATTTTCATGAGGGGACCTGGCAACCGCTCGACTCTTCGCATCCTGAGGGCGTCCCGGCGATGTTTTATCTGAAGGTTGCAGATGCAGCCCTGGCAGGCGAGACCGAGTCGGGGCTTTCGATGTTCGCTGCGTTGCTGAATTTTGCCGGGAAAGTCAGCGCGGAAGTTCTCGCCAGGTAGCAAAACAGGACTTCCCGATTACAACAACAGCGATGCTGATTGCGACCGCAGTGACGGATCGTTAAAACGCCCCGCAAAGTAAGGCGAGACCTGGTTGGGCTGCCTGCATCAGGAATGAAATCTGCAATGACAGACGACAACACTGCGTGGAGTCGAGAGATCCCTTTTCGCGTTGATATCGCGGGAATCATTGAGATCATGGGGAAATCTCTGTACAGCCGCATGGATACTCCGGTGCGCGAGCTGATTCAGAATGCCCACGATGCCGTGATTCGTCGGCGGCATACAGATCTCGGGTTTCAGGGACGAATTGATATTCGCCAGGACGCAGAAGCGGGCACGCTTTCGTTTTCCGACGACGGAGTCGGTCTCAGTCCGGAAGATGCCGAGAAGTATCTGGGGACGCTGGGAATTGGGATCACCGGTTTGCTGAAGGGTGTTGCCACCGCGGACGCAGAGCACGGTCTTCCGGGTGACTCTGATGACCTGATTGGCCAGTTTGGAATTGGTCTGTTCAGCGCGTTCATGCTGGCGGATTTTCTGCGGGTGGAGAGTCGTCGCGCTGATGCCGAGCAGGGCGTCTGTTGGGAAGCAGGTCCAGGCACTGCGATCTGTCTTTCATCGTCGTCCCGGGAAACTCCCGGTACAACAGTCACCCTGCATCTCAAGAAGAAATACCGGATCTACAGCGAGTCTGCGGAAGTCCTCGAACAGGTCATTCGAGAATACGCTGATTTCCTGACGATTCCGATCCATATCAATGACTCCGCGGCTCGAACCAATGTGATTAATGTGGCATGGTTCGAAGCAACGCCGGACCCTGAGGCGGTGGAATTGGCATTGGCGGGCTACTTTGAGGAGTCACCGCTGGATGTGATCCCTGTACGGATGGAGACACCGCTGTCGATTGCCGGGGCCCTGTACGTGTCGCCGGAAAGGATTCCTGGTTTTTCCGAGGAAGCGACCGTCGCAGTTACCGTACGACGCATGGTGATCTCACGCAGGATCTCCGATCTGCTGCCCACGTGGGGGACGTTTTTTCGGGGTGTTCTGGAACTTGCTGATGGCACACCCACAGCAAGTCGGGAAGACCTTGTGCGGGATGAACGATTCGAGATGTTGAAGCAGACGCTGGAAGAGTATCTGTTTCGCCATCTGGAATTGCTGGCGGAAGTGCAACCGGCTCGGCTGGAGGCCATTGTCAGCTGGCACCGATATCACTTTGCCGCGTCGGCTCAACAGGAAGAAAGGCTGAGATACCTGCTCCGCAGGATTTATCGTTTCCAAACTTCGCAAGGGCCGCTGTTGATTTCCGAGATTCTCGAACGAAGTGAGGCTGACCCGCTGGTTGAATCGGAGGCGGATTATGTTGTCTGGTACAACGCCGACCGACGTCAGGAACGCTGTCTGGATGATCTGTTTTCGGAGATCTCAATTCCCTGTGTTCATGCCTGTCGCAGTTTTGAGGAGTCGCTGCTGGCATCGATGCTGGCTGATGAAGATTCCGAGAGTATTGAACTGCGACCGGCAACTCCGTCATCGCAGAATTTTGCCGCATCGGTGCTGGGAATGAGCAGCCCGGAATCACCTGGCGATCTCTGGGCCGTTTTTTTTCGCGAATGCAACGCACAGATCATGGTCTGCACAATCGACAGCCCTCTGCCGGTTATTGCATTCCTGAATGATCGGTTTGAGTTGTATCGCACTTTTGATGAGTTGCGTCGGGTGGGTGAAATCCCGGCTGGTTTTCAACGGCTGATAGATACCCACTTTCGCAGTCTTCCAACCGGAAAAAATGAAGTGGTGCTGAACCGCAGTCATCGGGTTGTGGAACGAGCTCTGCAGCAGGGTCCGCGCAGTCCACTGGCCAGTGTACTGCGCGTTCTTGTGCTGAATGCACTGCAGGCAGCCGGCGCCGCTCGTTCACAGCAAGCCGCTGCCACTCAGATGGAAGATCTGGACTGGATCGCCGACGCATTGTGGGGAAATGACGGCCTGCCCGGCTCAGAACAGTGAACGCTGAGACCTCGTCGGCTCGCGACTGCCGGGCCATTCCGCCGGAACCGGCAGCGCATTATTCCTGTTGTGCAGCTCCTGCTGCAGGGACGCTGCCATTGTGGGGGCGAACAGATCATCCGGTGCGTGTGTGAACAGCAAGGGCCGCAGCCCGTGGCTGATCCAGTCGCAGATCACAGGAGCCCATTCGCGAATCCATGCTTCACTTTCTTCGAGTCGATTGCGACAGATCAGACGCAGGAAGGGCCGGCCTGCGGTCACCGTTGTCCGCAGCGGTGTCTGTGGTTTTCGACCGACTGCTCGACGTTCACTATCGTCATTGGGAGGTCGTGAGAACAGCGGTCGCGAGTCAAACAGAACAAAATCAACGCAGTGGGCAGTCAACAGATCTGTCAGCCATTTTTCCTCCGCGGCGGAATCAAACCAGTCATGGTGTCGCACTTCCATTGCCCAGGGAAATTCCTCGGGCAGTCTGGAGACGAAGGTCTCAATGCTGGATTTCTCGGCCGGAGAAAAGTCCGGCGGAAGCTGGATGAATGTCGGACCGAGAACCTGCTTCGTACGGAGAATCTCAGCAACCTTCAGAAACTGTCGCAATTGCGGACCAGAGCTGCTCAGACGCAGATCGTGAGAAATCGTTCGCGGAAGCTTAAGACAGAATTCAAACCCCGGCTGTACACTCGCGGCCCAGCGTCGAGCCGTGGCGTCGTCCGGCAAACCATAGAACGTGCTGTTGCCTTCGACTGTTCCGAAGACTTGCGAGTATTGCTGCAGCCACGATTCACGACGACTGGATTGGCGATAAAGAGTCCCCAGCCAGCCGGCGCAGGCCCAGACCGGGCAGCCGATTCGAAAGGGCGGGCTACTCATTGGTTCTCGCTGTTCCTGTGGCATCCGCTTCGGCATCTCCAGTTACAGGCTGTCTTCCGGAAAGGTTTTCCGACTCCGGGGATCCTTTTCACAAATGCCGGTGCAGAGGAAATGCTACAGGGAAAACAAGTCTGCAGACAGCATCCGCATGGGTTTGCTGCTACGCCGCAGTTGCTGCGTCGGAGTCGTCGAACGGCAGTTCTGACTGCGACTGGTGCTCGCTGCGGCTGAGTCGATCGAAGTCAGGCAGATCTCGCAGTTGACGCAGCCCAAACATCAACAGGAACTGCCGCGATGTTGCGTACAGAAAAGGGCGTCCGAGGGAGTCTTCCTCGCCGGTGATTTTAATCAGTCCGCGATCGAGCAGTTGACGAATCATCTCCGCACACTGCACACCACGGATGGCTTCGACATCCGCTCGTGTGACCGGTTGCTGATAAGCGATGACGGTAAGCGTTTCCATCATCGGTGCTGACAGTCTCATTTCCGCCTGGCGGTTATGCAGTCGATCAAGCCAGGGGGCAAGCGATGAACGCGTCAGCATTTGATAACCGGATGCGGTCTGTTCAATACGAAATGCCGAGCGAGTCAGGTCATAGCTGCGATTCAACAGATCAATAATCTGTCTTACTTCAGCACCGTCGATCAGCCGTGCCTGTTGAGCCAGTTTCCGTTCCGAGATGGCTCCGTCTGCGATCATCAGAACGGCTTCAAGTCTCGCTATTCGAGGGTTTCGAATCAGGCCGCCTTCATTCGTCAGCTGCAGATCCTGGCCAGCCATCCGCCGGGACGACGGATACAGCCACCCCATTTGCTCCCGCAGAGGAACAGTGGGTCCGCCCCGCCTCCAATCGTGGTTCCGCGAAAGGGCAGCAGACCGCCATTTGTGATTCGTTGAAGAGAGGCTCACTGGGACTTTGCTTCACCTGGGAACGAGAGAAGACGGACGGGGCTCAACGTTGTCCCGGTGGACTGCCGGCTGGCCGAATGGAACTGGCTTCGCGCTGTTTCTGCCACTCTGCGACTTGATCGAGGACCTCAGTTAACGCTTCAATCCTGGTTGGTGCGGCGGCCATGAACCCGTACTGTACTATCTGATCCGAGCCGCGGAAGAAGACACTCAGTCCAAACGGTTTCTCAGCAGATGCCTCGAACCAGTGAACTCGGCTTGCGCCAAGGGTTCTGAGACGCTGTTCCGCCAGTTGAATCTGATCCACTGGAGCCGGCTCTGCTTCCGCCGCCGCGGCGGTTGGTT
>Ga0075479_10000089_pt1 | contig 31090 bp, 24 predicted proteins | sample DEB08_DNA_8_FD_76341 | JGI IMG/M metagenome (GOLD analysis project Ga0075479, IMG submission 76341) | Aqueous microbial communities from the Delaware River and Bay under freshwater to marine salinity gradient to study organic matter... | ecosystem: Environmental > Aquatic > Marine > Coastal ... | reverse complement strand
TCGCGGTGGACGCGGTCGGTGAAGGACTGGACCGCGGCGCTCAATCAGCTCATGATCAAGTTCGGTGACCGGTTTCCTGTTTGACCCCATGGTCAGTTACACAGAAATCAGGACAGTCCTGGACCACTCGGAACAGAGCGACCTTGCTCCCGTACATGTCAGCCATTGCGATAGCCCGAGCGTGTTGTTCCTTGAGAACTGTGATCCAGGCGTCTTTCTCCTCTTGGGAAGGACGCTGCAGCGACTGACCTGCCCCCCTCAACCCGGTCCAGAGACCATGATAGGCTCTGGCTGGATGTGCGGATGTGCCCCGGGATGTGCCCGGGGTGTGCCGGATGTGCCGGGACCAGCCTGCGCTGGAAGGGTTGTCGGGCATGCCCTCGGAAGCACCTGAGAGAGAGCCCTACTCCATGATCAGTCGGAGCCCCGTGCCGAGCAGGATCGATTGGTCGGCGAACAGGAACGATCCCTCCGATGGGAGGAGATTGACGGTCGTCCTCGTTTGCATCGTGGGCTGGACATCCGCCGTGCACCATACGCAGATCGCGCCGGCCCCGGTCGCGGTGCCCAAGTTCGTGGTGTAACCCCCGGCGAGTGCGTTGAAACCGTAGAGGTCGAGTCCGTTGGCACCGCCGCTCCAGCCGCTCGTCGAGCGGAGCACGGTCGCCTCTGCTCCTGGATGCCCGTCCCCGGCGAGAAAACTCTCGAGCTCGGCGAAGTCGGCTACGGTCGGGATTCGCCAACCGGGAGGAGCGAGCTGACCGGACGCGATGGCTGCCTCGTTGTAGGCCGCTCCGAAGAAGTCGAAGGGAAGGGGTGAGTCGTACAGATCGTTGAGGTCCGAAGTGTCCAGCCAACGGTAGAGCGGTACGTTTCCGACTCCTCCTTCGTTCCAGTTCCCACCCGGGACGAATTCGGCGATGGGCGTGCCGTCGTTGAACTTCGTGGTCTTCAGGTTCTGGACGGTCCAAGTTTGTTGGCCGAGGACGATCGTCGTGTAGACATTCCCATCGGCGTCGACGACGGTCAAATCGGGCGAACAAGTCGAGACGTCGCAGGAGAGCGAGCCAGCCCCGGTCGGGTCGACTCCGCAGTCGGGGTAGGGTTGCGGCGGTGGGGATCCGCTCGAGAACAAGAACGCGAGGAGGGCGATCGAGTCCGCAATGTCGACCAGAGAGTCATCGTTCGAGTCGCACGCCGACTCACACGGCGCGATCTGGTTCGAGAACAGAAGGCCCAAGGTGTGGATCGCATCCCCGAGGTCGACGGTCTCATCGCCATTGCAGTCGCCCCGCGTGAAGTCCATCGCGTGTGCCGGGGGGACGAGGCTGCTCGGAAGAAGCGAGCCGAAGAGAAGCAACAGGCAGCCCGCCATGACGGGGCGGATCGCGAGATTCGCCGAAACCGTATTCTCTGAGCGCATTTCCCACTCCTTTCCTGGCTGGGCTCCCCTTCTTCTTCCTTCGGGCCGCTCGAGCCTCCTCACTTCTGCCAGAGCCCCTGCTGCGCCCCGCCGAGGAAGTAGATCGCGAAGGTCCCCTGCCCCGGGATCTCCAGGGGGGGATGCGCCACTTCCGCGCCTGCGGCCACGGCTGTGGCGAGCGCCGCCTCGATGTCGTCGACGAGCCAGTAGGGCCGGACGACCGGCTTCTCCGACTCGTGCATCGGGGCACGGACTCCGACCCGCCCGCCCCCGGCGAGCTCCGCCACTCGGGCGTTCCCCAGGTCGGGGATCGGATCGGTGAACGCGACTCCCTGCTCCGCGGCTCGCGCGGCGCAGACGGCATCCACCGCCTCGGTCACGATCTCGAGGTACTCGACTCTCATCGGCTCCTCCTCTCCTCGATCTAGTCCGGTTGTCGACAAGCGTAGCGAGAGGAAGAGGCGCCGGGAACCCCTCACTCGCCGCGGCTGGGGCGAAGGAGAACCGGGATGCAAACGAGCCTCGCCCCCCCGGGGGGGGCGAGGCTCAGCGCGCTCAGGGATTCTCGGATTCCGGTGAGGAGCTCCTTACAGCCCCCGGCGGTACACCCCGAAGATCCACGAGGTGCGGATGTTCTCGCCGTCGAACTGGCCGCGGCGGGCCAGCTCTTCGAGGGAGCGGTCCATGAACTCGGCGATGAGGGCGCGGCGCTCGGCGGTGTCCTGCACCGCGCCGGCGATGCCGGTGAGGCGCTCCACCTGAATGAAGTCGAGGGCGTCCTGCTTCGCCTTGTCGATGACGCGGAACTCGCGGTGCTCCTCCTGGAATCCCGCTTCCGCGAGGGCTTCGCCGAGGAAGGAGCAGGAGAAGGGGGCAGGGAAGACCTGATGCCCCTTCACCACGCGGGAGTGGGCGTCCGGGTCGCGCTCGGCGAGCTCGCCGAGGATCGCCTGGTAACGGGAGTCCTCGTGCAGGAGGTCGCGGGCGATGCGGTAGACGTCATGGAGGAGCGCGGCCCTCGAGTCGAGGCGACCGGGGTGGTCGACATCTCCCGTGTTGAAGATGAGAGCCCCGCCCGGACGGAGAAGGCTGTGGAGGTCCTGGAAGACCGCCGTGAGCTTCTTCGGCGGGAGGAGATGGATGGTGCTCGCGGAGACGATGAAGTCGAAGCGGGCCTCCCCGAAGGTGTCGTGAAGGGGACGCGGCTTCTTCAGATCGAGGAGGAAGAAGTGCGTCCCGGGGTGCTCGTGCAGAAGGGTATGGGCAGTGAAGAACCAGGAGGGCATCACATCCGTGAGGGCGAGCTCGATGTTCAGCTCCCGCGCCGCGCAGTCCTCGAGGAGGGGGAGGGCGGAGCCTCCGGTCCCGGTCGCGTAGTCGAGCCCGACCGCGCCCGCGTGAAGAAACGGTCGGGTGAGCTCGAGCAAATGCGCGACATTGTCGTGATGCCAGCCCCGCGGACGGGAGAGGTCTCCGTCGTGGAAGAGGACCTGATGGTACTCGCGGCCGTCCTCGACCGAGGCGAGGGGGAGATCAGCGGGCGGGACCCACTCCTGGGGCCAGGGGTTCGAGACGACCATCACGCGTTCCTTCCCGATGCGACAGGGCGGTGCAGAGTGGGCCCGCGAGCCGGGGATCCCGGGTCCCCACGAACGGACCGAACTCGCGCGATCGATCAGAAGCTGGACACTTCTTCGACCACCTCGATCCACCCGCGGGTCCCGGGAGAGCGCCGAAGCGCTCCCCCCGGCCGACGCGGAGCCACGTACTCCCTCGTTTTCGGCAAGGAGCGGGCCTGAAAATGAGGGGATGGCCGAGATCGGCCGAAGGAGGGCTCCGAGGGTCGACCCCGCCCGCCCGGAGCCGGGTCCCCTCCCGCTCCGGGCCCTTCCCCGCTACCCTGCCCCCATGAGCATCATCTGCCCCCACTGCGGTTCCCCCCTCCGGCGCGACGCGGTCGCCTGCCGGGAGTGCGGGAGCGACTTCGAGACCGGCTGGTCCGAGGACATCAACTACCACTCGATCGAGCTCCCCGAGGATGAGGAGGAGCGCGTCGATCGTGGAGGGCAGAAGACGATCGCCATCATCTGCGTGGTCCTCCTCCTCGCCAGCAGCGGGGTGACCTTCGCGCTCGGGATCCGCAATCTGGCCCTCCTCCTCGTGGTCCTCGGGCTCCTGCTGCCGATCGTCTTCGGGAAGCACCCGGGGGGCCCCAACGACCCCGGGCTGCGCTGACCCTCCCGGCCCGCCTCGCGATTCCCCGAGTTCGACGAACCCCGGACTCTCCTCGCCCCGGTTCCGTTGCTATACTTCCGCCTCGCTGGACTCCCGAGCCCCCTCGGCGGGGGCGGGGCCGGCGGTTCCCGCGGTGGAGGAAGACCCCATGGCGAAGGTCCTCATCATCGGCGCCGGCGGCGTCGGCAATGTCGTCGTTCACAAGTGCGCGGCTCTCCCCGAGGTCTTCGGGGAGATCGTGCTCGCGTCCCGCACCCACGCGAAGTGCCAGGAGATCGCCGCCGCGGTCGAGCGACGCACCGGGCGCACCATCGAGACCGCGCAGGTCGATGCGGACGATGTGCCGCAGATGGTCGCGCTGATCCGAGCCGTGCAGCCGGACCTCGTCATCAACGTCGCCCTCCCCTACCAGGACCTGCCGATCATGGACGCCTGCCTCGAGACCGGGGTCGACTACCTCGACACCGCGAACTACGAGCCGATCGACGAGGCGAAGTTCGAGTACCACTGGCAGTGGGCCTACCGCGAGCGCTACCGTGAGGCGGGGATCACCGCGCTCCTCGGGAGCGGCTTCGACCCCGGCGTGACCAACGTCTTCTGCGCGTGGGCGGCGAAGCACCACTTCGACACCATCGACACCATCGACATCGTCGACTGCAACGGCGGCGACCACGGCAAGGCGTTCGCCACGAACTTCAACCCCGAGATCAACATCCGCGAGGTGACCCAGCGCGGGAAGTACTGGGAGGGGGAGTGGCGGGAGATCGACCCGATGTCGGTCAGCCGGGACTTCGACTTCCCGGGGGTCGGGACGCGCCGCATGTACCTCCTCTACCACGAGGAGCTCGAGTCCCTCGTCGAGAACCTCGCCCACAAGGGGCTGAAGCGGATCCGCTTCTGGATGACCTTCGGCGAGGAGTACATCACCCACCTGCGGGTGCTGCAGAACGTCGGTATGACGCGGATCGACCCGGTCGAGTTCGAGGGAACCTCCATCGTCCCGATCCAGTTCCTCAAGGCGCTCCTCCCCGACCCGGGCTCCCTCGGCGAGGGATACGAGGGGAAGACCTCCATCGGCTGCGTCATCGCCGGCACCAAGGACGGCCAGCCGGTGCGGAAGTTCATCCACAACATCTGCGACCACGCCGAGACCTTCCGCGAGGTCGGCGCCCAGGCGGTGAGCTACACCACCGGGGTCCCCACCATGATCGGGGCGAAGATGCTCCTCACGAAGGAGTGGACCGGACCTGGGGTGTTCAACATGGAGGAGTTCGATCCGGACCCGTTCATGGAGGATCTGAACCGCTACGGGCTCCCCTGGCATGTCGTCGACTGCGACCAGCCGATCGACTGATCCGTTGAGCGCCCCGACCGACCTGCCGATCGAGATCGCCATTCCCGGGGCGCTGCTCCGGGACCTGCCGAGCCCGTGCTTCGTCATCGACGAGGCCCGGATCGAGGAGAACTGCCGCGCCCTCGCCCGGGTCCGCCGGGAGAGCGGGGCCGAGGTCCTCCTCGCCCTCAAGGGGTTCGCCAACTGGGCGCTCTTCCCGACGATCGCCCGCCACCTCGACGGGTGCACCTGCAGCGGTCTGCACGAGGCGCTCCTGTCGCGCGAGGAGTTCGGGGGGAGGACTTGCGTCTACTCCCCCGCCTACACCGACGCGGATCTGGAGCGGATCCTCCCCATCGCCGATGACGTGATCTTCAACTCCCTTGGGCAATGGGAGCGCTTCGCCAGGCACTGGCAAGACGGGCGCCCCGGCCCCAGCCGCGGCCTGCGGATCAATCCGGAGCACCGGGAGGTCGCGGTCGAGCTCTACGACCCCTGCGCGGCCGGCTCACGGCTCGGGGTGACGGCAGATCAGCTCGGGGAGGCTCTCCCCCCCGGCTGCGATGGACTGCACTTCCACACCCTCTGTCAGCTCGGGGCGGATGCCCTGGCGCGCACTCTCGCCGCGGTCGAGAGCCGCTTCGCGACCGTCCTCCGCGATCCCGGCCTCCGCTGGGTGAACTTCGGCGGCGGCCATCACATCACGCGACCGGGGTACGACATCGACCTCCTGATCGGGCTGATCCGCGACTTCCGGGAGCGACATGGCGTCTCGGTGATCCTCGAGCCGGGCGAGGCGGTCGCCCTGAACGCGGGGGTCCTCGTGGCGACGGTCCTCGATGTCGTCTCCAGCGGGGGGATCCGGACCGCGATCCTCGACGCCAGCGCCACCGCCCACATGCCGGACGTCCTCGAGATGCCCTACCGCCCCGTGATCGAGGGGGGCTTCGACCCCGGAGAGCGCTCGCACACCTACCGCCTCGGCGGACCGACCTGTCTGGCGGGGGACGTCCTCGGGGATTGGAGCTTCGACGAGCCGCTCGAGCCCGGCCGCCGCCTGGTCCTCGGCGACATGGCCCACTACACGATGGTGAAGACGACCACCTTCAACGGGGTCCCTCATCCATCGATCGCCGTGAGACTCGCGAGTCCGGCGGATGGATCCGCAAGGAACCAGGTGGTCCGCACCTTCGGCTACGAGGACTACCGCAACCGCCTCGGCTGAACCGCCCCGCGAACCCCCGCATCTCCTCCACGCCGACGCGGAATCGACGGAATCCGGAGACGGGAAGGAACGCTCATGAGCCGACGTGCCTTCGTCCTGATCCTCGGGGCGCTCATCGCCCTGCTGGTCTTCCTCGACGGTGACTCGACGCGGCGGGGGGGGACCCCGTCGCCTCCTCCCGGGGAGTCCGGGGACCGGACGTCGTCGGCATCGAAGCTCTCCGACGAATCGGTCACTTCCCCAAGAACGATCCGGGGCCGGGTGCTGCTTCCGGACGGGAGCGCGGCCCCCCGGTCCACGGTGCGACTGCTCTCGGTCGACTGGCCCTCCCGACTCCCTCTCACCGGGGCACTCTCCGCCGAGCTTGTCCGGAAGGACGGCGGCTCGGGGAGCGACGACACTCTCGCAGCGGATCTGACCGACAGCTGGCGCCCGGTCGCCGAAGTCTCCACTGATGAGGATGGTCGCTTCCGCTTCGAGGCGGTGGCCACGGGCACATGGCTGGTCTGCGCGGCCACACCCGACTCGATCTGGTCGACGGACGGCGCGCTGATCCCATTCAGCGGGGACGGCGATCTCTCCGTGACCACGACCCTGTCGCTCCGACCGCCGCACGAGCTCCAGCTCCTCGTGACGCAGGACGGACTCCCCGCCGAGGGGGTGCGCATCTCCCTGCTGGGCCTCCTCGACGAGGGCCCGCTCTCCCCCGCCACCCTGTGGGAGCGCATCCTCAACCCGTCCCCCCCGGAGCTGCGGACGGACGGCCGCGGCTTCGCCGAGGCTCGCCGGCTCCCCCCGCTCGACTTCCGGGTCCGGGCGGAGTCCGCGGAGGCGAGGCCCGTCGAGAACACCTACTCGGTGTGGGAGCCCGGGGTGAACTGCGAGAGGAGCGAGAGCGGTGAGCTCATTCGGATCCCCACCCGCCCGATGCGGATCCGCCTGATCGGCGGGATCACGGTGGAGGGCGTGGTCCGCGACGCGGCGGGCTCCCCCATCGAAGCGGCCAGGGTGGAGCTCTTCCGAGAGCCGGGGCTCTCTCGCGAGCCGCCGGCGGGAGCCCCCCCGATGGATCTCATCACGACCGATGCCGAGGGTCGCTACCGATTCGAGCGGGTCCAGCCGGGGGTCTGCACGATCCGGGTGAACGCGGAGGGTTTCGCGCCCCAGAGCCGCAGCGACCTCTACACCGAGGCGATCGTCGGGACCTCGGTCGACTTCGAACTCGTCCCCGCCACGATCCTGCGAGGAGTGGTCCGGGATGAGAAGGGAGCCCCGCTGGCCGATGTCCGCATCCAGAGCCTGCGAGAGCTCGGAAACTTCGTCCATTCCGATCGGGAGGGCCGCTTCGAGATCCGGGCGAAGGATGACCGGGGCGAGCTCACCTATGTCCTCAAGGCCTGCTACTCATCCCCCGGCTGGCATTTCCTGCGCGCCGATCATTTCAATGAGATCACTCTGCAGACGCTCGATGCGTTCCGAGGCAGAGTTCTGGATCCGGAAGGTCAGCCGATCGAGGGCGCCGTCATCGAGGCCACCCGCGGGGGGAAACGCAGCGGCTCCTTCGATCCGAACAGCGGTGCGATCCTGAGCAGCGGGCCGGACGATGTCTTCGAGCCGAAGCCGATCCGCACCGACGCGTCCGGGGTGTTCACCGGTTGCCCCACCGGCGCGGGGCCGACCGTGGATGTCCTTCAGATCCACGCCGTCGGGTACGAGCACCTCCTGATCCCCGTCGGGGAAGGCCGCAACGGCGACTTCGGAGATCTCGTGCTGCAACGGCTCTCCACCCTGGAGGGGACCGTCTTCGACCCCGCGGGAGCTCCCCGGTCCGGGGCGAAGGTGCGCGTCGAGGGCGGAGGCTGGAACATCGAAACCAACACCGGAGAGAGCGGGCGGTATCGCCTGCCGATTCCGCGGGCGGGAGAGGCCTTCTCGGCGCGAGCGGACCATCCTCGATTCCGCCCCAGCGAGAAGACACCGCTGCCGGTGACCCGCAGCGGAGACTCCCTGAGCCTGGACCTGTTTCTGAGTCCCGGAGCGGGGGTGGAGTTCCGGATTCTCCTCGATGGCGTGCCCCCTCCTCCATCCTCCGTCGAGCTCGCGACCCGGTCCGAGGCCTCTCTCCTCGGCGCCGGCACCATCGGGATCAGCGATGACGAGGGAGTGGTTCGCCTCGAGGGCCTGCTCCCGGGGACCTACCGATACTTGCTGGAGTGCCCCGGGGCGGGATCACGGCGGGGAGAGGTCACGCTGGTGACGGGGGAGGTCCTCGTCGTCCCCACGAACCTGACCACCACCGAGACTCTTCAGATCGTGGTCACCGATCCGGCGGGACGCGTCCCGGAGGGGACCACCGTGGTCGTCAACTCCGCCGGATACCAGCTCGAAGGCACGCAGGAGAGTGACGGCTCCTTCAGCGTGGTGGGACACTCCCCCGGGGCGGTGCTGGTGAAAGCCACCGCCCCCGGGCACACCCGGGCGAAGACCGGCTGGATCGACCCGCAGGGGGAGCCGATTCGCATCCTCCTGGAGCGGTCGACGGAGCTGACGATCCAGATCATCGATGCTCTCGACGGTCGGCCCCTGCCGGAGGCGAGCGTGTGGGACTTCAAGACTCGGGAGTTCCAGAGCGTCGACGTGAACGGGACCGCCCTCATCCGTCATCTCCCGCCGGGGGAGCACCGATTCGCGATTGGACTGCAGAACTACCAGCTCCAGTTCCCCGTCGTCTCCATCGGGGCGTTCCCCGAGCTCCTCACGGTCTCTCTCGATCGGGGCCGGGAGATCGAAGTGGAGGTCGTCGACCCGCGGGGGAACCCGCTCGGCGGCGTCGAGCTTCGCCTCGATCCGGGGAGGGTCAAGGGTGAGGGGGCGGGCTCCTGGCGCTGGGAGACCGACGACTCCGGGCGCGCTCGGATCGGAGGGCTGACCTTCGGCGACCACTTCCTCGTGGCGACGAGGGAGAATCACCGCTCCCGCCGGGTCGATTTCCAGCTCCGCGACGGTGGAGGGGCTCTCACCGTCTCCGTCGTTCTCGAACCGATCGCGATGGTCTCGGGGAGAGTCCTCGATGCGAACGGGAGGCCGGTTCGCGGTGCGGTGGTCTCCCTCCAGAGAGCAGGGGAAGCTGTGCTCGAGAGCCGGGAGAGCGGCTACTCCGATGGTCGCTTCCGCTTCCCCGAGGTGCTGCCGGGGCGGTATCGCATCGTGGCCCGATCAGACGATCGGGAGGCGAGCGTCGAGATCGAAGTGACGGGGACCGAGGCGGAGGAGGTCGAACTCCAGTTCTGAGTCCCGGCCGCCCTGCGCTCTCTTTCATCTCGCCAGCCGGGCCTCCTCCTGTCGGCGTGCGCGACCGCGATCGGGATCCCCCCGCCCGGCTCCATGGCGGGGCCACTGCTCCACACCGGATCCGTCGCCTGCGACACAACGGTGAAGACGACCCCCGAGCATGACGCTCCGGGCCGACGATCACGACCCGCCCCCTTCCGCCGGCGGCGACCCCGGCCTTTCCGCCCACGATCCGGGCGGACCGGACTCGCCCCGGCTCCACCTCCCGAAGGAGGACCATGCTCCCCCTCGACGACCCCCTCTGGGAAGAGCTGACCCACGCCCACGGAAGCGCGGCGGAGATCCCGCGCCTCCTCCAGCAGGTGACGGAGAGCCCCGGCCCGAAGGTCAGCTACCGCGACGAGCCCTGGTTCACCCTCTGGAGCTCCCTCTGCCATCACGGAGAGGCGAACGAGGTGTCGTTCGTGGCGGTGCCCCATCTCGTCGCGGCGCTCGAGGGGGCCCTCCATGAGGAGCGGGGACCGGTGGCGTGGGACTTCTTCCAGCTGCCTGCCTCGATCGAGATCGCCCGCGCGCGGGGTCGAGGGGAGCTGCCGGAGGAGTGTGCTCTCGACTACACCCGGGCCCTGGACCGTCTCCCCGCCCTCGCGATCTCCCTCCATCAGCCCTGGGAGCACGAGGGGGCGCAGGCGGTCTGCGCCACCCTCGCCGCCGTGCGCGGAGAGATCGACCTCGCCGAGGCGATCCTCGAGCTCGGCCGCGACGCGACCGACCGCTTCCTCCGACGGGAAGGGCTGCGCTGACGCTCCCGAAGTCGCTATTCTGCCTTCCTCACCGGGAAGGATGTCCGATGCGACCTGCTGCTCTCCCCGCCACGCTCCTGCTCGTCCTGCTCCTCCTCTGCCTCTCTCTCCCGAGCTCCGGGCTCGAAGCCCAGCAGCCCCCGCTGCCGGAAGGAGTGACCGCCCACGGCCGGGGGCTCCACGGCTACCTCGGCTTCGGCGCGGGACGCCCCGCCGAGAAGTCGGAGTTCTCGGCGGGCATGGGCTTCTACGCGGCGGTGTGGCCTCTCATCGACGAGCCGATCGGTCACTTCCAGATCGGCCTGCCGAGCGCCTGGATCACCCCGGACAACTCCGACAACCGCGACACTCCCCTCGCACCGGAAGGGACCCTCGCGCGCACATGGAAGGAACGCGGCCCCACCTGGGACAGCGTCTTCCAGACGGTGGAGGGGGGCCTCGGCTACTGGGCGCGGAACCACTTCCGCTACCCGTCACCGAAGTTCAGCATGAACGCCACTCCGCAGTGCTACGACTACGAGGTCGGCTCGCCGGGGTGGTCCTTCTTCTACGAGGACGAGGCGCTCCCCGACGATCGGCTCGGCATCGCCCAGCTGAGCAACCGCCTCCTCATCCCGCCCGATGCCCTTCCCTTCGAAGGGGAGCCGAACGGGGAGTTCCTCGGCTACACCTACATGGCGCTCCCCTTCACCGATCCGGTCGAGGGGAAGTGGCCCACCGGGGACCAGGCGTGGACCTGCTTCCTCAGCGCCGCCAACTTCAAGGGACCGATCGCCTACTACATCCCCGAGACGTGGAGCAAGATCGCCGAGCTCTTCGAGGTTCCGTTCCTCAACGGCCGCGGGCTCGACGCCCGGGCGGGGAACATGGGCGGGGGGGCGATGGAGATCAACACGGTCCCCCGCCTCGAGGGGCGCGACGCGAACGGGGTCGTCTACTCGAAGATCCCCGCCCTCCGCTTCCCCCTGAACGCCGAGGGGCGCAGCCTCCTCGTGCAGGACGTGACCTACTACTCCTCCGCGGCGCTCGCGGACGGCTTCCGGGCCTGGCGCGATGGCGGAGCGGAGTGCAGCGGTCGCTTCGCGGAGGAGGGAGCCTGGCGGCCCGCGCTGCAGCCGCGGCGCACCCGCTACAACCAGGGGGGGAGCCCCATCGTCGGGGTCGATCGGTTCTTCGAGAACCGCGTCTTCGACGGCAACGTGTGGGGACTCCGCTGGCGCGAGGACTCCCCCGCGCCGGAGGGGGCCTTCCCGCGGTACGTGAAGCATGTCGGAGAAGAGCGGATCGTCGTGGCGGAGGACGAGGTCCCGGTGGAGACGGGGCTCCGAGAGGCGCGCTTCGCCCTCGCCGAGCGGGGACCGGCCTACACCTCCCCCGGTCGAGGCGCCTGGGCGAAGCCGGGACCGAGCGGGGAGACCTTCAGCGTCGATCTCGCCGATGGCTCCCGGGTCACCTACGCCTGGTACCGCTTCATCGATCAGCCATCCTTCCAGCAGTACGCCTGGAGCGAGGAGAAGCGCGAGCGGCTGCAGGCCTTCATCGAGAGGATCCACGCGAGCTGGCCGATCGACCGCGACTACATGGCGCCTCCCGGCGTGGGCACGCTCGTCCGCCTCGACCCCGCGCTCCTCGTCTCTCCTCCGGAGGGGATGGAGGTGGGATACGTGCCCATCGTCATTCGGCAGGTCGATGCGGAATCGGAGAGCGAGAAGGCGAAGGGCTCGGCCGGCTCTCCCTGATCCGGGCGGGCGCGATGCCCGGACCACCGGTCGATCGCCGGGGTCACGGGCGCCGCGGGCGCGCAGCGGGAACGATCACACGCTCGTCGTGACGCGCTCCGTCACGCGGTGGATGCCCACCGCTTCCGCGCGGCCGCGCAGCTCCGCCTCGCCGATCTCCTCGATCTCGAGGTGCTCGGGGACGCCCTTGAGCTGGGCGCGCAGGGTCTCCGAGATGAGCAGCTTCTCTCCGTGGGTGTTGCACTGCCCCTGAATCCGGGCCGCCGTGTTGAGGACATCCCCGAGGTAGGAGATCTCCCGCTTGATCTCGCCCACCTCCAGCACCGTCGCGACGCCGACGTTGATCCCCGCCTTGAACTCGGGGAAGAGGCCGTAGGTCGACTGATAGTGCTCACGCCGCTCCTCGAGGCGGCGCTGGAACGCGAAGTAGGCCTGGAGGCAGCTCCCCCCCGCGGTCCCCCTGTCCACGTCCCAGAGGAGAATCGCCTCGTCCCCCACGTACTGATAGAACTGGGCGTCGAAGCGGGTCACCACCGACATGTCGATGAAGCAGTCCTGGATCAGGCTCCCGAACTTCAGGTGACCGAGCCGCTCCGCGAAGGTGGTCGAGTCCTTGAGATCGAGGAACATCACGATGAGCTCGATCTCGCGCGGGTGATAGAAGGTCCCGGCGACGACCTTCCTCAGGTTGCCCGGCCCGAACTTGCGGTCGATCTCCCGGAAGATGAAGTAGGAGAAGGTGACGAGGGAGAAGTAGAGGAGCAGCACGAGGAAGTTGACGCTCATCAGCCTCGAGCGGAAGGCCTCCACCGTGAGCGCTTCGCCCGCCGAGAGGAGCTCCACGAGACGCAGCCCCATCAGGACGAAGAGGACCGAGGCGACGTTGCAGAGAAAGTGGAGGAGGATCAGGACCCCGTAGGGACGACGCCGGATCACCGGGGAGTCGAGGCCCCGACTGACGAAGAAGAAGATCGTCCCGACGAGGCCGCCGGATACGACCGCCCGCTTCAGGAGCGCGCCGTGGTCCAGGCTCTCGTAGTCGAATTCGGCGAAGGCGGGGACGGAGTCGAGCCCGACGAAGCGGAACAGGATCCACAGGACCCCCGCGAAGCCGAAGTAGAGGACGCAGGGCAGGAAGCTGCGGACGAAGACCTTCACCTCGTGTCCTTCCTCGGATCGCCGAGCCGAGCCGGCGCGCGATCCCGCCACGAACCGACTCCGCCTCCCCTTCCCTCTCTCTCGAGGGAGAGTTCGGTCGGCACCCTCCCGGTCTCCCTCGCCTAGGTCGCGTCCCCCGGACGCGCCCGGAAGATGATCGAGTAGATCACCGGCAGCACGACCATCGTCAGCACGGAGGCGACCATCAGCCCGAAGATGACGGTCACCGCCATCGACACGAAGAACGCGTCGAAGAGCAGGGGCAGCATCCCGAGCACGGTGGTCGAGGCGGCCATGCCGACCGGGCGAAGTCGACTCACTCCGGAGTCGACGATGGCGTCGATGAGCGGTTTGCCGGAGCCGACCTCCAGATTGATCTGATCGATGAGGACGATCGCGTTCTTGATGAGCATCCCGATGAGGCTGAGCCCGCCGAGCAGCGCCATGAAGCCGAAGGGCTGAGAGGTCAGGAGCAGGCCGCCCGTGACGCCGACGAGGGCGAGGGGCACGCACAGCCAGATCACGAGCGGCTGGCGGAGCGAGTTGAAGAGCAGGATCGTCACCAGGACCATCATCGCGATGAAGGTCGGGATGCTCGCGGCGAGCGCCGCCTTCGCGTTCCCCGAGTCCTCATACTCCCCACCCCACTCGAGGGTGACCCCGGCGGGCAGTTCGAGTGCCTCGATCTGCGGCCGAAGCTCCCCGAAGAGGACGCTCGCATCCCCCTCCCGCGGATCGCAGAAGACGGTCAGGGTGCGCTTCCGATCCTTGCGGATGATGATCTCGTCCTCGTAGGTGGTCCGGAAGCCGGAGACGACCTGACGCAGGGGGATGTGATCCCTCGCCACGCCGCTCCAGACCTGGAGATTGCGGATGCTGGAGACATCCATGCGCTCCGGAGCCGGGGAGCGGAGCCGGATCGGAAGCAGGAGGTCATCCTCGCGATAGACGCCGATCGTCGAGCCTTCGAAGCCACGCTGGATGGCATCGGAGATCGCCGAGCGGCGGATCCCGCTGAGGTTCGCCTGCACGTCGAGGATCTGCGGCTCCATCGTCTTCACCCGCTGGCGCCAGTCGGTGCGGACCGCCTTCGAGTTCGGGTGGGCGTTCATGATCGCCAGCGTGCTCTCCGCCATGCGGCGCAGGTCTTCCGGATCGTCTCCGATGAAGCGCGCCTGCACCTTGCCGGTGGACCCCGGACCCAGCTGGAAGAGGGAGCCGTAGGCCTGTGCATCCGGGTACTCGCGCAGGAGGTCGGCCTCGATCGTGGCGATCAGACCGTTGATCCGGGTCGGGTCCTCGACATCCACGAGGAACTGCGCGTAGGCCGGGTTCGTGCGCTCGGAGGCGTAGGTCAGGAGGAAGCGCAGGGAGCCCTTCGCCACGGTCGAGGTCACGTGAGTGACCCCCTCCAGACCCTCGAGGTAGCCCTCCACCTCGGCGACCTGCGCGATCGTCGTGTCGATGTGGGTTCCCTGCGGGAGCCAGAAGTCGACCATGAACTGGGCGCGGGTCGACGGCGGGAAGAAGCTCTGTCGCACCTTCCCGAAGCCGACCACGCTCGCGAGGAAGACCACGATGATGACGAGCAGGGACGCCCACCGCAGGCGAATGCACTTGCGGAGCACGCCGCGGTAGAGGCGGTAGAACGCGCTGTCGTACGCGTCCTTCCCCTCCCCCGCGCTCTTCGGCGCCTTCAGGAACATCACGCCGAGAAGGGGGGTCACCGTCACCGCGGTGACCCAGCTGAGGAGCAGGGAGACGAGCACGACCTGGAAGAGACTGCGGCAGAACTCCCCGGTGCTGTCCTGAGAGGTCCCGATCGCGGCGAAGGCGAGGACCGCGATCACGGTCGCACCGAGGAGCGGGATCGCCGACTGCTTCACCACTCCGATGGCGCAGTCCCTGGCGTCCTTCCCCCGCTGGAGTCCCACGAGCATCCCATCGACGACGACGATGGCGTTGTCGACGAGCATCCCGAGGGCGATGATCAGCGCTCCGAGCGAGATCCGCTCGAGGGCGACCCCCATCTGCTTCAGGAAGACGAACGAGCCGAGGATCGTCACCACGAGGACGAAGCCGATGAGGAACCCGCTGCGCGCGCCCATGAAGAAGAGCAGCACGACGATGACGATGGCCACCGCCTCGATCAGGGAGATCACGAAGCCGCTGATCGCCTGGGTCACCGCCTCCGACTGCAGCGACACCACCCCGAACTCGATCCCGAGGGGGATCTCGCTCTGGAGCTCTCGCATTCGCTCGTAGAGCGCCTCCCCCATGGTGACGACGTTCCCCCCCGACTGGGTGGAGATGCCCAGGGCGATCCCCGGGTTCCCGTCGTAGCGCACCTGGGCGGTCATCGGGTCGATGTACCCTCGCCGCACCGTGGCGATGTCGCGCAGGAAGATCTGCTCTCCCGCGCCGCCCCGGATGAGCAGCGTCTCGAACGCGGCGACCGACTCGAGGGTTCCGGTCGGTGAGATCGTGATGTTCTCCGGTCCGACCTTCACGCGGCCGGTGTCGGTCACGAGGTTCTTCTGGCGGAGCGCGGCGGCGATCGTCAGCTCGGGGATCCCGAGCTCGGCCATGCGATCGCGGTTCAGCTCGATGTCGATGCACTCCTGCCGCTCGCCGAACGGCTCGACCTTGGCGACATCGTCGACGAGAAGCAGCTCCCGCCGGATCAGGTCCGAGACCTTCTTCAGCTCGGCGTAGGTGTACTCGGAGCCGTGGATGACGAAGAGCACGCCGTACACATCGCCGTAGTCGTCGACGACCATCGAGGTACCCGCGCCGGGCGGGAGGTGGCGCTGGGCATCCCCCACCTTGCGGCGCAGCTCGTCCCAGACCTGGGGGAGGGTCGCCTTGTCGTACTTGTCCTGGATGGTGACGGTGACGGTGGAGAGTCCGCGCTCGGAGCGGGACTGGATCTCCTTCAGCTGACCGAGCTTCTGGACCGCGATCTCGATCTCGTCGGTCACCTCCTGCTCGACCTCCAGCGCGGAGGCGCCGGGGTACGGGGTGATGACGAGGGCGTCCTTGATCGTGAACTCCGGATCCTCCAACCGCCCCATCGACTCGTAGGCGAGGATCCCCGCCCCGAGGAGCGCGAAGGTGAAGACGATCGTGACGACGCGGTTCTTGAGGCAGAAGGCCGCGGGATTCATGGCGTCGACTGCCCTTCCCACGGCGTGACCGAGAGTCCCTCACGGAGATGATGGACCCCGGAGGTCGCGATCCTCTCCCCGACGACGAGTCCGTCGAGGATCTCGATCGACGAGCCCATCAGCTCTCCCGGCACGACCCCTCGCTTCGAGACCTTTCCGTCATCTCCGACGATCCAGACGAAGGGTCCGGCGGTCTCCTCGGCCATCGCCTGCACGGGGACGAGGAGCGGGCTCCCCTCTCCGCTCCCCGGCTTCGGCTCGATCGAGGCGCGCGCGGTCATCCCCGGCAGCACGGAGATGTCCTCCGGCCGCGCGAAGATGAGGGTGACCTCGTAGGTGCGCGAGGCGGGGTTCGCGACGGTGGAGAACTCGGAGATGTTCGCGGGGAAGCTGCGCCCGGGCGCGGCGGAGGGGGCGATGGAGACCTGGAGGCGCGCGTTCCGCTCGGCGAGGGTCAGCCCGGGCTCGGCGAGCGCCACATCCGCCTCGGGGACCTGGATCCGGAGCTCCAGCCAGGAGGAGTCCTGGAGGGTGACGACCGGCTGCTTCGCCTGCAGGCTCTGGAAGTTCTCCACCAGAGTGTTCCCGACCACGGCGTCGAAGGGCGCCTTCAGTTCGGTGTCGCGGAGCGCCTTCTCCGCCGCCTCGAGGTCGGCGGAGGCGGTCGTGTAGTTCCGCTGCGCCGCGTCGACCGAGGCCTGGGAGGTGCCGCCGACCGCGACGAGTCCGTTCTCGCGGTCGAGCTCGATCTTCGCGTTCTCCCGACGGGCGAGCGCGGCATCGCGAGCCGCCTGATACTGAGTCGGCTCCAGCTTCCCGAGGGTCTGTCCCTGCTTCACCTCATCCGAGGCCTTGAGGGAGAACTCGATGAGCTGCCCCGGCACCTCGAAGCCGAGCTGCACCTGCTGGGCCGCGGCCACCTCGCCGGAGTACTCGCGGACGAGGTCCCCGCCGTGGCTGCCGACGACGAGCATCTTGATCGGTCGTCCCTCGAGCACGGGAGAGACCTTCGCCTCCTCCTCGCACCCGACCAGGGTCAGGAGGACGGTAAACGCGAGCCAGTGGAGTCTCATGGCAGGGGGGTCCCTTACTCAGAAGTGGCCTCGGCGTTGCCGCCGAGACTCAGATGGAGATCGACGCGCTGCATCAGGCGGAGGCCTCGGATGCTGATGCGGGCGACGCGGGCGTTCAGCACACGCGCCTGCACCTGCAGCTCCTGAATGCGATCAATCCGCCCGGCCTCGAGCTGGGCCTGGGCGACTTCGTAGGTCCGTTGGTTGCTGTCGAGGGTGACATCGAGGAACTGCTCCCGCTGGAGGAGGATGCCGTCGTTCTCCAGCCCGGTCTCGACCTCCGCGAAGGCCTGGAGCGCGGTGCTTCGGTACTCGGCGACCGCGGCCTCCTGCTGGGCGTTCGCGATCTCGACATCCGCATCGCGCCGACCCCCGTCGAAGATCGGGGCGAGGAGGTTCGCGGCCGAGTTCCAGGCGATGTTCGCCGGGTTCAGCAGGGAGGAGAAGTCGGATGACGCGGCCCCGCCATCCGCCGTAATCGCCACGCGGGGAAGCTTCGCCGCCTTCGCCATGTCGAGTCGCCCGTAGGAGGCGGCCACCTGTCGCTCCGCCGCGACGATGTCCATGCGACGCTCGAGCAGGTCGGAGGGAAGGCCCGCGGGGATCGCGGGGGGGACCGCGACGAAGTCGTCGGCCGCGGCGAGTTCACCGGACGGGTAGCGCCCCAGCAGGACCTCGAGACTCCGCTGGGCCTGATTGAACGCCCCCTGGACCGAGCGAAGCGCCTCGTTCGCCGAGGCGACGGCGGCGCGCGCGAGGTCGACCTGAGTCTGGGCGACCGCGCCCTGCTGGAGCTGCGCCTCGGTGATGGTGAGGATCTCCTGCTGGAGGTCGACCACCTGCTGCGCGAGCCGGCTCTGGAGCTGGATCTCGGTCAGCTGGAACCACCCCTTCGCCACCTGCGCCGCGAGGGACTGCCGGGCGTACTGCTCGAGGAGGACGGCGGAGAGGTAGTCCTCCCGCGCGGCCTCGGCGCCGGCCGAGAGCCGCCCCCAGACATCGAGCTCCCAGTCGAAGGAGAGACCGACTCCACCCCCGGTGGGGCCGGAGGCCTCTCCGGTTCCCCCGCCGTAGGCTCCCGCTCCGAGGGAGACGGTCGGCTCCAGCAGGGCCCCGGCCTTCTTCGCGAAGCCCGCGGCCTGGTCGACCCGAGCGGCCGCAGCCGCGAGGTCGGGGTTGTTCGAGAGCGCCTCGATCACGAGGCTCTCGAGGGTCTCGTCTCCGAAGCTGGCGATCCAGCCATCCTGCACCTGCTCGGGGGAGCCGATTCCGAAGGAGTCGGGGACCGGAAGCTCGGGGCGATCTCTCTCCGGGATGTAGGAAGGACCTCCGCCGCATCCGAGGAGAGGAGCCAGCAGCAGCGGGATGAGCAGACGCGGACCCAGCATGGGCGAACCTCGTTCCAGATCTCTCGGGGGCTGTCGGAGGATCCTGAAGGAACCTCGACCATGGTTCAACACGGTCACACCGCCATTGCGTCAGGAAATCCCGCCCGAGGCGCGACGTGGACGATAGGCGGACACCAGGCGCGCGACGAGCACGGCGAGATAGAAGCTCCCGGTCGTCGCCTCCAACATGGCAAAGGAGCGGGCATGACTCGTGACCGGGGTCACATCGCCATAGCCCAGGGTCGTGAGGCTGACGAAGCTGAAGTAGATCAGGTCGCGCCACTCCGCGGGGCCCCCGTCCGGGGTCGAAAAGGAGCCGGGGCGCAGGTTCTCCTGCAGCGAGTAGAGGAGACTCCAGCAGATCCCGAGGAGCAGGTAGACGCAGAGCGCGGCGCAGAGCTTCTCTCCGGTGACCGACCCCGACCGAAGAACGAAGCCGAGGATCCGGGTGACGACATAGACGAGGAACCCGAGCTGCAGGGCGATCGCCACGATGACCCCTCCGCCGGCGCCGCCCTGGTAGATGAAGCTGAGGACCACGCCGGGCGCGGCGAGGAGCGCCGCCCGGAAGAGGGACCGTCGATCCTCGCTCACCGCGTAGAGCGCGCTGAGCAGGACGCTGAGCATCAGCAGGGTGAGGATCGCCCGCCCTGCCCTCACCTCCTCGAAGTGAGGATAGAGGATCAGCAGCCCGAAGAGACAGACGAGGAGAGCGGGGCCGCGGGTGGGGGGCAGCTTCAAGGGGACCTTTCCCAGGGACTCCCCACCGAGAAGCCGGGGGAGGACCGTCCCGGAGGATGGCACGAACGCGGACCGGAGTCGAACCGTCTCGGGGAGGTGGACCGGGAATCCGTCCCGAAGAAACCGACCGCATCGCGCCGGTCCCCTTCTTCTCCGTCGCTCTTCGCTTCCTCTCCCATTCGCGGTGCCGCGGGGCGATCCCTCGTCCCTCCGCGCGGGCGGTGCGGCCACCGCCTTCCCGGCCGGGACGACCCCCGCTCCCGGAAAGGAGCGCCGAGGATCCGCGACCCCGGCCTCACCAGGTGTACGCGCAGAACCCACCGTCCACCGTGAGGGTGGTGCCCGTGACGAAGGACGCGGCCGGCAGCGCGAGGAAGACGCCGGCCCGGGCGACCTCCTCCGGCTCGGCGATCCTCCCCAGCGGCGTTCGCGCCACGATCGCCTCGTGCACCTCGGGATCGGCGAGGAGCTCCGCGACGAGCGGGGTCCGCGTGTACCAGGGAGCCAGCGCGTTGACGCGGATCCCCGCCGGTCCCCACTCTCCGGCGAGGACCCTGGCGAGCTGGTGGAGAGCGGCCTTCGTCATGGCGTAGGGAGCGCCGGTGCGGATCCCCTGTATCCCCGCGACCGATCCGATGAGGACGACCGAAGGACTCCGCCCCCGGGAGAGGTGCGGGTGGAGGGCGCGGAGGAGGTCGAGGGTCCCCCGCTGGTTCGTCGCGAAGAGGGCGTCGAGCTCGGTCTCCGTGAACTCGACGAGAGGCTTCCGCACGTTGGTGCCGACATTCAGGAAGGCGACGTCGAGCGACCCTGCGTCCTCTCCCGGGGTGGCGTCGCTCCCCGCCTCCAATGCCGCGATGATCGTCGCCCTCCCGGCGGCGGTCGTCGCGTCGGCGCGGACCGCCCGGGCGGAGCCGCGCCCCGTCGCGGTGCGGATCGCCTCTCCGAGGGTCTCCTCCTCGCGGGCGACGGCGATGACCTCCGCGCCGAGCCGGACGCACTCCTCGAGGAGCGCCCGGCCGATCCCCCGGCTCGCGCCCGTGATGAGCACGCGCCGACCATCGAACTCCCAGGGGCTCCGCTCCCTCGCCATCCCGACCCTCCCCTCGCTGGACCGCCGATCCGCCTCTACGAGAGTCGATCCGAAGCGGACGGAGGCATCCAGCCCCCTGCTTCCGTTAGACTCCCCCGGGCGAGAGCGAGGAGGGTCGGAATGACGGTGATCGTCCGGGCGGACCCGGAGGGGGAGTTCGCGGAGGCGATCCGCGGAGAGTGCGCAGCGCGCGGCTTCGAGCCCCCTCGGATCGCGGCGGAGCCCACCGGGGGCGCGGGGATCGAGGTCCTCGTCTCCGGCCGCCCCCCCGCGTCCCTCCTCGACGCCTGCCCCGATCTTCAGTGGATCGTGGTCCCCTTCGCGGGCCTTCCGGCCGAGACGGTCGCCGCACTCCGCGCTCGACCGCGACTCTCGGTGACGAACCTCCATCACAACGCCGCCGCGACGACGGAGACCGCCCTCGCCCTCCTCCTCGCCGCCGCGAAGCGGATCATCCCTGCCGATGGCGCGCTGCGCCGCGGGGACTGGTCGATGCGCCACGCTCCGGACCCGAGCCCGATCCTCGCCGGCAAGCGCGCGCTCGTGCTCGGGGTCGGCGCGATCGGCTCCCGGGTCGCCCGCGCGCTGCAGGCGCTCGATGTCTCGGTGCGGGGCATCGTGCGGGAGCCGGAGAGGTCCGATCGGCTCGCACCCGCGGGCGTCCCGCTCCTCCCCCTGGCCGCCCTCGACGATGAGCTCCCCGCCGCGGACCTCCTCATCGTCACCCTCCCCGCCACCCCGCAGACCGATGGGCTCCTCGGATCGTCTCGGCTCAAGCTCCTCCCGGCCGGATCGGTCCTCGTGAACGTGGGGCGCGCCTCGATCATCGACGAGGAAGCGCTCCACAAGGCCCTGGTCGAAGGCTCGCTCGGGGCAGCCGGAATCGATGTCTGGTGGCGGATGCCCGCGACCGAGGATGAGCGGACCGCGTGCCCTCCCTCCTCCCTCCCCTTCGCAGAGCTGCCGAACTGCGTCCTCAGCCCCCACCGGGCGGGACACGGCGCGGAGATCGAGGCGCTGCGGGCGCGGCACCTCCTCGAGCGGCTGGCGGAGATCGAGCGCGGAGACGCGAGGGCCCTCGATCTCGAGCGCGGCTACTGAGCGGGCGCCCCGTGAACTCCTTGCCCTCGAGGGAGTGCGATGCGAGAACGCACCCTGAGGAGGTCCCCGTGTCCCCCACCCCCGCCGACGCCCGCTCCCTCCCGCGCCCCACCTGGCGCGGAGTGATGCCCGCGATCACCACTCCGTTCGACGCGCAGGGTCGCGTCGATGATGCCGCCGTCACCACTAGGATCGCCCGCGCCATCGACGCGGGCTGCAGCGCGATCATCCCCGCCGGCTCCCTCGGCGAGGGAAACACCCTCTCCGCCGGAGAGAAGCGCGCGCTCTTCGCCACCTCGGTCGAAGCGTGCGCCGGGCGCGTCCCCGTGATCGCCGCGATCGCCGCGGCCGGCACGGCTGAGGGGGTCGCCCTCGCGGAGGCGGCGCGAGAGGTGGGGTGCACCGGCCTGATGGTCCTCCCCCCCTATGTCCACTCGGGGGACACGAGGGAGGTCCTCACCCACATTGGGGCGCTCATCCGCGCGACTCCGCTCCCCTGCATGGTCTACAACAACCCCGGCGCGTACGGCGCGGACCTCCGCGCGGACGCGCTCTGCTCCCTCGCGGAGGCGCACACGAACCTCAAGGCGGTGAAGGAGTCCTCCGGCGACGCCCGACGGATCACCGCGATCATCGAGCGGGCTGGGGAGCGCCTCGCCGTGAGCGCGGGACTCGACGATGTCGTCGTCGAGGGAGTTCGGGCCGGGGCGGTCGGCTGGGTGGCGGGGCTCGTGAACGCCTTCCCGGTCGAGTCGGTGCGTCTCTTCGAGGCCGCGCGGGACGGCGATCCGGAGGCGGATGCGCTCTATCGCTGGTTCCTCCCCCTCCTCCGCCTCGATGTGGTCCCCGACTTCGTCCAGCGGATCAAGCTCGTCGAGGAGCTCCTCGGTCAAGGGAGCGCGCGGGTCCGTCCCCCCCGGCTCCCGCTCCCGGAGGAGGATGCCACCGCGGTTCAGCGGATCCTGGAGACCGCCCTCGCCGCCGCGCCTCCGGGGAGCGCGCGGGCGGGAGCGGGCTCCGCCGGAGAGGAGGCGGGGGCATGAGCATCGAGACAGGGCACTGGATCGCGGGTGAGCTCTCCCGGGAGGGGAACGAGAGCTTCCACGCCATCGACCCCTCGACCGGGGACTCGCTCGAGGGCGCGTTCTGCGAGGCGACGCCGGTCGAGATCGATCGCGCGGTGCGCTCCGCCGAGGAGGCGGCGCGCGCCCTTCGTCACGCCTCTCCGATGGTGCGGGCGGACCTCCTCGATCGCATCGCGGATGGGATCGAGGCGCTCGGAGACGAGCTGCTCGAGCGGAGCCACCTGGAGACCGCCCTCCCCCTCCCCCGCCTCACGATGGAGAGGGGTCGCACCTGCGGTCAGCTGCGGGCGTTCGCGACCGAGCTCCGCGATGGCGATCGATTCGCCCCGCTCCACATCCCCGCCGATCCCGCCCGGGAGCCCCTGCCGAGACCGGACCTGACCCGGCGCGCGCTGCCGATCGGACCGGTCGCCGTCTTCGGCGCGTCGAACTTCCCCCTCGCGTTCTCGGTGGCAGGGGGCGACACGGCGAGCGCCCTCGCCGCGGGCTGCCCCGTCATCGTGAAGGGGCACCCTCTCCACCCCGGAACCTCCGCCCTCGTGGCGGGAGCGATCGTCGAGGCGATCGCCGCCCTCTCCCTTCCCACGGGGGTCTTCTCGCTCCTCCACGGCCGCCACCATGAGGTCGGCGCGGCCCTCGTCGATCACCCCTCGCTGCGAGCCGTCGCCTTCACCGGGAGCTGCGCGGGAGGGACCGCGCTCTTCCGACGCGCCGGGGAGCGCACCATCCCGATCCCGGTCTTCGCGGAGATGGGGAGCGTGAACCCGGTCTTCGTCCTCCCGAGCGCGCTCGCCGATCGTCACCGGGAGATCGCGGACCTCCTCGCCGGGTCGGTGCTCCTCGGGGTCGGCCAGTTCTGCACCAATCCCGGGCTCATCGCGTGGATCGACGGGGAGGGCTCGGACCTCCTCCTCGCCGGGATCGCCGCGCGGATGCTCGACGGCCCCGCCGGTGTGATGCTGGGGACGGAGATCCGGGACCACTATGAGAGCGGCGTCACCCGGCGGGGCGCGATCGCCGGAGTGGAGGAGATGGCGCGCGGCCCGCGCGGCGGCGAGGCGTGCTCGGTCGGTGGTGTCCTCCACCGGGTCGACGCCCTGACGCTGCTGTCCGAGCCCGCCCTCACGGAGGAGCTGTTCGGGCCCGCAACGCTCGCGGTGATCGCGCGCGACGCGGAGGAGCTCCTGGAGATCGCCCGCGTCCTCCCCGGGCAGCTGACCGCGACGATCCAGGCGGAGCCCCGCGACGTGACCCTCCGCGAGGCGCTGCGGCCGATCCTCGAGGAGCGCTGCGGGCGGCTCCTCCTCGGCGGCGCCCCGACCGGGGTCGAGGTCTCGCCGGCGATGCAGCACGGGGGGCCGTGGCCGGCGACGACCGATGCCCGCTTCACCTCGGTGGGGCTCGCCGCGATCGAGCGGTTCCTCCGCCCGGTCTGCTATCAGGGGTGGGAGGAGTAGCCCCCCGAGGGGCTCAGGGGCAGAACGCGCCGGTGGGACACTGGAGAGTCGGGTCCGCCTCGCAGTCGGGGAACGCTCCGCCGGGGGAAGGCCCCGACCCGAAGAGCCACGCGAGGAGCGTGACCGGATCGCTCACATCTGCGAGCCCGTCCGCGTTCGCGTCCACCGCCGCCTCGCAGTTGAGACCGCCGCCCTCGAAGAGGAACGCGAGGCCCGCGATCGCGTCGGTCAGGTCGACGGCGCCGCTCTGGTCCACATCTCCCCGGATGAAGTCGAGCGGCGGAGTGACCGTCCACTCCCCGCAGCTCAGGTCCATCGGGACGGAGCTGCCGCCGATCACGACGACCGAGGTGATCGGCGGCGAGCCGATCGGGCAGGGGCAGAGGGTCGTCGTTCCCTCCGCGAGGGCCGTGTAGCTCGCCGCCACGATCTCGAAGCTCCCGGGCGGGAGAACCGCCATGCCGAGGAAGCTGATGATCACCCCCACCGAGAACCCGAACGACTCCTGGTTGAAGGAGGCGAAGTCGGGGGTCCCGCCGCCGTTCACGACGAGGGCGTCCGCGCCGTGCCCGAAGTCCACGAGCTCGATCACCGCGGGGTCGTGGCAGATGGTCAGGGACCAGCCGCTCGCATCCTGAGGGTTGTCGAGGAGCGCGCTGGTGGAGATCCCCGCGCCGACCCCGGCGGAGCCGCCGAGGGTGGTGAGGAGGGGAGCCTGGGCGAGGAGAGAACCCCCTGCGCCCCACGAGAGGGGCAGGAGGAGCAGGAGCAGACGGGCGGACGGAGCGTTCGACATCGCTTCCTCCCGGGAGGAACGAGGTGCGCGGCGGCAGCACACTACCGGGAACGGCCTCCGACGCCACCCCTCCTCGAGAGGGTCACGGCCAGAATGCCCGCGATGATCGCGCTCCCTCCGCCCCAGAACTCGTCCGGGGGCACCTCTCCGAGGAAGATCCAGACGAGGATCGAGGCGCCGACGACCTCGCCGAGGAACGCGGTTGAGACGACCGTGGCGGGGAAGTGACGGAGCGCCGCGTTCATCGGGGTGTGACCGAGCACGGTCGGAAAGAGGGCGAGGAGCAGGGCCACCCGCCACTCGACGCCGCTCTCCGGGATCCAGTCCCCCCCGTCCGCCCCGACGACGATCGCGAGGAGCAGGGCCGCGATGGCGTAGCTCCGCCGGGCGTAGAGCGCCCCCCCCAGCCGCGGCCCGGCCCGGCGACCGGCGAGCAGGTAGCCGACCATGCCGACCGCGCTGAGCACTCCGTAGGCGACCCCGATGATGTCTCCCCCTTCGCGCAGCCCTTCGCTCCGGGCGAGGTAGATCGCTCCCCCGAAGGCGACGAGCACCCCCCCGATCGCACGCGGGGTGGCGCGGATCGAGCCGCGGGCGCTCTCGATCAGCAGAAGGAGCACGGGATGCATGGAGACGAGGACGAGGGTGACCGCGACCGAGTCGAGGCGGGCGAGGGATGCGAAGTAGGCGCTGAAGTGCACCGCGAGGCAGGTGCCGCTGGCGAGGACCGCGACCCCCTCCGATCCCAGGGGCGGCGGGGGAGGCTCTCTCCGGACCAGCGCGGCGCGGACCCGGGAGAGGAGGATGAGGATCGGCACGGTGAGGGCGAGGCGGCGGAAGGCGAGCTCGACGCCGGAGGCCTCGGAGCCCCGAGCCCAGAGGCTCGCGGTCGAGATGCCGAGGATTCCCACCAGCAGGAGCAGCAGCGGTGCCCCTCCCGGACGGGGAGGCGCGCAGACATCACTCGCCATCACGCTCCGCCGGTGAGTGCAACGCGCGGGCGGAGACGAGCGGCCCCGGGATCGGCTCCCCCGACGCCTTGTCGATGCTGGTCAGGGCGCCGGCCTCACGGAGCCAGACCTCGAGTCGCTCCGCGAGGGCGAGGACGCGCTCCGGCCGGGCCGACGCGAGGTCTCGCAGCTCTCCCGGATCCTCCGCCAGATCGTAGAGCTCGAAGCGGGGACCCGCGTGGAAGTGGAGGAGCTTCTCACTCCCCAGCCGGATCGAGGTGAACGGCTCGATGCCGGGGCCCTTCGCCCCCCACTGATGCGGCTGGTGCCAGACGAGCGGGCGCGCCGGCCGCTCCCTCCCGGCGAGCACCGGACCGAGATCGACGCCATCGATGGTGTGCCCCTCCGGCGCCCGGACCCCCGCCGCGTTCAGCAGGGTGGGAAAGAGGTCGAAGGTGCTCCAGGGGTAGCTCGTGACCGCTCCGGGCCGGGTGACCCCGGGCCAGCGGATGATCCCGGGGACCCGGGTCCCCCCCTCGTAGGCGGAGCCCTTGCCGCTGCGCCACGGTGCGTTGTGCGTGTGGGGCGTGCCCCCTCGGGCATGAGCGGAGAGCCCGCCGTTGTCGGAGGTGAAGATCACGATCGTCGTCTCCGCGATGCCGAGGCGGTCGATCGCGTCGAGGATCGACCCCACCGCATCATCCACCGACTCGATCATCGTCGCGTAGGCCGCCTCCCGGGGGTCGAGTCCCTCGTACTTCGCGAGCTTGTCCCGGTTCGCCTGAATGGGCGTGTGCACCGCGTAGGGGTGGAAGTCGAGGAGCACCCGCTCGCCACGCCGCACCGCGACCTCGAAGGCGGCGACCGCCTCGATGGCGAGAGCCTCCGTGAGGTAGATGTCCTGCCCGTGGTACTTCTCGAGGCCCGGGACATCCCAGACCGAGGGCTCTCCCCCGAGCTTCCCCTGTCGGCCGCTCCGGGTGAAGCTCTCGAGGCCTCGGAAGCTCCCCGGAGCGCCGGAGGCGTGACCGGCGATGTTGATGTCGTAGCCCAGCGCCCGCGGATCCGCGCCGCTTGTCCCGTGCGCTCCGTAGTGCGCCTTGCCGGCGTGAATCGTCGTGTAGCCCGCTTTCTTCAGCAGCGCGGGGAGGACCACCTCCTCGGCGGTGAGTCCATCGGTCCGCCAGGCGGGAGGCGAGAGGGTGGGATGGCGGGCGGAGGTGTCCCGCCCGGCGTGGAGGGTCCAGTAGGTGATCCCATGCCGCGCGGGGGCCTGCCCGGTGAGGAGGCTCGCCCGGGTCGGCGTGCAGACCGGACCCGCCGCGTAGGCATCGGTGGCCCGCATCCCCTCTCGCGCGAGGCGCGCGATGTGCGGAGTCGGGGCGGGCCCCCGGAGCTCCTCCGCTCCCTCGACCGCGGGGAGGGAGACATCCGCCCCTCCGAGGTCATCGACGAGGATCACCACGATGTGAGGGGGCGGCTCCGGCGTCGGGGCCGGGCTGGAAGGGGACGGCAGGCAGAGCGCGAGGGCGAGCGCGGCGACGGGAGCGATCATGGGTCCTCCTCTCCGACAGCTTGCGGGACCGTGGAAGCGGCGGCAAGAGGAGCCGGATCAGCGGAGAGCTCCGGGATGAGGAAGCGGCCCCTCCGGCCGAGCCGGAGGGGCCGCTTCCCGATCGAAGCCCGGGAGCTCAGCAGCCGAGCGGGTCGGGGGTCGGATCCGGTCCGGTGCTGCGATCGGACGGAGCCGGGAGCGGCGGATCCCCGGAGAAGAGGCGACCGAGGATCGTGATCGCGTCCGCCACATTGAGCTGACCGTCGTCGTTGGCGTCCGCGGCGTCCTCGCAGTTCACCAGCTGACCCCCCGCGAAGAGGGTCTCGAGGAGCGCGATCGCATCGGAGATGTCCACCCCCTCGTCCCCGTTCGCATCGCCGCGCCGGAAGTAGGGGCGCAGAGTCGGGCGATCGAAGGGGGGCACACCCGCGGCGACACGCGGATCGGTGAGGACGGTGGCGAGGAAGTTCTCGAGGAGGTTCTGCTGGTTCGCGGTCAGACCCAGGGGATCGATCGCGGGGTTCGGGAAGTCTCCCCCGACATTGTAGAAGTCGATCACCTCGGCGAGGGTCGCCTTGCCCCCGTTGTGGAAGTAGGGGGCGCGCAGGGCGACGTTCCGCAGGCTCGGCACCTTGAAGCGGCCGTTGTCGACCGGCTGTCCGGTGATCGCGCCGCGCCCCAGGTCCTCCGGCGGCGGCCGCACTCCGATCCGCCGGAAGGTGTTGTCGGTCTGGAGGGGGCCGTTGTGGCAGGGGAAGCAGTTGGCCGCGAAGAGCTGGTTCCCGGCGTTCTGCTCCGGCGTCAGGGCGGTCGGTCCGAACTGCAGGAAGTCATCGATGGGGGCATCGTTCGTGACGAGGGTCCGCTGGTAGGAGGCGAGCGCGAAGGCGATCCGGGCCGCGTTGATGTCGGGGGTGCCGAACGCCGCCTGGAAGAGCGCGGGATAGGTCGGGTTCGCCGCGAGCGCCACCGAGACATCGGCGGGGAGGTCGGTCGCGTGGAAGAGCGGGGTCGCGACCTGCAGCTTGCTCCGCACATCGTCCCAGGTGCGGCCAGGGTGGGACATCTCGACGGAGGAGAGGATCGGGACGAGCGCCTGGGACTCGAGGGCGCCCCCCACCGGGATGAGGACCGCACCGGACTCGGGATCGATGAAGGTCCCGGTCGCGCGGCCATCCCAGAAGAGGAGCGGCGTGTAGGCCGAGTTGAGGATCGACTGGCTGCGACGGGAGGTGACCTGCCGATCCCAACCGTAGAGCGGATCGAGGAGCGGAGCGCCGCTGGCATCGAGGCGGGCGACTCCGAGGCTCCCGTGGACATCGTTCGCGTTCCCGAACACGAGATCCGGTCCCGGGTTCAGGGAGGTCGCACGAGGATCGGAGCCCCCGAAGTCGGGCATGTGGCAGGTCCCGCAGGCGACGGTGTCATCCGCGGAGAGCTGGGCGTCCCAGAAGAGGATCTTGCCGAGCACGCTCTTCTGCGCGGTCAGCGGATTCTCGGGCGGGACGGGCGGCGGCGGGAGGGGTCCTCCCGGCGGGGGAGGGGGCGGCGGGGGCGGAGGTCCCTGGGCACCGAGATCACTCGCGACGAGCGCGAGGAGGAGCGCGAGGAGGAGGCTCGGGATCCCTCGAGGGGAGATCGTGTGGATCATGCTGGCTCCGGGGTTCCGCCGCAGGGAACGCGGCGTCGGTTTGCGCGCACCGGACTGGGCGCACCGGACTGGGCGCACCGGACTGGGTGCACCGGACTGGCGTCTCAGGTCGCACCCGCGGATCGGGCGTCCGCCGCCGATCCGGGGCCGGGCGCGACCTCACGGGGGGAACCCCGCGACGCACGCCGGGTTTCGGATCCTCCGATCCTAACGCAGATCCGGGATCGGGAGCAGACCCCGGGGCGACAGATCTCAGCCACGCTGGCAGCTGGGGCAGTAGTAGAGCGACCGCGCCTGGCGCACCTTCCGCACGATGATCCCTCCGCAGCGATCGCAGGGCTCCCCCGCCCGGCCGTAGACGGCGCACCGCTCGCCGAACTCCCCGGCTCGACCATCCGGAGAGGCGTAGTCCCGCAAGGTGGTCCCGCCGCGTGAGACCGACTCGTCGAGGACCCCCCGGAGCGCGGCGGCGAGCCGCCGATAGCGAGGTCCGGAAATGCGACCCGCTGCGATCGTCGGACGGATCCCCGCCCGATGAGCCGCTTCGCTCGCGTAGATGTTGCCGACCCCTGCGAGCACCCGACCGTCGAGGAGGAAGTCACGGAGGGGGATCCGACGCCCGCGCGCCATCTCGTGGAGATGACGGGCAATGGCCTCATCGTCCGGCCCGCCCCAGGGCTCAGGACCGATCCCCACGAGACGGGGATGCTCCCCCGGATCATCCCCTCCCCACAGGAGGGCTCCGAAGCGCCGGGGGTCGTGATAGCGGGCGGTGACGCCTCCCGCGAAGTGGAGGTCGACATGATCGTGAGCGAGGACCGGGGCTTCGGGCTCGACGACACTCCAGCGACCGGACATTCCGAGGTGGGAGATGATCGCCCCCACGGGGGTCCGAAGGATGAGGTACTTCGCCCGCCGTTCGACCCGCTCGAGGCGGGTCCCGGGGAGCCGACGGTCGATCGTGCGCGGGATCGGCCAACGGAGATCGCGGCGGCGCACGACGACCGCCCGGATCCGTCGGCCGGCGAGCCGCTCGTGGAGAAGCCGTCGCGTCGTCTCGACCTCGGGGAGCTCGGGCACGGGTCCTCCGCGGGTGGAGCGTCCTCAGGGGGCGTCGATGGGAATCGGGGTCCACTCCCGCAGGAAGTGGCAGGTGTAGCCCCCCGGGTTCTTGATGAGGTAGTCCTGATGGTAGCCCTCGCCCGGGCTCCAGTTCCGGACGGGCTCGACCGTAGTGACGATCGGACCCGGCCAGCGGGCGGCGGCGTCGACGACGCGGATCGCCCGCTCCGCCGCGGCCATCTGCGCCTCGTCGAAGTAGAAGATCGTGCTCCGGTAGCTCGAGCCGCGGTCATTCCCCTGACGATCGACGGTCGTCGGGTCATGCATCCGGAAGAACCAGTTCACCAGGAGCTCGTCGAGGGAGATCCGCGCCGGGTCGAAGACGAGCCGGACCGCCTCGGCGTGACCCGGGTGAAACTCGTAGGTCGCGTTCGCGTTCTCCCCCCCGCAGTAGCCGACGTCGGTGTCGAGGACCCCATCGATCTTCCGGAGGAGGTCCTCCAGCCCCCAGAAGCACCCTCCGGCGAGGATGACGGTCTGCGACTCGGCCACGGGGCCCTCCTTCTCCTGCGATCCCATCTCTGCGCCCACGCCTCCCCCGACCCCGCTCGGGGAGGGGGTCGAGGCGCCCTCATCCCCGGCCCGGGTGCAGCCGGGCAGGAGGGAGAGGAGCAGGAGCGCCAGGAGTCGGCACCCGAGCGCGCCGAGGATCGACTCGTTTCTCATCCGGCACCTCCTTCTCTTCCGCCGCTCCGCACTTCGAA
>Ga0075479_10000084_pt1 | contig 31805 bp, 29 predicted proteins | sample DEB08_DNA_8_FD_76341 | JGI IMG/M metagenome (GOLD analysis project Ga0075479, IMG submission 76341) | Aqueous microbial communities from the Delaware River and Bay under freshwater to marine salinity gradient to study organic matter... | ecosystem: Environmental > Aquatic > Marine > Coastal ... | reverse complement strand
AGGGCTGGAATCACGGCCAACAGATGCCCGGCACCAGCCAATCCATGGAGCAAGCCAAGGCCCGATGCCGCATGGGCATGGCGGCGGTGGTTGTTCTGGCCGCGAAGGTGCACATGAAGGTGGCGATGCAAGGCCGAACCATCGTGGTGATGGTCATGGGTATGCAACTCCAAACCAAAGGCAGTTCGAATGGCGAGAGCCCCGATCACAAGCAACGACACCCCCACTAAAAATTCAGCCCATGCCGACATGCTTTCGACGTGGATCAGATCTTTAAAAAAAATCGCAACAATGCCGAGCAACACCACTCCAAGGGAATGGCCTCCGCCCCAAGCCAATCCTGACTTCACGGCCTGCAACGGACGCCTCAGCGAAAAGGGGGCCATCGCGACCAGATGATCAGCACCACCAACCACGTGCACAGCACCTGCCGCGAAGCCCGTCAGAACACTGATCAGCAAGTCGCGACCCCAAGATCTAGCAATTCTGCCGGACGGAGATCCGGGGCAAGCGATTCACGGATGGCTGGTGCTGATTCAACCATGGATCAGCGCTTGGAGTGCTGCCTGCACATCCGCTTGGCGCATCAGGGCTTCACCCACCAAAACAGCCTGGGCTCCAGCGGTTTGAACCCGATCGAGATCAGCGCGATGGAACAGTCCAGATTCACTCACTAACAGGATCTGCTGCTCCGCCAGTTGCGCAGAGAACTGAGCCGTGAGCGTTTCTGTGGTCGCTAAATCGGTTTCAAAACTGGCGAGATCCCGATTGTTGATTCCAATCAAGGGGAATCCACCGAGGGCCAGCACCCGCTGCAACTCTTCCGCGTCATGCACCTCCACCAAAACCGTGAGACCAAGGGCTGCGGCCACCTTGGAGAAGTAAGCCAGATCTTGATCGGACAGGATCGCTGCAATCAGAAGGGCGGCATCGGCTCCCGCCGCCCGCGCCTGATACAGCTGATAAGGGCTAAGGATGAAGTCCTTACAAAGCAGGGGGAGGTCCACGGCATCGCGCACCTCAATCAACACATTGAAACCACCCTGAAAGAAGGCTTTATCGGTGAGCACCGAAAGACAGCTCGCTCCACCGGCGGCATAAGCCTTGGCAATCGCCACTGGATCGAAATCCTCTCGAATCACCCCTTTGCTGGGACTGGCTTTTTTCACCTCCGCAATCACGGCAGGCGTGGCGGCTGCAGTCCTTAAAGCGGCCAGGAAATCACGGGCTGGGGGCAATTCAGCCACCTTGCGGCGCAACTGCTCCAAGGGCATGCGCTCACGGGCAATAGCGATCTCGCGATCTTTCTCCCAGACGATTTTTTCCAGGATGTTGCGAGGTTCGCCGTCCTGATCAGGAACGGCGTACTCCAGATGCGCAACTTGCACCTTGGGATTGGGCGGACGACGACGGATCTCCATCACTCAGGCCCCCACCGCTGAAGCCGCTTGCTTATAGGCCACTTCCACCACTTCACTCAGCGTTGGATGCGTGTGCACCTCATTGGCGAGTTGGGTCACGCTTTGACGGCGAGACACTGCATTCGCAATCTCCTGGATCAAATCAGCGGCATGCAAACCGTAGATATGCGCCCCCAGGACCTCCCCGCTGGTTTTGTTGAACAGCAACTTCATCAGGCCATCACTTTCCAATTCGGCAAGCGCTTTGGAATTGGCTTTGAAATAGCTGCGAACCGTGCCCAGCTCAAAGCCCTCCTCTCCTGCAAGCTCCTTGGCATCGGCTTCCGATAAGCCCACAGAACTGATCTCAGGGTGCGTGAAGGTCGCGGCCGGGATGCTGCGGTAATCGATTCGCCTGGGATGACCAAGAATGTTGTCGACAGCCACCGAGCCTTGTGCCGCGGCCGTGTGAGCGAGCATCAACTTGCCGGTGACATCACCAACGGCCCAGAGATGGGCCTGCGGAGCACCGTTCACCAACACGCGCATGCTGTCGTCCACGGGAATAAATCCCCGATTGGTCTCCACTCCCACGGATTCGAGGTTGAGATGCTTGCTGCTGGGCACACGCCCTGTCGCCACGAGCACCGCATCCACTTCCAAGGTCTCAACCGGCTCTTTGGTTTTCATATCAACCAGCTCAATTTGCACGGGGGATCCGGGTTGAATCGATTTCGCCAAAACCCCAGAGCGCGCATCAATATCGCGGCCATCGATCAATTTGCGGGCTGCAATCTTGGCGATATCAGGGTCAAAGGTGGGCATCACCCGATCCAAGGCCTCGATCATCGTGACTTCACAGCCCAAAGCTGTGTAGACATCGGCAAATTCCAGTCCGATATAGCCACTACCAATGATGGCAATCCAACGCGGCAGCCATTCCAGATTGACCGCCTCGTCGCTGGTGAACACGCTGCGCCCATCCGTTTCGATGCCCGGGGGGACAAACGGATCCGAGCCCGTAGCCAAGATCACATCCCGTGCCGTTAAGACCCGGTCCACCCCGCTGAGCTCACGCACCCCAACGCGTTGAGGTCCCTCAAGCCGACCTTGACCACGAAGGATGGTGACCCCTGCCCTCTCCAAGGTTTTGGTGAGATTGGCCCGAATCGTGGCCACCAATTGATTGGCGTGATCAGCAATCTTCTTGCGCTCAAAACGCACGGGAGCCGCATAGATGCCAAACCCTGCGAGATGCTCAGCATCCGCCAGCTCGCGCACGCGACCACTCGCTGCCAACAGGGCTTTTGAGGGGACACAGCCACGGTTCACGCAGGTGCCTCCCATGTCGCGGGATTCAAGGACGGCCACCTTGAGGCCATGATCGGCTGCATGTTTGGCTGCATCAAAGCCGCCATATCCGGCGCCAATGACAATCACATCGAAGTCGAAACTGGCGTCGCTCACCCGATCTTCTGCGTTGAAGGCGTCATTCTCGCCCGTCGCCTCTCCAAAAGCAGAGGGACCGCAGCAGCCGCCACATTGAGAGATTCCACAGCTGCGCTGTGGGGCAGGGTCACACCAGCGGAGCAGCAGTCCTGTAACAACGGGTCCAGACCGGCTCCTTCGTTGCCGAGCAGGAGCACCGTGGGCAGCGTCCAGTCCAGCTCCCAATAGGGCTGAACGCGTCGTTCTGCCGCGGCATCTGGCACCAAAGTGGCCACGATTTGAAGTCCTGCATCGCGCACTTGCCTCAATCGTTCCGCGAGTTGAACGACGCCTTCCGTCGGATCAGGGCCAAAGCGCTCGACCGGCAAGCTCAAAATCGCACCAGCTGAGGATCGCACCACCTTTGGGGCCAAGGGATCAGCACCGGAGGCACACCAAACCTGCTGGATGTCGGCGGCCCGTGCGGTGCGCAGCAGGGTTCCGAGGTTGCCTGGATCCTGAATGCGATCCAGCGCCAGCACAAACTCGGGAGCGGCTACGGCTGAAGGCAAGCAAGACAATGGCAGCAAACAGGCCACACCATCGGGCTGAACCGTGGTTAATCCCGCTTGCAAGGCTTCATCACTGATCCGCTGCACTCGCACAGATCCCGGCAAAGCGCGAATCAAGCCAGCATGGGTGTTCAACCAAGCGGGAGTGGCCACAACATCAAGGACAACAGAATCCGGCCAAAGATGGGTCCGAAGTTCTTGTATTTGATGCGTTCCCTCCAGCAAGACAACACCATGTTCAGCTCTCCCTGAACGGGAGGACAACGAACGAAGTCGTCGCACCAAAGGATTGCGGCGACTGGTGATCAGCTCCTCTGACTGATCGTCAAAAGACACGGAATCAGAAGCTGGTGTGCTTACGCACCTTCATTCCATCGCGAAGATTCAGGTCATTGCCGTTGAGGTCAATGCCTTGAACCGCAGCGATCTCCCCCTTAATCCCTTCAGCCGCCAAATTCTCAACCAACTTCTTAATGACTTGGTCTTCCACCGTGGATTGATCCACGGAATCCGGAGTCAAAAATTCGATGAACTTGCCAACTTTGGAAGCCACTACCTCCGATGAGTTGGCGATCTTGAGCACAATCATGAAAGAGTTGGGAGTCCTGACCCAGTCAAGCTAATGCGGTTAGGGAGACTTGAACTCCCACGTCCGAAGACACATGTACCTGAAACATGCGCGTCTACCAATTCCGCCACAACCGCTGGAGTCACAAACGTGACCTGAAGACCATACGACATTAGCTTTGGAGTCACAGTCACGATCGGGGCTCTAAAGAACCAGTTTGAGGGCCGGCCGTCTAGACGGTCTCATCCTTGATGGTCAAGATGGTCGTGAATTTAGTAAACACGGGCATGAAGGCAGCGGCTCTTGCGTCTCAAGGCATTCTCAAGCCGCACCTCGTGATCGATGGTGGAGAAAAATTGTGTGGAGAGCTGCGCGTCAGCGGTGCGAAAAATTCAGCTCTCGTGCTGATGACAGCTTCACTCCTCACCGTAGAGCCCCTCACCCTCCGCAACGTTCCCCCGCTCACCGATATCGGCGGAATGGCAGACATCCTCTCTTGTCTGGGCGTAAAAGTTCAACGCAAAGGAGAGGTGGTTCATCTTCATGCCCATCAAATGACAGGAGCAGAGCCTCCCTACGAATTGGTGAACGGCCTGCGCGCCAGCTTTTTTGCGATCGGCCCGCTTCTCGCTCGCATGGGACAGGCCAGGGTGCCCCTACCAGGGGGTTGCCGCATTGGTGCACGTCCTGTTGTGGAACATATCCGTGGGTTGAAAGCGCTGGGAGCCGTGGTGAACGTGGAGCACGGCATCATTGCCGCCTCGATCCCAGGTGTTGAACAACGTCTCAAAGGGGCAGAGATCGTTTTGGATTGCCCCAGCGTGGGCGCGACAGAAACCATTTTGATGGCTGCAGCCTTGGCGAAAGGCACGAGCGTGATTTCGAATGCGGCTCAAGAACCAGAGGTTCAGGATCTCGCCAACTTGCTGATTGCCATGGGCGCCAAGATCAGCGGAGCCGGCGGACCCACCATCACCGTGGAAGGTGTGGATCAACTCCACGGTTGCGACTACACGGTGATTCCCGACCGCATTGAGGCCGGAACCTTCCTGCTCGCTGCTGCCATCACCCGCTCAAAACTGAGAGTGGCTCCTGTCATTCCCGACCATCTCAGTGCCGTTCTGCAAAAGCTGCGCGACTGCGGCTGCAAACTCGACATCGATGACGAAGGGATCACGGTCACACCCGGAGACATCCGGGGCATCGACATCACTACCCAACCGTTCCCTGGTTTTCCCACCGATCTACAAGCACCGTTCATGGCCTTACTGGCCACAGCACAGGGAACCAGTGTGATTACGGAGAAGATCTACGAGAACCGGATGCAGCACGTCGCAGAGCTGCAGCGCATGGGTGCCTCCATCAGGGTTCAAAGCAACACCGCCGTTGTGGAAGGGGTCTCAACTCTCAGCGGCGCTCCAGTGAGTGGAACCGATCTCAGAGCTTCAGCTGCCATGGTGTTGGCAGCGCTCGTGGCGAAGGGGACGTCTCAAGTGAGCGGACTCGAGCACCTCGACCGTGGGTATGCCGATATTGAAGCAAAGCTGGGCAGGGCTGGAGCCAAATTGACCAGGCGCTCATAGGGCCTAGGGGCAAAACGTGTAGGGTATTGAGTGAGTCCTCAATCCTTTGAAGGACTTTGAGCGTCAAGAGACGCGAAATAGCAGGTGTGGCGGAATTGGTAGACGCACCGCACTCAAAATGCGGCGGGGCAACCCTTGTCGGTTCAAGTCCGACCACCTGTATGAGTGAAGCGGTCAGCTTCAATAGAAGCGCGAAGGCCACGGGTCAACAGTCGGGCGAAATGGTAAAAACTCCCCCCCAAACCACTGGCATCACTGAGCAGCCTTCCACTGCCGTGATGGGGACCTACAACCGCTACCCGCTCACCCTGGTGCGTGGGAATGGCTGTTGGGTGCGTGATCACAAAGGCGATCGCTACCTCGATGCCGTCGCTGGAATTGCCACCTGCACCCTCGGCCATAGCGACCGCGCCATGCGCCGGGCGTTGAAGGATCAGCTCAGCCGCCTGCAGCACGTCTCCAATCTTTATCAGATTCCTGAGCAGGAAGAGCTAGCCCGCTGGCTAGTGAACAAAAGTTGCGCCGACAGTGTGTTCTTCTGCAATTCCGGGGCGGAAGCCAATGAAGCCGCCATCAAATTGGCCCGCAAACATGGCCATCAACGGCGGGGGATCGAGCGCCCCATCATCCTGACGGCGGCAGCAAGCTTCCATGGCCGCACATTGGCAGCGGTAAGCGCCACTGGACAACCTCGCTACCACGTGGGGTTTGAGCCGATGGTGGAGGGATTTGAGACCTTCACCTACAACGACATCCAGAGCTTTGAACAGCTTTTAAACCGCCTGGAGGCCCATGGCCCCAGGGTTTGCGCTGTGCTGATCGAACCGCTCCAAGGCGAGGGCGGTGTGAATCCTGGCGATCCCGATGTCTTCCGTGCGATCCGTCGCCACTGCGATGAACGCAACATCCTGTTGATCTTTGACGAAGTTCAAGTGGGAATGGGTCGTAGCGGCCGGCTCTGGGGCTACGAGCAACTGAATGTCCAACCCGATGTGATCACCTTGGCGAAGGGGCTCGGAGGTGGCCATGCGATCGGGGCCCTGCTGACCAGCCAACACGCCGACCTGTTTGCACCTGGAGATCACGCCAGCACGTTTGGAGGCAACCCCTTTGCTTGTCGCGCTGGCCTCACCGTCGCCCGCGAATTGGAACGGAGGCAGCTGCTGCGCAACGTGTCAGAACGGGGCGAGCAATTAAGTGCAGGACTCCACCAGCTCATTCAACGCTTTCCTCAACAACTCCAGGACGCCCGAGGGTGGGGCTTGCTGCAGGGTTTGGTCCTACGAGAAGACTGCGATCTCACTGCTGCTGACGTTGTCAAAGCAGCGTTAGCGCAAAAACTGTTGCTCGTTCCAGCTGGAGCGAAAGTGGTGCGGATGGTTCCTCCCCTCGTGATCGATCGCCGGGAGGTGAAGGCGCTGCTCTCCCGCCTGGAACGCACGCTGGAACAGTTGAACGCGTGACCCGCTCCAAGGCTGATCCCATCGATGAGTTAGCGGACCTGATCTCCCCCTTTGAGCAGCGGGGCATGGATCTATCCCTTGAGCGAATGCAAAGGGCACTGTCTGATTTAGCCAACCCCTGCGTTGATGTTCCCGCCGTTCAGGTGGTGGGCACCAATGGCAAAGGCTCGATCGCCTGCATGATTCACAGCGGCCTGACAGCAGCAGGTTTGAACTCTGGCCTCACCACCTCTCCCCATCTGATCAGTTGGTGTGAGCGGATTTGCATCAATAAGCAGCCGATCGAACTCCCCCAACTGCGCCAACGTTTAAAACAACTCCAAGCGTTGGCGCGGCAGCACAACCTGACCCCGTTCGAGCAGCTGATCACCGCGGCCTTGGTCCACTTTGAAGCCAACGCCCTCGATTGGCTCGTCCTGGAAGCAGGTCTTGGAGGGCGGCTGGATGCCACAACGGCCCATCCCAATCGACCTCTGATCGCCATTGGCTCGATCGGCATGGATCACTGCGAGCATCTCGGGCACTCCTTAACGGCGATCAGCAGCGAAAAAGCAGCGGTGATCGGCCCTGGGGCCCACGTGGTCAGTGCCCCTCAACACGAGGCGGTCGCCCAGGTCTTGGAGGCACGCAGCCAAGAGATGGGCGCAACCCTGGAGTGGGTGGAGCCCCTATCAGAGGACTGGGAACTGGGGTTAGCTGGACACCTGCAACGGCGAAACGGAGCCGTGGCCCGTGCAGCGCTGCGACGCATGAATGCCCTTGGCAGCTCGATTTCAGAGGCGCAGATCCGGCAGGGGCTGGCCCAAGCCCGTTGGCCTGGTCGGCTTCAAACACTGCAGTGGAAGCACCACTCTGTGCGTGTGGATGGGGCCCACAACCCCGATGCAGCTCAGCAGCTCGCGCTCGAGCGTGGTGGCTGGAGCCAGCCAGGGCATCAGCAGATCTGGATTCTTGGCATTCAACGCCACAAGCAAGCCCCAGAGATGCTCAACCTGTTGCTGGAGCCAGACGATGAAGCCTGGATCGTGCCGGTGCCAGGGCATCTGAGCTGGACAGCCGACATGTTGAACGAGATCTGCCCAAGGCATGCGCAGCAACTGAGGAGCGCCTCAAGCGTGGAGAACGTGCTCATCAGCCTTTCGAAGAAGACTGCAGACAGGCCGATGCCAACGCCTGTGATTGCAGGCTCCTTGTATTTGATTGGCGCGTTGTTGGCGGAAGGGGTGCTGAAAGAGGCCTAGAAGTTCAGGGCTCGCTTCAGAACGAACGGAGGAACGGCAGAGTGAGGTCAGCTTTTGATGCACCCGTCATGCGCCACCAGATTCTGGGCTCCCTCTTCGCGCTAGCTCTCCTGGCGCTCATGACAGCTCTGCCTTTCCCTGTGATTGCTCTCGACACCTCCACCGGTGTGGGGCTTCAGGATCGAGCGCTCTTTCAAGAGCGGGTGGATTACACCCTGACCAACCAGAGTGGCGGTGACTTCCACGGTCAGAACCTCGTCAATACATCCTTCGCCGGTGCGACGGGCAGGGGTGCTGATTTCAGCGACGCCAACCTGCAGGGAACAATCTTTACGCAAGCGGAATTCCCAGAAGCGAATTTCCATGGTGCCAATCTCAGTGATGCACTGATGGATCGTGCCGATTTCTCCAAAACGGATCTTCGCGATGCCTTGCTCCAGGGCGTGATTGCGGCCGGGAGCAGCTTTGCCGGCGCAGACATCGAAGGGGCTGATTTCACGGATGCCTTGTTGGATCGGGAAGATCAGCGCCGCCTCTGTCAGGACGCTGATGGCGTCAATCCCAGCAGCGGTGTCGCCACCCGCGACAGCCTGGACTGCTGATCATGCGGGAAAACCACCAAGCTTTCCCGGGTTGAGCAAGCCATCAGGATCGTGGCGGTGCTTCGCTGCGACCTGATCGCCATCAATCACACCCAGGCCGCCTCCCTCCACGGTGATCACATGGGGGTTGAACACAAACGCCCCCTGGGCCAGACAGTCATCGATTAAATCCTGAAGAGCCTGCGCCCCTCTCCAGTAGACCAATGGCAGAGCCGCCAATCGAAAGGCCCCCTGCTGACGCACGGCCTCGAGATGCCACACGAGATCATCTCCCCAGCGCTTCTGGAGCACCTCCATGCAGCCCAGTTCAGGCTGGGGCAAAAGCATCTGCAGATAGGTCCAATTCGGATCGTGATTGCGCAGATGCAGGGTTGTGTGATTCCAGCTCAACTCCCGCAGACCATTGCCCTGATGGTCGTCCTCTTGGCCAAGCACGTGCATCTCCGCCTGAACAGAGCGCGCCAGGCGTTCAATCGTGCTCACCCCATCGGGGGCAACCAACAGCAGCAGCCGGTGCTGTCCCCGCGGGGAACCACTCCACGACGGCAGATGCTCGACGATGGACGCCTGCAATACAGTGCAGAGGTTCAACTCAACGGCCGCTCGACCGCAACGCTGGGCCAGCTCCACCGCCGTCGTCCAGTCGGCACAGTCCACCACAACCTCATGCCACGCCACCCGCGCCGCCGAGGAGAGGGTGAGCGCCGTGATGATGCCATTGGTGCCATAGGCGTGATTCAAGGCTTCCGCCTCCGCGGCCTCCAGTTGCAACAGCCGTGGCGAGACCTCCATCGTCACCACCTCCAGGCCGAGGAGGTGGCCAGGATCGCGCAAAAATCCCCAGCGCACCGAACCGATCCCCCCGGATCCGCCGCCGATAAAGCCGCCGATCGTGGCACTGCGCCAGGTGCTTGGAAACAGCCTTAACTGCCGGCCATGAACGGCCAAGGCGCGGTCGAGGTCACGCATTAAACAACCGCATTCCACCGTCACCACTCCCGAAACCGGATCGATGGAACGCACCTCGCGCAAAGCATCCATCAAGAGCACCACGCCCCCTTTCAGGGGCACGCTTTGGCCGTAATTTCCCGTTCCCGCTCCACGCAAGGTCAAGGGCACGCCATGGCGATGGCAGGCCGCGGCCACCGCTTGCACCGCCTGCACGGAAGCTGCACTGGCAACAAGATCGGCGCGGCATTGGCTGAGCTGTTCCCGCAGCACCGGTGAGTAGTCGTAGGCGTCGCGGGAATAGCGATCTAAATCCGCTGGGCTGATCAGCAAGCTGAGATCGGCAATGGCTGCCAGCTCGTGGTGCAAAGCATCGAAACCCATGGCGATTCAGGACTGGCTTGGAGTGAGAGAGAGGCTATTGCTCAAGGAAACCGTTGTGGTGAACGGGGATGAAAGGGGGTGAAGGTCGTCCTTAGCTTTAATCCTGCACCCACACCCCACGCACCAACAGCCGGCGCTGCGGAGGTGCCGCCAAGGCTTCCGCCCAGCTTTGAACGGAGAGCTGCATCGCATCAGCAGGGGCACCCGCCCGGATCACCCCATCCCACTCCATCTGCATCAATCGGGCCGCCGCCGTTGTGAAGGGCGAAAGCCCCAAGCGCTCCCAAGGCGCCAGCTGGGCCTGGGCCAAGCTCGCTGCGATCAACGCCAAGGGGTCAAAGTTGCCAACCGGGAACCATGGATCCTGCACGTTGTCACCGCCGACAGCCACACACACACCCGCCCGCTGCAACTGACGAATCGGAGCCAAGGGTCGCCGCAGAGGCGTCGCGAAATCCTGCCGACCCAGTAACCAGCCATTGGTTAGGGGGAGAGCCACCACTTGAACGTTGTGATGTGCCATCCGTTCAGCAAGCCGCTGCAAGACAGGGGCTCTTAGGAGCGACAGGCTGCTGGCATGGCTACAGGTGATCGGCACGGAAACGGTCGTCCGCTTGAGCACGCGCATCAGTTGAAACAAGCCGGCAGCAGGCTCAGAACTGGCTTCATCGATATGCAAATCCACCCCGCATCCATGCCGATCAGCAAGCGCCAAAAGGTTGCGGAGCGCCTGGCGAGGCGCACGCCCCGAGCAGGGGGGGCTGATCACACCACCCAGCAACCCACCGGCCGCAGCCACCCGAGCCGCCAGCTGTCGTCCTTCTTTGCTGCCCCAATGCTCGACCGGAACCAGCGCCACCGGCTGAACCATGACCCGATCTTGCCAACGAGAAGCACCCTCAAGAATGGCGTCCCAGCTGCACGCAGCTCCAGGCCCAAGGCTGTCGATATGGGTGCGCACAGCGCGCAGACCATGGCGCCAAACCAATGACATGGCGTGCTCAAAGCGCTCTTGAACCACCTCCAGAGTTCGGCTCTGATGTTCTCTGAGATTGGCCGCCATCGCTCCGGCGTAGGTGCCCCTGAGGTTGGGGTAGCCGCTCCAGCTGAACGCTTTATCAAGATGTGCATGCGGTTCCAACAGACGGGGAAGCAACATCCCCTCCGGTTCCGCTGCCCCGTCAACAAGCGGCTGCACTTGCACAATCCGTCCGTCACGCCAGAACACCTGCACAGCACATAGGCCATCGGCGCGCGTGATCGGCGCTGGCGTCCCAACGCCCTCATGATCCAGTTCGACCAATCCCCTTGGAATCCAGGCACGGAGCGTGCCATCTCCAAAACGAGGAATCATTCGATCTTGCCGTCGTCACTGCTGGATTGAAGGATGACAAATTGCCCGGCGATTGCGAGGGTCGTGACCGAATACTCAGGAAGTCGCAAGGCGGGGAGTAAGTCCTGTCCACCAAGCTCGGTGGTGTAGATGCTGGCCAGGCCAAGGTTGAGACGACGGCTGAATTGACCCGCAAGCTCCGCCAACGCAGGCTCCTGATCACGAATCAAGCGGGGGCAATCTTTAACCCAAAGCTGCAGCACCATCGGCAGTGCACCGCCACATAACTCGTCGCTGATCACGGAGACGAGTTGAGCTCCTGCATAGCTCTTGAACTCTTCTGAGGAGGGGTTGGATAGGGCGAGTGCCACGCCAGAAGCGGCGAATGCCAGTACGGCGGCCACTGCATTGGCCGATGGCTTGCGGAAAGGGCCGATGAGCGTCTCCAGAAGGGTTTGGGTGAATTGGTAGATTCTTACCTGACACGGCGGGTGTCGCCAAGTGGTTAAGGCAGCGGCTTGTGGTGCCGCCATCCGGGGGTTCGAATCCCCTCATCCGCCCTCAACGATTAAGGAAGACCTTGAGAAGGCCGTCTGCACGATTGCGGATGGGGTCATCACAGGGAAGCCCTAGAGCGTCTTGACAAGACTCGATCGATCTCTGCGCCTCCTCTGGCGATAACTCAGCTGTGTTGAGAGCAACGGCTTGGACTTTCGGTGGGGGGCCTGAGCCTTGCGGGCGGGCGACCGCCGCCAACGACTCACAAAGGCTGATGCACTCCTTCAACGGGGGCAGGAGCACCTCAGGCAAACGCCCGATCGTGGACTGACCCGCCCGATGCACCATCAGCAACGCCGTTGGCTGACTGCCGCGCATCAAGGGAAGCGTGGCACTCGAGCCGGGGTGACAGAGGGAACCTTGCCCTTCCACCACCAACAAATCCTGTGCTGACAACCCCAACCCGGCTTCAAGAACAGCCGCTTCAACCGCACCGGCCGCATAGTCCACCCGCACCGCATCTAAAGGCACACCGCGACCGCTGATCAAAATTCCAGCCTGACCGGTTCCCACAAAACGGCACTCCAGCGTCTGGCGTTCTGCCGCCGCTTGAAGGGCCAAACAGGCACTCATCTTTCCCACCGCCATATCGGTTCCCACGGCTAAAACGCGCTGGCAGGAAAGCGCGGCAGCGCGTGCCTGACCCACCTGCACGCTGGGGGGCTCCTGGCGTAAATCCCAGATCCATTGGCCGGCATGACAGGCCGCCTTGAAGTCCGGATCCTCTGCCAACTGCGTGTGCAAACCACTGGCCAGGCTTAACCCGGCCTGCAGCGCGGCCAAGGCATCCCGTCGCACCGGGCCGGGCAACACTCCACCGGAGGGAGCCAAGCCCACCACGGCAACCGCGGGGCCATAAGGCAAGGCCGCAGCCAGGTCGCCCACAATCGGCACCTTGCGCGCAATCCCTGTGATCTTTTCAAGGGAACCGTTGGCATGGTCAGGGTCAATGACCGCTGCGATCGGCCCCCGTCGATGGCGCAACATGGCAAGGCCTGTCTTGCCGGTGAGGGACGACAGACCACCGTGCTGAAGAAGCAGCACAGGCAACTGTTCAAACCCCTCAGGACAGTGCTGATTCACGCCAATTCCGTTGCCATGACGACCAGAGTTGAGCAGAACAAAGCTGCCAACTCTTGCTTAAGCCTCTAGCAAGACTTTGCAGCGACAACGCACAAGTGAGGGGTTTAAAACGCGGCTTTAAGAGCAGGTATAAGAGGACGTGCTTGTTGTCATGAGGCGCGGCTGATCCCCAACCCAGCCGCCGCTGGCGCTCGCAGTTGATCTCCTACGAGATCGAGCCCCTGATAGGGGTCATCCACAAGATTGAGATGGCTGTCGAGATCGGGCCAGCGGATCAAGGGCAGCAGCTGGGCGGCCGCCCCATTGAGCAAGACGCTGTCGGAATAACAACCAATCATCAGATTCAGATCCAAGCGCTGAGCCACCTGAGCCATCAACCACGCCTCACTGAGCCCGCCACTTTTCAGCAACTTGAGATTCACCCCATCCACGTGGGGGGCAAGGCGCAACAAATCCTGTAAATCCCAACAGCTTTCATCGGCCACAAGGGCCATGGCGCAATGGGGCTTGAGCGCCGCAAAAGCAGCCGTATCTCGATCGGGATCGAGCAAGGCCGCCATCGGCTGCTCCAGCAACACCACCGCTGCCTGGTGCAGGGATGTCTGCATCGCCTTTGCCTGATCAAGACTCCAGCCCCCGTTGGCATCCACTTGAAGCTCCATCGGCTGCTGCTGCTGTTGGGCCTGCTCCTGCAGGGCCTGGGCCACGGCCTCCAACAACGCTCGATCGTGATCGCAGCCATCAGCACTGCCAAGTTTGAGCTTGATGCGTGTTGCAGGTAGCTGCCGCCACCAACGCTGAAGGCGGCTGAGAACGGCATCGACCGAACCAAGCCCCAAGGTCACGCTGGTGGCCACAGGGCGATGGCCATCGAGACCGAACAGGCGCCAAACCGGTTGTTCGAGCCGTTGGCCCCACCAATCCCAAAGGGCGAGATCCACCGCACAACGAGCCGGGGGCGACAACGGCTGCAGCAAAGGAGCGAGTTGCTGGCGATCAGCAGGGTCCACATCGCCCAGTTTTGGCAGCAAAGCCTCAAGCTCCAAGGCCAGCTGATCGGTGCTGAAGGCCCGATGCCCCGTATCAAATCCCCCCGTTTCGCCGCGGCCGCTATAGCCATCCATGCTGAAGGTGAGCTCGAGGTGCTCCACCTGGGCAGTGGTTCCGCGGCTAATCGCGAGAGGTACCGCTTTTGTGAGAGAAAAGCGCCGAAGAGACCAGCCCATCGCCCGAATACGCCAATCCCCAAGCTGGCACAAGCTGGCCGTGGCCCACACTAAAAGAAGATTTCACCGTCGTCGGTCTCCAGGATCGCCACCCGCTTTGGCCCTCTCCAGTCCCGTCAACCCCAGTCTTGCCAAGACCCCTGCAGCCTCCACTCGGGACGAGCAGCAACGCGGCAGCTACTGGATCACCACGTTTGGCTGCCAGATGAACAAGGCCGATTCGGAGCGGATGGCAGGAATCCTGGAAACCATGGGCTACCAGGAAGCCGATGCTGAACTCGACGCTGATCTCGTTCTGTACAACACCTGCACCATTCGCGACAACGCCGAACAGAAGGTTTACAGCTACTTAGGTCGTCAAGCCATCCGCAAGCGGACCAATCCGAATCTCACCTTGATCGTGGCTGGCTGCGTCGCGCAACAAGAGGGCGAATCCCTACTGCGCCGAGTGCCAGAGCTGGATTTGGTCATGGGACCCCAGCATGCCAACCGCCTCGAGACCCTGCTCACACAAGTCGAGGCTGGACAACAGGTGGTCGCGACGGAAGACCATCACATCCTCGAAGACATCACCACTGCCCGCCGGGACAGCAACATCTGCGGCTGGGTCAACGTGATCTACGGCTGCAACGAGCGTTGCACCTACTGCGTGGTGCCTTCCGTGCGCGGCAAAGAACAATCGCGGCTGCCCCAGGCCATCAAGCTGGAGATGGTGGGCTTGGCCGCGCGTGGGTTCAAAGAGATCACCCTGCTCGGCCAAAACATCGATGCCTATGGCCGCGATCTACCGGGCATCACCGCCGAGGGCCGTCGCCAACACACCCTCACGGATCTCCTCTACCAGGTGCACGACGTGGAGGGCATCGAACGCCTGCGCTTTGCCACGAGCCACCCGAGATATTTCACCGAGCGCTTGATTGATGCCTGCGCTGAATTGCCGAAAGTATGCGAACACTTTCATATCCCCTTCCAAAGCGGTGATAACGAGCTTCTAAAAGCCATGGCCCGGGGGTACACCGTTGAGCGTTACCGGCGCATCATTGATCGCATTCGCGAACGCATGCCCGATGCCGCCATCAGTGCGGATGTGATCGTGGCGTTCCCCGGAGAAACCGATGCGCAATACAGACGCACCCTGGCGTTAATTGAAGAGATTGGCTTCGACCAAGTGAACACAGCCGCCTATTCACCAAGGCCCAACACACCAGCGGCGGACTGGAAAAACCAGCTCTCGGAAGACGTCAAAGTGGCACGCCTACAAGAGATCAATGCGCTTGTGGAATCCACGGCAAAAGAGCGGAACGCTCGCTACGCCGGTCGGATCGAGCAAGTGCTGGCCGAGGGAATCAATCCCAAAGATCCCAGCCAACTGATGGGGCGGACGCGCACCAACAGGCTGACCTTTTTCTCCGCTGAATCCGCCAATGGCATCACGCATCGTGCAGGAGATCTGGTTGATGTCCGCATCGATCAAGTTCGCTCGTTCTCCCTCACTGGCACACCGGTGAGCAACTGATACCTTTCGGGTTCATGTCTTGAATGAACAGCCACACCATGCCCTCGTCTCCCCTTCGCATTGGTGTGGTGTTCGGAGGAGCATCCGGTGAGCATGCCGTGTCGATTCGCTCGGCCATCACGGTGATCAACGCCCTTCAAGCGGGGGGCAATCGAGATCGCTTTGAGGTGGTTCCGCTGTACATCGATCAGGCGGGACGGTGGTGGCCCGAGCGCATTGCCCTCAGCGTTCTTGAGCAAAAGCAAGCACCTGCAGAGGAAAGCCTTCCCCAGCCCCTACCGCCAGCGGGCTTCCGTTCCCTGCCGATCGACAACGATCGCGTGGATGTTTGGTACCCGGTGCTGCATGGTCCCAATGGAGAAGACGGCACCGTGCAAGGGTTATTCACCCTGATGGGGCAGCCCTATGTGGGCTCCGGCGTGCTCGGTTCAGCCGTTGGAATGGACAAACTGGCGATGAAAGCCGCTTTCGCCGCCGCAGGCCTCCCCCAAGTCCCCTATGTGGGTCTGAACGCTGCAGACCTCCATCACTCTGAACAACAAAACAAACTGGTCGCCAGGATCGAAGCGGAATTGGGATATCCGTGTTTTGTCAAACCAGCAAACATGGGCTCATCGGTAGGGATCAGCAAAGCCCGTGATCGAGACCAACTGCTTGAAGGCTTGCGGGAAGCGGCACGCCATGACAGCCGACTCGTCGTGGAGCGTGGCGTCTCCGCTCGCGAGTTGGAATGCGCCGTCCTCGGACGGCAACAGCTCAAGGCTTCCGTTGTGGGTGAAATCAGCTTTGAGGCCGATTGGTATGACTACGACACCAAATACACCGTGGGCTGCAGCCAAACGTTGATTCCAGCCCCACTTCCCGACCAGGTGAGCGCTCAAATTCAAGCGATTGCCCTGCAAGCCTGTACGGCTGTTCACGCCTATGGCTTGGCAAGGGTGGATGTTTTTTACGACGAACAAACAGGTGAGGTCTGGCTCAACGAGATCAACACCCTGCCTGGATTCACCTCCCAAAGCATGTATCCCATGCTTTGGGAGGCCAGTGGTGTCGCTTTACCCGACCTAGTGGCCCAGCTGGTCCACACGGCGCGAGAATGAATCAACATCCAGACAAGCGATGATTGAAGGTCTGCTCTGGCTTCCGCTGCTCGTCGCCTTTGTGTTGCTTGTAGCACTGGGGTGGCTGGAGCGCCGTCGTCAAAATCTGTTCCGAACCTGGAGCGAAGGGTCGGAGTTGGCCAAACTCGATGGCTGCGGCGCAGCACTTCTCAAGGATGGAAAACTGCGCTGGAGCAGCTTCAGTGCTGGATCTTTTCAAGAGGAGGGGCACTTTGTGATCAAGGGCCTTGAACTAGTCGAACTCATGGCCTTGGCATCAGGGGAGGCCCCGCTGGCCAGCGAATCGCAAGGTCGCTGCCGTCTCAGGCTGATCGGGGATGGTCGTCAGCTCGACGTGCCCTTTGCGGATGCCGATCGTGCCCGACGTTGGATGGATCAGCTCATGTCTCGTGCACGCTGCGACTTGTGAGCACAGACGCTTCCAGTAAGAAGGGCCGCAAGCTCGGCAAACGCAATGGCCAAGGCCCCCTTCCCCCTGGCGTGAAACGGCGTCGAAGGCTGAGTCAGGAGCGCAGGCAAGAACGCCTGATTCAATTGTGGAGACTTGTTTTTTTTCTCCTCACCGCCACGGGATTGAGTTGGTTATTGCTGACCCTGGGCTGGAGCCTGCGATCCGCTACGCAAATCCAGATCAGTGGAAGCGCGCGCATAAACGAAAACGTGGTGATGAAGGCTGCAGGCCTCTCCTTTCCTCAATCACTGCTGAGCCTTGAGCCGCGTCAGATCGAGACCAAATTGATGCAGAAGCTTCCCGTGCAGGGGGTTTCCGTTCAGCGGCGTCTTCTCCCTCCAGGCCTCGACATCCAACTCGTTGAACGCCGACCCATCGCGGCTGCCACCCGCGTGGGGCCCGATGGAATCGAGCGGGGAATGGTGGATCGCGAGGCTCAGTGGATTCCGATAGATTTAGTCAGGAAAGGGAAAAAGCCTGCAAGCGCTGTGAAAGTCGAAGGCTGGATTTCCAATCGACGGGCCGTCATCGCCCGCATCCTTCAACAACGAGACCAACTCGGTCGACCACTGAAAGCAATTGTTGTAGAACCCTCCGGTGGGGTCAGTTTGCGCTTTGAGACCTTTGGCCTTGTTTATCTCGGCGCCAATGACGCTCTCTTAGATCAGCAATTCAAAACGATTGCCCAACTCACGCAAAGCCTTCCTCCCAGCCTGGTCGGCGTTTCAAGCGAAGGGCTGGATCTCAGTGACCCAAGCCAACCTGAACTGAAGTTACGGCCCAAGCCCAAAAAAGCAGCTCCGTAAAAAGTCTGCAATCGTTGACCTGATCGGGCCAAAAACGATGGTGACAATCAAGTTCCTGTATCTCTTTTGTCGGCAAAAGCGATACACAGCCCCATAATGCAATCGACTGCAGCGGTTCAAGCTCGGATAATGGAGATTGTGAGCAGTGAGATGTCCTCAGCCATGAATCCAGAGGGCATCTCGCCTAGCCAATCAGCCCGCATCGAAGTGATCGGTGTTGGAGGGGGTGGCAGCAACGCTGTTAACCGCATGATTTTGAGCGATCTCGAAGGGGTTGCTTACCGGGTCTTAAACACCGATGCACAAGCGCTGATTCAATCGGCTGCTGACAACCGGGTCCAGCTGGGCCAAGCCCTTACCCGCGGTCTTGGAGCGGGAGGAAATCCAAGCATTGGCCAAAAAGCGGCGGAAGAGTCACGCGCTGATCTGCAACAGGCCCTTCAGGGTGCAGATCTGGTCTTCATCGCTGCAGGGATGGGTGGAGGCACCGGAACTGGGGCGGCTCCGGTGGTTGCAGAAGTTGCCAAAGAAAGCGGTGCTCTCACCGTTGGCATCGTCACGAAACCCTTCAGTTTCGAAGGTCGCCGCAGGATGCGTCAGGCCGATGAAGGCATCGCCCGCCTGGCACAACACGTGGACACCTTGATCGTGATTCCCAACGATCGGCTTCGCGATGCCATCGCTGGAGCACCTCTTCAGGAAGCGTTCCGCAGCGCCGATGACGTTCTGCGCATGGGAGTGAAGGGAATCAGCGACATCATTACCCTCCCTGGCCTTGTCAATGTTGACTTCGCTGACGTTCGCTCCGTCATGACCGAAGCCGGCACCGCCCTACTCGGGATCGGTGTGGGCTCAGGCCGATCACGGGCAGTTGAAGCGGCACAAACCGCGATTAATAGCCCCTTGCTCGAGGCCGCGCGCATCGATGGTGCCAATGGCTGCGTGATCAACATCAGCGGTGGCCGGGACATGACCCTGGAGGACATGACCACCGCATCTGAGGTGATTTACGACGTCGTGGATCCAGAAGCCAACATCATTGTTGGTGCTGTGGTGGATGAACGCCTCGAGGGAGAGATCCACGTAACCGTGATTGCCACAGGCTTTGAAGACGGCAACCCTTACCGCTCAGAGCGCAGCACGCTTCGCCCCGCTGTTTCAGCCTTCGAGCCCAGTACACCGACCAACGTCGCCCCTGAAAGCGGTGCACGGATCCCCGATTTCCTCAGGCAGCGCCAACAACGCCAGAGTGACAGCTAGAAGTTGGTGACCCGGAGTCCACGCCTGCCCAGAGCATCCCGTGTGGCTGCTCCCTTCCGGTTCTGACCAGGTTTGGGCGTCTGGACCGCATGGATCCGAATCGATGTCATGTTAGCAATGAACCTCCTTCACGGAGGAAGGGCGGATGCGACCAGCTGAATTGATTCGCTTCAAGCAATCAGGGAGAGCGATCACGATGCTCACCGCCTGGGATGGCCTCAGTGCTGCCCTGGTGGAAGAAGCCGGCGCCGACGTGGTCTTGGTGGGTGATTCGCTTGCGATGGTGGTTCTAGGCCATGCCACCACCCTTCCAGTCACACTGGAACAGATGCTGCATCACAGCCAGGCCGTATGCCGCGGTCTGAGCAAACCTCTTGCCGAGCGCCCGCTCGTGGTGTGCGATCTGCCATTTCTGAGTTATCAGTGCGGCCTCGATCGCGCCGTCGCCGCTGCAGGCACCATCCTCAAAGAGTCGGATGCCGCCGCCGTCAAGCTTGAAGGCGGCGAACCAGAGGTGGTTGCCGTTGTCGATCGCCTCGTGCGCATGGGCATCCCCGTCATGGGCCATCTCGGACTCACGCCTCAGGCGGTGCATCGACTCGGCTACCGGCGTCAAGCCATCGATCCGCGCAGCCAGGACAAACTGCACCGCCAAGCACAAGCTCTAGAGGACGCCGGTTGTTTTTCACTGGTGGTAGAGCATGTCCCCTCCGAACTCGCCGGTCGGTTGCGACGCAACTTGTCGATCCCGGTGATCGGCATCGGCGCCGGATCCGATTGCGACGGACAAGTCAGCGTGACCGCGGACCTGCTGGGACTGACGCCAAGCCAACCACCGTTCAGCCCAGCCCGGATGCAAGGCCGTGAACTCAGCATCAGTGCTCTCAAAAGCTGGCTGACGGAGCAACGGGATCAGGGAGCAACTCCCACCACTCCACCACCTCCACAAGCACCTGATTGCTAACGGCCATTCCCTCGGGATCGCTGAGGCGCCAACGGCGGCCATAACGTTCCATCATGCCGCTGGCTAAGAAGGGTTGCCAGCGTGCTTCTAGGGCAGGCAAATCACGGCTGCAGCGACGTTCGTTCCAGCCGCAGCGTCCCGCAAGCTCCCACAGGTTGACGCCTTCGTGGCAACGCAGCCCCACCAGCAGCCGATCGTCCAGTGGCAAGCTCTCGGCTGACCCTCGAATCAAACTCGAATCCAGTTTTTGACCCTGCTCTTTCAGCCAGGAGGCATAGGCCTCTCGGGTTCGAGGACGGGCCATCCGCTCCCCCCAGGGAGCACTGGTTGCGCCTAGTCCAAAGGCCCACCATCCCGCACCACTCCAGTACACGCGGTTATGCCTGGAGGCATGCCCTGGCCTAGCGAAATTTGAGATTTCATAGCGGCAGTAACCGGCGCGGCGCAACCTACGGGTGGTGAAGGCGATCCGGTCGGCGGCAGCATCTTCCTCAGGGATCGCCAGCTCGCCTCGCTTCTCGCGCCAAGCAAACACCGTGCCTGGCTCCACGCTGAGGTCGTAGATCGATAGGTGGGGGGCCTGCAGAACAACGGCCTGCTCCAGCTGCCCCTCCCATTCCTGATCCCCTTGGTCTGGAAGGTTTCGGATCAGATCCAAGCTCCAGCTCTGCAGTCCACCAGCCTGCAAACACTCTTGGAGCCAATGGCAGGCCTCAAGCAGATCCTTTCGGCGATGTCGGCGCCCCAGGGCCGCGAGCCTGACATCGTCAAAACTTTGCCCTCCCAAACTCACGCGGGTCACGCCCGCATCAACCAGGGCGTGCAGATCCCTGCGCTCAAACGTGGCTGGATCCATCTCAAGGGTGATTTCAGCACCGTCCTGGAAGCCGAAGCGGCCTCTGAGCTGCTGCAGCAACGCTGCAAGTTGATCGGGCCTCAACAGGGATGGCGTACCACCGCCGACATACACGGTGGCCAGTGGAGGCGCTGGGGGAGAGAGGTGGATCTCTGCTCTGAGCTGCGCCAGGTAGGTCTCGATCGAACCGCTACCAGACCCTCCATCCGCATCAGCCCGATCCCCGAGGGGCACCACCGCGAAGTCGCAATAAAAACAACGCCGATGGCAAAAAGGAATATGTAAATAGGCGCTGCGAGGTGCAGATGCGGTCATCTGCGCAGGCAGAGCGACGGAAGATGATGCATGCTGCCTTCATACGGAGTGAACGGCCACGACCGATTGCCATGGTTGAAGTTCTCATCCTGGTCCTATTTCTGATCTCCGGTGGAGCCACCGGCTGGATGGGAGTTCATCTCCTTCCACAAGAGATGCTGGACGATGTCACCGATGTCCAACGGGTGCGCCTCGGGCTCACCGGCCTTGGCACGGCCATAGGCCTCGTAGCAGGCCTTGTTTTTAAGCGGCTGCGGCTGCAACTGATGCAGCAGGTGCGCACGATGCCCACCGATTTGTTGATCAGTCGATCGGTGGGACTGATTCTTGGTTTGCTGGTCGCCAACCTGTTGCTAGCGCCGATCCTGCTGCTCCCACTCGCCGGTGGCGTAACGCTGGTCAAACCGCTGGCTGCGGTGCTCAGCAATGTGTTTTTTGGCGTTCTGGGATACAACCTCGCCGAGGTGCACGGACGCACGCTTCTGCGCCTGTTCAACCCCACCAGCACGGAAGCGCTGCTGGTCGCAGACGGTGTGCTCACCCCTGCCACCCCGAAGATCCTCGATACGAGCGTGATCATTGATGGGCGAATCCGCGGCATGTTGGCCTGCGGTTTGCTGGAAGGTCAGGCCATCGTTGCTCAAACGGTGATCGACGAGATGCAGCAATTGGCCGACTCCACCAACTTGGAGAAGCGAGCCAAGGGACGTCGTGGCCTGAAACTTCTGCGCGATCTACGCGACACCTACGGCCGTCGACTGGTGATCAACAGCACGCGTTATGAAGGCACGGGCACCGACGATCGCCTTCTCCTGCTCGCAGGCGACACGGGCGGCACGCTTGTGACCGCCGACTTCAACCTGGCCCAGGTCGCCGAAGTGAAGGAGATCAAGGTGATGAATCTGAGCGAATTGGTGATCGCCCTACGCCCTGAGGTGCAGCCCGGCGATGAGCTGTTGCTCAAAATCGTGCGCGAAGGCAAAGAGGAGAGTCAGGGAGTGGGCTACCTCGAAGACGGAACGATGGTGGTGGTTGAGGAGGGCCGGAGCTTGATCGGATCCCGTCAACCCGTTGTGGTGACCGGTGCACTGCAGACCCCAACAGGGCGCATGGTGTTTGCTCGCCGTGACAAAAACGGTGCGCGAAACAACCGCAGCAGCAAGAGCAGCAAGGGCAAGGCTGCACGCACGGACAGCGCTGAGGAGCAGCCATCCTCGTGACCCCGCTAGGCTCCCTCCACGACAGGGATGCTCAGAGGAATGACCACATCAGCGCCTTATTACGGCGATTCAGGCGTGATGCGCACACCCCCGCCTGATCTGCCCTCTTTGATGCTCAAAGAGCGGATTGTGTATCTGGGCCTTCCGCTGTTTTCAGACGGAGACACCAAGCGTCAGCTCGGCTTGGACGTGACCGAGCTGATCATTGCCCAGCTCCTCTTTTTGGAGTTCGACAACCCAGACAAGCCGATTTACTTCTATATCAACTCCACGGGTACAAGTTGGTATTCGGGCGAGTCGATTGGCTTCGAGACAGAAGCCTTTGCCATCTGCGACACGCTTCGCTATGTGAAGCCACCGGTTCACACGATTTGCATCGGTCAGGCGATGGGAACGGCTGCCGTCATCCTTTCCGCGGGTACCAAAGGGCAAAGGGCGGCGCTACCCCATGCCTCGATCGTTTTGCATCAGCCCCGCAGCGGCGCACGCGGCCAGGCCACGGACATTCAGATCCGCGCCAAAGAGGTGCTGCATAACAAGCGGGCCATGCTCGAAATTCTTTCGACCAACACCGGTCGCAGTGTGGAAGAACTCTCCGCCGATTCAGACAGAATGAGTTATCTCACCCCTCAAGAAGCCGTGTCCTACGGCCTGATTGACAGGGTTCTCGATAGCCGCAAGGACCTGCCTGCAGCGGTGGGTTAAGGACCCATCCAGCATCAACCCGCCTGTTATTGAAAACACAACGCTGTTGAACCAGCCGTGGTTGTCTAAACAGACCATTTTTTTACTTCAACCCTTCCTAGGACCCATGCCGATTGGTACCCCCAGCGTTCCCTACCGCCTCCCCGGCAGCCAAATGGAGCGCTGGGTAGACATCTACACCCGTCTTGGCGTTGAGAGGATTTTGTTCCTCGGCTCTGATGTGAATGACGGGGTTGCGAACAGTCTCGTTGCCCAGATGCTGTATCTCGATTCCGAAGACAGCAGCAAGCCCATCTACCTGTACATCAACTCCCCAGGTGGATCGGTCACCGCTGGCTTGGCGATCTACGACACCATGCAATACGTGAAGAGTGACGTCGTCACCATCTGCGTCGGGCTGGCCGCATCGATGGGTGCCTTTTTGTTGACGGCAGGCACGAAAGGCAAGCGCCTGGCCTTGCCGCATAGCCGGATCATGATCCACCAGCCTCTGGGGGGAACGGCGCAGCGACAGGCGAGCGATATCGAAATCGAAGCCAGGGAAATCTTGCGGATGAAGGAAATGCTCAACCGCTCCATGGCCGATATGACAGGGCAGAGTTTTGAAAAAATCGAAAAAGACACCGACAGGGACTATTTCCTGAGTGCGGAAGAGGCCAAGGATTACGGCTTGATCGATCGGGTGATTTCCCACCCCAACGAAGCTTGAGGGTCAATCCGGCCCATCCGTAAACTTCAGTATTGTCTTCAGCAGGTTCCGACCGGATGGCTCAGCTTTTCTATGACTCAGACGCCGATCTCTCGCTGCTGAGCGGCAAGACGGTAGCCATCATCGGTTATGGATCTCAGGGTCATGCCCATGCCCTCAACCTCAAAGACAGTGGCGTCAATGTGGTTGTTGGTCTTTATGACGGCAGCCGCTCAGCCGAGAAAGCCAAAGCCGACGGCCTCGAAGTCTTGAGCGTGGCGGATGCTTCTGCTAAGGCCGACTGGATCATGGTGCTGCTACCCGATGAGTTCCAGAAAGAGGTCTACGAGAAAGAAATCGCCCCACATCTCAGTGAAGGCAAGGTTTTAAGTTTCGCGCACGGCTTCAACATTCGCTTTGAGTTGATCAAGCCACCCGCAAACGTGGATGTGTTGATGATCGCTCCCAAAGGACCCGGTCACACCGTGCGCTGGGAGTATCAGAACGGTCAGGGTGTTCCAGCCCTCTTCGCGATCGAACAGGACGCTTCAGGGAACGCTCGCGGCCTGGCTATGGCCTACGCCAAAGGCATCGGCGGCACCCGTGCGGGCATCCTCGAAACCAATTTTAAGGAAGAGACCGAAACCGACCTCTTTGGTGAACAGGCCGTTCTCTGCGGCGGTCTCTCAGAGCTGGTCAAAGCCGGCTTTGAAACCCTTGTGGAAGCCGGTTATCAGCCAGAGCTCGCCTATTTCGAGTGCCTGCACGAAGTGAAGTTGATCGTTGACTTGATGGTGAAGGGTGGTCTGTCCTCCATGCGCGACTCCATCTCCAATACGGCGGAATACGGCGACTACGTCAGTGGCCCTCGCCTGATCACCGCCGACACCAAAGCGGAGATGCAAAGGATCCTTTCCGACATCCAAGACGGAACCTTTGCCAAGAACTTCGTTGCGGAATGCGCAGCCGGCAAGCCCGAAATGAACAAAGTTCGCGCGCGTGATGCCGAGCATCCCATCGAGAAAGTTGGCAAGGGGCTGCGCTCGATGTTCAGCTGGCTCAAGACGGCCTGAGCGATCCCTTTCTGCTGGTGATCGTCGCCGCAGGCCTTGACCTGCTGGTCGGCGATCCCCGCTGGAGCCCTCATCCAGTGGTCGCCATGGGGCGCGTGATCACTGGACTTCGCCACTGGGTCGAACGCTGGGCCGGAGACCGGCCCTTTCCACTGCGCGCCGGTGGGGCCCTGATCACGCTGGTTTTGGTGGTGGGCAGCGGCGAAACGGGCTGGCTGCTCGAGCGTCTGATCTTGCCCCAGTCTCCATTGCCCCATCCCTTGGCGACGGTGTTGCTGGTTCTTGCCCTGGCGAGTGCTCTGGCAGCTCGCAGCCTTCGTGACAGCGTGCTGGCCGTCCTTCAGGTCCTCCCAGACCTCCCCTCGGCCAGGGATCGCCTCAGTTGGATTGTGGGCCGTGATGTGAGCCAATTGGATCAAGACGACATCCTCCGGGCCAGCGCGGAAACAGCCAGTGAAAATTCAGTGGATGGACTGTTTGCCCCGCTGTTTTGGATGTTGATCGGAGCTGGCCTCTGGCAGGCGGGCTTCAGCCAAGGTCCAGGCCCCCTGGCCTTGGCGTGGGCGTTCAAAGCCAGCAGCACCCTGGATTCCATGCTTGGGTACAAGCATGGACGCTTGCGCTGGCTCGGGACTGCTGGGGCCAGGCTCGACGACCTATTGACCTGGTTGCCCTGCCGGTTGGTGCTGATCACGCTTCCGCTTGTGAGCTTGCCCTGGACCCAGTGGCCAACAACAGTGCGAGTCTCCGCGGCCGATGGGAGACCTGATCCCTCCCCCAACGCAGGACTCTCAGAATCAATTTTTGCCCATTGCGCCGATGTGCAGATGGGAGGGCTCAATCGCTACGGCAACACTTGGATCAGCAAACCAGTGCTTTCTGCCCAATCGGGCAAGGCCACGGCTGAAGGCGTGCGCAAGCTGCTGAACCTAAGCCTCAAACTTGAAGCGTCCTGGTTGGTGGCGGCAGCTGGCTGGTCGTTGCTTCAGTAGGCACCACGGTCCATGGGAAGCAGAAGCACTCCAAACGTGCGCAGGATGATCGCCAAATCAAGAAGGAAAGAGCGGCCTCTCGAATAGGCCAAATCAAGCCTCACCCGCTTTGGGTAGCTGAGATTGTTCCGGCCACTCACCTGCCACAACCCCGTTAAGCCAGGCCGCACAGCCAAAACTTCGTCCATAAAGGGGCCATAGCGCACAATTTCTTTATCAACAATCGGCCGTGGACCGACCACACTCATCTCACCACGCAAGACATTGAGAAACTGAGGGAGTTCATCCAGGCTGGAACGCCTTAAGAAACGGCCGATCGGAGTGATGCGAGGGTCTTGGCGGAGCTTGAAATCTCGCTCAAATTCAGCACGCATTTCCGGTGACTCAGCCAACACGCGTTGCAAAACAGCATCGGCATCCGCGCGCATGGTGCGGAACTTGATGCAACCAAACCGGCGGTATCGACGACCAACGCGCTTCTGCACGTAAAAAACAGGGCCGGGCGAACTCAGGCTCACCAAGGCGGCGATCAACAAAAAAGCTGGTGATCCAAGTCCTAAAGCCAGCAACGAGAAAGCAATATCACCACTGCGCTTGAGTGAGCGTCCAAACCGGCTCTGCTTACGAACCAGTGCCACGGATGTGAGCACCGAGGGAGGGGCTGACAACAACTCGAGATGCCGCTTCGTCGCACGCCGGCTCAGGCTGGATCCACCGGCCTGGAGCGACGATCGACGCAGACTGACTTGCACCAAGTGACCCTTGAGTCTCAACCTACTGAACCGCAACAGGACACAACCAAAAGGGTGAAAGGGCCACTCACCGCAACGGCACAGGAACAACTGCTGCCTCCCGACCTGCGAAGCAGCGAGCCGAAACCAGCAGATAACAGCATTTGCTGACAGAAACAGGTCAAGAAGTCTCTCAGCCAATTGCAGCCAAGAGCAAGAATTCCGAAGCTGGGGCATGACTTCCACCGACACATCCATCAGCGCCCTTCTCGAAGAAGCTCTCCAAGAACCCACGATTGGAGACACAGGGAGCTTTCGGTGGCACGCCACCGCGATTGGAATCGCGGCGCTGTGGATCGACGCGTCACCGCCTTCCACTCCACCGTTTGAGAAGGCTTTAAAGGAAGGATTGGAGATTGGCTTGGATCTAAGCCGAGAAGAACGTGAATTTCATCAAGTCAGTGAAGGGCTTGTTCTTCTCTTTCACTCCTAATTTCCTCATCAAGCAAAAAATAATCAAGACAACCCTGCCCAAAGCACACCAGCAATCAAATCACTTGAACAAACATCTGCTCACCGTTGCTAAATACTGGCTTGGAGGCTTCACGGCTTTTATGCTTCTGTTTTACGCGATCATTTCCATCAAATAACAAAACCATTGGCCAGCACCCATCCATAGAAATCAAAGCGCATCTCAATCACTGAAATCAAATCCTTGAAAGATTACTTGCTTTTTAATATTGCGCCATTCCAAAGGGGATGCGACAAGATCGCCATTAATTCATCGAGAAGCCTCGCCTGAGCTTCGCTTGTCCATCCACGATCGATGACCTGAATCAAATATTCATGCTGGACACCATCACCACGCTGGCGAGAGCAAACGATGACGACATCATCATAAGAAATTGGAAAATCAGCCGTTAAAACATGCCCAAGAATACCTTCTGAGATGAATAATAAAAAATCACATACAACCTGGCTCAAATACTCCTCTCCCTCAGCAAGATCTCCGCAGGCAATCATCTGCTCTTTCGTCTGTGGGGTGTAAGTGACAAACGAAAAGAAGAATGGGGCAGTCGTTTTATGCAAATACAGACCTTTGAATGGTCGATCCATCTTCACTACGCCTTGAATGGCAATTTCTCTTCAGTCCTTAGAGACAATCAAAAAATGTAATCAATGATCGACCCTCCTGACAGAGACAAAATCAAAAGGGTACCTCTGATTAAGGCGATCCTTGAAGGCACTTTAGTCCTTACGAATCAAGGGCTCAAACCATTGATCCCCGATGAGTGATATCAATCCCACACCGCAGCGACTTTTAGGATTGGAACGTTCAGCTCACAAGGGCCAGAGGAACACATAGATCCTTGAAGCCTTCCCGATGATTAAAACGGAGAGGGTGGGATTCGAACCCACGAGGGTGTTACCCCTACACGATTTCGAGTCGTGCGCATTCAACCGGGCTCTGCCACCTCTCCAAACGCTTCACCAGCGTGATCCCATCTTAAAGCGCCACGGCCTGATTGCTTAAGGCGATGGAGCTGCGCATTCACGCGCAACTGCCAAAGCCTGTCTTGGCCTGGCAGAGGACGCAACATCAAACCAGGGCTTTGCAGACGTTGACCTGGAAGCAAGGGAGGTTGGCCTTGATGCTCCGCCCGCACGGTATGGGCCAAAGGCGTCCAACAACTGATGTGATCACTCGCCACTGGGTCCATCACCACCACCCAATCCAAACGGCGGTGTCCGTAACCCTGCGCAAGCTGCTGAGCCAACTGGCAACTAAGCAAATCTCCATGACTGCTCATCAGTGCAGCACGCCCTTGATGACGAGCCAGTAGCCACTGCCTTCCCCACTGCTGCACCAACACCACCTCATCGCTGAGCTGGACACCCGCCTGCACCAGCGTGGCCAAGAGCAAAAGAGGAAACGCTCTCCAGCGCCAGCAATGCAGTGCGGGCAAGGCCCAAGGGAGAAAAGCCAGCACAACAACCAACACCACCCAAGGCTGCGGATGTCCCGTCAGCAGCTGGGCATGGGGCCAGGCGCTCATCCAACCCACCAAAGCGATCAACAACGCTGCCAACTGCTGCACCGGCCAAACCAACAGCGGCATCACGAGTGCGGCGATCGCCGTTGGCAGCACCAACGTCAGCAATGCCAAGGTCATCGCCGCAAGGGTGAGCGGTGCCAGCAGAGGTGCAGCCATCAGGTTGCTCAGCAGCGAATACAAAGGCACAGAGCCAAAGTGCAGGGTCTGCAAAGGAAGGGTCCAAAGCAGCGCCGCCATCGGCACCGATAGGGCAGGGGCCAGAACCGACATCCACCTCTGAGGACAACGCTGAGAACCAAGCTGGAGAAGCCACTGCTCTAAGGGCTGCGCACTGAGCACTAAACCCGCCGTTGCAGCAGCACTGAGCTGAAAGCCAATGGAACGTGCCCAGGCAGGGTTCAGCAACAGCATCACCACCAAGGTGCTGAGCAGCACGCCTAAGGGTTGGACGCGAGAGCCCCGTTCCCGGATCAAGAGAGCAGCAGCGCCCATCAACACGGCGCGAACCACGGATGGCTGCCCGCCCGCCAGCGCAAGAAACACAGCCATCGCGCCCACTCCAGCCACCAATCGCAAGGGCATGCAACCCCTGCGCGTCAGGACAAGCGTGGCTCCCAACAACACAGAAAGATGAAATCCGGACGCGGCTAAGGCGTGGGATAAACCCGCAACACGAAAGGCCTCTCGCAGCTCCGAGCTGAGCTCAACGTGGGCTCCGCCCAGCACCAGCGCCGCCAACAGACCACCTGAAGGCTCTCCTGCTAGCTCTTGAAAGCGAGCCGCGATCTGACGACGCCGATCAGCCAAGGGGGTGTGATCTTGATGGATCAGCTCCACTGTCTTGGTACGGAATTGGGTCCAACAGCCGCGAGCCGCCAACCGTTCCGCCGGGTTGGGAAGCGAGCGATGGGTTGCGACAGCAGGCGTCACGAGCTGACCTTGAGCCCTCACCCAGGAACCTTTGCGCACCAGCTGAGGGCAAGGATCCACCACCAACTCCGTGCGGCCGTCGCGAACCTGCCCCGCTAAGTGGTGCACCTGCAGCAGGGCTTGGCAGCGCCCCCGACGAACAGGTGCATCGGCCAGAGCACGGCCCTCAATCACCAGCTGCTGCGAATCTGAACCGCTTGGCACAAGCTGCAGCGGATCCAGGGGGGTAGGAGTGGCCACTTGCCCAATGGAGGAGCGCAGCAACAAGCCACACAACACGACCACAAGAACAAACAGCTTCCAACCTGAAAGCGCAAACCGGCGACAGATCAGCACCACAGCCGCAGCCAGCCCAACCAAGACCACACACCAGTGCTGGGTCGCCTGGGAGAGAGCCGCCCCGAGCTGGGTGGCAAGCATGACAAGGACCAGCCAAAGTGCAACGTTCATCGAGACAGAACGATCAAGCTGGTTAAAGCGTTCCCCCTTCAACATGGAACGAAAAAATACGCATTAACGCAGAACGAAAATGCCCTACGGCAAACGGATCAAGGCCAATGATTAAACATCACCAACAATTTGAGAATGAATGGATTCACCCAAACCATGCATTCAGGTCATGCATGGGCCACTGAAATCGTGCATGGCTATCGCATGCATCGTTTGCACAGGTCGAGATGAAGCCTCAGAGGCCAAAACTCAGAGGTCAAGCCTCAACCGGCGCTGCAGGGCTTGGCTGCAGCAATGGAAACCCCAGCGCTTCCCGTTCCGCCAACCAGGCTTCCGCCACTTTGCGAGCCAGGTTGCGAATTCGACCGATTGTGGCGGTCCGTTCCGTCACCGAAATCACGCCGCGGGCTTCCAAGAGATTGAACGTGTGGCTGCACTTCAAAACAAAGTCGAGGGCAGGAGCTGGCAAGTTGTGTTCGATCAGATCTGTGGCTTCCGCCTCATAAATAGCGAAGAGCTGTTTGAGTCGATCTGGGTTAGAGGCCTCGAAATTAAATTCACATTGCCCCTTCTCAAAGGGAAGCCAAATATCTCCATAGCTGCGCTCAGCGTTCCAGCTCAACTCCCAGATGCTTTCCACATCTTGCAAGTACATCGCCAAACGCTCCAAGCCGTAGGTGATCTCAATCGAAACGGGCTTGCAGTCGATGCCACCACATTGCTGGAAGTAGGTGAACTGGGTGACCTCCATGCCGTCTAACCAGACCTCCCAACCCACACCCCAAGCACCCAGGGTTGGGGACTCCCAGTTGTCCTCCACGAAGCGAATGTCGTGATCCGCAGCACAAATGCCCAGAGCAGCAAGGGACGCCAGATACGTTTCCTGAATGCCATCGGGAGAAGGCTTGATCAGTACCTGATATTGGAAGTAGTGCTGCGCCCGATTGGGGTTATCGCCATAACGTCCATCGGTGGGACGACGGCAAGGCTCTGGATACGCCACTGCCCACGGCTCAGGTCCAATCGCCCGTAACACCGTGTGCGGGCTCATGGTCCCAGCACCCTTTTCCGTGTCGTAGGGCTGTAACAACACACAGCCCTGCTCTCCCCAAAAGCGATTCAGCGTGCTGATGATGTCTTGGAAGTGCATACCGAGCAGGGGCCAAATGGGAACGGTGGGTCGGGCTCACGGAGCTCTGCACGATCGCAAGCGTTAGAGCGCACATCGGACGATGGCGATACAAAGCAGCAACGCAGAGAACCTGTGGGGCTAGAAGGCTA
>Ga0075479_10000080_pt1 | contig 32636 bp, 30 predicted proteins | sample DEB08_DNA_8_FD_76341 | JGI IMG/M metagenome (GOLD analysis project Ga0075479, IMG submission 76341) | Aqueous microbial communities from the Delaware River and Bay under freshwater to marine salinity gradient to study organic matter... | ecosystem: Environmental > Aquatic > Marine > Coastal ... | reverse complement strand
CTCTCGTGGCCCGAGGAGATCGTGCTGGCACTGCTCGCCGTCGGGACGCTGCTTGCGGTGCGTGGGGCCTACGACGCGGTTCCGCTGCTGTTCGCCTCGGGGATCGCCGGATGCACCACCTTCCTCTCATGGAAGGCATGGCGGACCATGCGCGATCCCAACGTCCGCTTCCACCGGTGGCAGCTGCGACTCGGGGGTCGTTGGCGACCTGCCGGAGCGGTCTGGGTGATCGCGACGGTGCTGGTTCTGGGGTTCGTCGCGCACACCGGCGCCGTCAACGCGTCGTTCGCCCTCGCCGAGCGGGCCGACCTCCGGGTCGTCCTTCCGCCGGAGCGGGTGTTCGACAAGAACGCCATCGAGGCGCCGCCGGCGATGGCCGAGGACGCACGTCGGGCCCTCGACCTCTACCGCCGCGCGAGTTTCGTGGGCGACGGCGGCATCGGGCTCCTGAACGGATGGCAACCGCGGATCGACATGCGGATCGCCTGGCTCGAGGCGGTGCTTCGGGATCTCGAAGGCGCCGAGCGGACCTTGCGCGACAGCGTGGCGAGGTACGGATCGAGCGAAGCCGCCGAGTCTGGGATCGCAAGACTCCTGCGGTCGCAGGGTCGCGAGCCGGAGGCGTTGGAGCACTACCGCAGGTTCGTGATCGCCCGTCCCGAGTGGGGAGATCTTCGAGACGAAGCGATCGTCTGGATCGACGGCGAAGGCGACTTCACCGGCGCCATCGAACTCGCCCGCCTCGGACTCGAAGGTGCGCCCGGAGATCTCCGATCCATGCGACGCCTGTCGCTGCTGCTGATCGAGCGTGGTTCGGAGGAGCAGGTTCTCGAGGGCATCGACCTCGTCGAGCGCACCCTCGAGATCGAGCCGGGCAATCCCTTCGCGTATCGGGCGATGGCGCTCGGCTTCGGAAGACTGGCACGCTTCGACGAGGCCGTGGCGGCCATGCGGGCCGCGGTCGAGATCGCCCCGGAGGATTGGCGACTTCGGCAGGGCTTCGGCGAACTGCTGTCGGGAATCGGCCGCGGCGCCGAGGCCGCCGAGGAGTTCGCGGCGGCCGAGCGTCTGCGCCGGCAGGCCGGCGAGTGACCGCCACCCTCAGGCGTCGGCGTCCTCGAACAGCTTGAAGAGCGACGCCGCGTCCTCGCACTCGTACGCGGTGTTGCGGAACGCCGGATCCGCCATGGCGCGGCTGATCCGACCGAGCGCCTGGATGTGTTCGGCGATGCGGTCGTTGGGCGAGGCGAGCAGAATCACCAGACGCACCGGCTTCTCGTCGATCGCGTCGAAGTCGATCGGTTGGGCCGGCTTGCCGATCGCCGCGACCAGCGAACGAAGGCCCGGACACTTGCCGTGGGGGATGGCGAGTCCTTCGCCGATGCCCGTCGATCGCTGCATCTCGCGTTCCCACACCACTCGCTTGAGCCCGGCGGGGTCGCCGATGCACTTCCTCTCGGCGAGCAGATCGACGAGTTCCTCGATCGCCTCGTGCTTGCTGGTCGCCGCAAGCGGGACGCGGATCGTGTCCGGTCGGATGATGTCGAGAAGCTTCATGAGCGGTGCGGCGACCGATCGGTGCGAAGGTGGGCGCGAAGCCCCGGATGGTACCACTCGACCGAGGCGAATCGAAGCGGATAGCACGGCCTCATCGGCAGAGGAGTCCGTGGTATCCGCCATCGGCGTAGCCCGCAGGGTCCTCTCCCGGCAGGCCGGCGGGGAATCGAACGCCACTCCGCGGCGCCGCGGCATCGAGTGCGTGGGCGATCCTCTCGGCCTGGCGCTCGTTCTCCCCGGGTTCGAGACTGCAGGTGGCGTAGAGCACCGTGCCCGAGGGCGACAGCAGTGGAAGTGCGGCCTGGACGATCTCCCACTGTCGTTCCCGCAGCGAGGCGAGTCGCCGGGCCGTGAAGCGGTAGCGGGCCTCCGGACGCCGCGGCAGCACCGCGGTGTTGGAGCAGGGCACGTCGAGCAGGATCAGATCGAACGCTCCGGGAAGGCCTGCGAGGTCGGCGTGGGTCGCGGCGCGGATCCGCTCGAAGGGCGAGGCGAACGCGGCGAGGTCCCGCATCCTCGACTCGTCCGGTTCGATCGCGACGATTTCGGCCTGCGGATGCAGAGCCGCGAGCTGACGGGTCTTGGTGCCGCGGCCGGCGCAGAGATCGAGGATCCTCCGCGGGGCGAGCGACGCGGTCGCCTCCACCGGCGCCGCGCTGCCGGGATCCTGCACCCGCAGACTCGTGTCGGCCGCGAGCGCCTCGGCGAGGCCTCCGGCCCGGTCCCGCCAGACCGCGAATCCCGTCCTCGAGTGCGGCGCGACCCGCTCGCCGAGCGCCGCCAGCGATGCCTCGGGGCCGGCAATCACGATCGGCGGCGCGACCAGGCCGTGGGCGGCAAGTCGAAGCGTTCGGTCGAAGCCGTGGGCGTTGATCCAGTGGAGCAGGAGCTCGCGGCCGTGACTCGTCATCGCGCCGAGCCGCTCGACCGGGTCCTCCGGAAGCACCGCCTCGCGGAGCCGCAGTCCGCGCCCGTCCTCGAGGGGGAGGACGTCGCCGCGACCGAGCCACGCGTCGATGGGGAACGACCCTGCGGGCAGGATCTCCTCGCCCAAGGACGCGACGCGTCGCAGCACCGCGTTGGCGAGTCCGCCCGCTCCGCGGCGGATGCGACGAGAGGCCCAGGCGACGGCGCTGTCGACGACGGCGTGATCCGGCTCGTTGTCGAACAGAAGCAGTTGCGCCGCGCCACCGAGCAGGACCGCCTTCATCCGCGGCTCCAGACTTCTCCAAGACCCGCGATCGAGCGACGCTTCGACCACCGTCGAGAGTGTGAGCCATCGACGCCGGACCTGTCGCTCGATGGCCCGGGCGAGCGGCGGAGCGCCGTCGGCGGTCCCGGCAAGGCCGAGATCCGGGAATCGGGCGGCGAGTTCGGCGATCCGCTCGAAGGCGAACGCCCGGACGTCGGCGGCTTCGCCTTCGTTCCGGGCGTTCGAGGAGCTGACGCCTTGGTCGGTCACGAGATGCCGGTCACGCCTTGGCGGGCGCGAACTTTCTGGCACCGGCCTTGAGCTTCGCGGCCTTGTCGGTCTTCTCCCAGGAGAAGGTGCCGGGCCCGCCCTCGCCGGGCTTGCGGCCGAAGTGGCCGTGGGCGGCGGTGGAGCGGTAGATCGGACGGAGCAGCTTGAGCGAGTCCACGATGCCGCGCGGGGTGAGACGGAAGTGGTCGCGGACGAGCTTCGCGAGGTCGCTGTCGCCGATGCGGCCGGTGCCCTGCGTGTCGATCAGCACGGAGGTCGGCTCGGCGACTCCGATCGCGTAGGAGAGCTGCACCTCGCACACGTCGGCGAGTCCCGCCGCCACGATGTTCTTGGCGATGTAGCGGGCCATGTAGGCCGCGGATCGGTCGACCTTCGAGGGATCCTTGCCGCTGAAGGCGCCGCCGCCGTGACGGCCGCGACCGCCGTAGGTGTCGACGATGATCTTGCGGCCGGTGAGTCCGGCGTCGCCGTGCGGTCCGCCGACCTCGAACTGGCCGGTGGGGTTGACGTGCACGACGATCTTCGGGTTCCACCACTTGCCCAGCACCGGCTTGATGATCTTCGCGATCACCTCCTTCTTGAGCTGGGCCTGCTTCTTCGGTCCGTTCCACATCGGGTCGTGCTGGGTCGAGAGCACCACGGTGTCGATGCGCTTCGGCGCGAGGCCCTCGTACTCGACGGTGACCTGACTCTTGGCGTCGGGACGAAGGCCCTTGATGAGGTTCTTCTCGCGGACCTCCGCCTGTCGCGCGACGAGGCGGTGGGAGAGGTCGATCGGAAGCGGCATCAGCGACGGGGTCTCGCGGCACGCGAAGCCGAACATCATGCCCTGGTCGCCGGCGCCCTGCTCCTTCTTCTTGCCGTCGTGCTTGTCGTCCACGCCGCGGGCGATGTCGGGCGACTGGCGGCCGAGGGCGACCGTGACCCCGCAACTGCGGCCGTCGAAGCCCTTGCGGGCGTCGTCGTAGCCGGTCGACAGCACGGTCTGGCGGACGATCTCGGGGATGTCCACGTAGCCGCCGCAGGTGACCTCGCCGGCGACGACCACCAGTCCGGTGGTCACGAGGGTCTCGCAGGCGACTCTGGAACGCGGGTCCTTCTTCAGCATCGCGTCGAGGATCGCGTCTGAGATCTGGTCCGACAGCTTGTCGGGATGGCCCATCGAGACCGATTCGGAGGTGAACAGATGGCGGTCGGCTGGCATGGAGTCGAGCACTCTTGGAGGTGTGGAGACGGTCGAATCGCCGCTCGGACGGGCGTCCGGGGCGAACCTGGAAGCGGGGACTATAACCCGCGCCGGACCGGTTCCGCCTCGTGGCGTTCGATGCGATCGGCGCAATCGCCCCATTTGCCCGGTTCGCCGGGAATCGGATCGTCCATGCGGCGGTCCGAAACGTACGCTTCGATTGCAGAACCGCCCGGTGGACCCCTACGCGAGTCCGAACCGGGTCTTTCGAAGGCCGCCCGACGAGGTCCCCAGAGCATGTCCCGCGCCCGAAGCACACAGATCGTCTCCACCGCTCCGGCGACGGGCCGAACGCTGGCCGCTCCGATCCTGGCGCTCTCGTCGCTGTTCGCCTGGGGATCGTTCGGCGCCGAGGCTGCGGCACTCGCACGCGATTCGGAGACGGCGCGGGGGGATGCCGAGTCGATCCGACTGGAGGACGCGGATCGGTCGGTCGAGACCTCGTTCGACGGTGCTCTCGAGGTCGATGTCGCGAACCCGGCGGGCATGTCGATTCCGATTCCGGACGTCGTCGGCGGATACGCCTCGGATCGCGTGATCCTGAAGCTGGCGCCCGGCGTCGAGGTGGTCGACGGCGACTGGTCGCTGGCTCGGGGAGGGGAGATCTCCGAAGAGGCGAGACTCGCGTTCTCGCAGGCGAACGTCCTGTCGATCTCGCCGTTGTTCCGGCGCGGCTTCGCGAATCCCGACCTTGCCGCCGAGATCGGACTCGATCGCTACCGCCTGCTCGAGGTTCCGACCGGCAGCGACGTCCCCGGAATCGTCGTCTCGCTTCAGGCGGCGCTGGGCGCGGTTCAAGGCGCGATTCAAGGTGTGGTTCAAGGTGTGGTTCAAGGTGTTGGACCGGGCCTCGTCGAACTGGTCGAGGCCGACGGCATCGGCGGCGTCGCCGGCGATGCGCCGAACGATCCGATGTTCCACCTGCAGTGGGCCCTCGAGAACACCGGGCAGGTGGCGGGAGGCGTCGCGGGCTTGCCCGGTGCCGACGTGTCCGCGCTGGAGGCGTGGTCGCGCACCACCGGCGGCGGCGGGGTCGTGGTCGCCGTCCTCGACAGCGGGATCAATCCCCACCCGGAGTTCGCCGATCGGATCCTGCCGGGATTGAACGTTCCCGACGACAACGACCAGACCAACGACGTGTGCGCGAGCCACGGCACCGCGGTCAGCGGAGTTCTCGCCGCGGCCGGCGACGACGGCCTCGGAATCGCGGGCATGGACTGGACCATGCTTCTCATCCCGATCGTCGTCGTCGACCCATGCTCGGGGCCGGAGAGCCACGTGGCCGAGGCGCTCGTGTTCGCGACCGATGCCGGTGCCGACATCGCCAACATGAGCCTCCAGTACTACGCGGGCACCTCGGCGCTTCGCGACGCGGTGCTCTACGCCCACGCCGCGGGCGTGCTGATGGTCGCGGCGAGCGGCAACAACAGCGCCAACGCCCTGGCCTATCCGGCGGCGTGGCCCGAGACCATCGCCGTCGGAGCCAGCACCAACCTCGACGGCCGCTGGTCCTCCTCCAACACGGGCGAGGGGATCTCTCTGGTCGCCCCGGGCCTTTCGATCCAGACCACCAACGGGTTCTCCGGCCACAGCAGCCGAACCGGCACGAGCTTCGCGGCGCCGCACGTCTCGGGGACCGCATCGCTCATGCTTTCGGTCGATCCATGGCTCGATGCGGACTCGATCCGCCAGACGATCGAGGGCACCACCCTGGATCTGCCTCCGTCGGGGTACGACCAGTTCACCGGGTTCGGGCGCCTCGACGCCGGAGCGGCGGTCATGGCGGTTCGGGCTCCGGGCGACTTCAACGACGACGGGCGGGTCGATGGCGTGGACCTCTCGACGCTGCTCGCCTTGTGGGGCGAGTGCCCCCCCGGCGGATCCTGTCTCGCCGACATCGACCGCGACGGGCGGGTCGATGGGATCGATCTCTCGATCCTGCTCGGGCGCTGGACGGGCTGAGCGGCCCGAGCGAGTCTGCATCGCGAACCTCGGACCAAGGGGGGTGAACGCCGGTTCGGCAGGTCCGACCGCGACGAGTTCGACTGCTACGATCGAACGCGGCGTCGCAGAGCGATCGTCCTCGTGTCGGCCCTCGTCCACTTCCCGGAGTCAGGCATGTCCGTTCGCATGGAACTCTCTCGCGTGTTCATACGCGAGATGGCCGACATGCAGATCATCGAGCTGAGCGAAGTCGACGGCGAACGCACGTTTCCGATCGTGATCGGCCTGCCCGAGGCCTTCGCCATCGAGCGGCGCCTGAAGGGCATCGAGATTCCGAGGCCGCAGACCCATGATCTGCTTGCGTCGGTCATCCGCATGCTCGGCGGCACGTTGGAGAAGATCGAGATCCACGATCTGCAGGGCGGGACCTTCTACGCGAAGCTCGTGATCGGGCAGGGGGGCGACACCCTCGTCGAGGTGGATTCGCGACCTTCCGATGCGATCGCCCTGGGCGTCGCCGAAGAGGTTCCCATCTTCGTCGACGAGAACGTGCTCGAGCAGGCGGCGAACGATCCGACGCTGGCCGCCGAGGTGCAGGCCGCCGAGGAGGGCCTCGGTGAGGCCGAGGCCATGGACCTTCTCGAGGAGGAGGACGAGGACGAGGACGAGCCGTGGCAGTGACTCGGCGACTCGCATGACCGACGCCGCAAGAGGGATGGAGACGACTTCGATTCCCGACGCCTTGCCTCGAGAGCGACTGCTCCCGACGGAGGAGTGTCCGCAGGGCGTCCTGAAGGAGCGTCCGGAGGACTTCCTCGTCGAGGAGTTGCCGCTCTACGAGCCCTGTGGCGAGGGCGAGCATCTGTATCTGGGCATCCAGAAGCGGCACATGTCCCATGGCGAGCTGCTGCGCCTGCTGTCCCGCCACTTCGCGGTGACGGAGTCGGCGATCGGGGCCGCGGGCATGAAGGACCGCATTGCGATCACCCGGCAGACCGTCTCGGTGCACCTTCCGGGCCGCGCCGCCGAGGGACCGGTCGGCGAGATCGATCTCGGCACCGATCGCGCGACGGTGCTCTGGACCGCATGGCATCGCAACAAGCTGCGGCGCGGACATCTCCTGGGCAACCGTTTCGTCGTCCGCATTCGTCGAATCGATCCATTGTCGGCCCCTCGCATCTGGCGGGGCCTGCAGCGACTCGAACGGGAAGGCTGTCCGAACTACTTCGGTCCGCAGCGGTTTGGGTACCGGGGCAACACCCATCGCCTCGGGGCGCTGGTCCTGCGCGAGGATTGGGACGGTGTGCTCGCGGAGTTGCTCGGCGCCCGCGGATCGTCCTTTCCAGAGCACCAGCGAGAGGGGCGGGTCGCCTTCGACGAGGGGCGATTCGACGATGCGGAGGCGGCGTGGGGACGCAACGACCACGCCGAGCGGATCGCGCTTCGCAAGTTCGCCCGCAACGGAGACGCTCGTCGTGCGGTGCTGTCGACCGGCGACCACACCCGCAGCTTCTGGGTGAGCGCCCTCCAGTCCGCGGTGTTCAACCATCTTCTCGACGAGCGGCTGCGGTCCGGAACCCTCGCTTCGCTCGAGAGCGGCGACGTGGCGTTCCTGCACGATCGCGAGGCCGCGTTCGTCGTCGGCGACGAGGAGCCCGCCGAGCTGGCCGCGCGAGTCGAGGCGAGAGAGATTTCTCCAGCCGGTCCCTTGTGGGGCCGGAAGCTTCTGGAAGCCGGCGGCGGGGTCGCGGTTCGAGAGATCGCGGCCTTGGAGCGATTCGGTCTCGATCGGGAGATCGTCGAGGCGAGCCGCGAGGCGCCCGACGGCGCGAGGCGACCGTATCGGCTGTTTCCCGCGAACATCGAACTGGACGCCGGCACCGACGAGGAGGGCCCCTACGTGCGGGTGGCGTTCGATCTTCCCAAGGGCGCGTTCGCGACCGTCGTCATGCGGGAGCTGATCGACGAGCAGCCCGCCGAACCGCGACCGGCTGCGCACGCCGACGGGCGGAGTTGACCGCTTCGTCGCAGGATGGAGGCCCGGTCAAAGCCCCAGATGCGATCGAATCTGTGCGGCGGTGTCGCCGGTGGGATCGATCCGGTGCGCATGCCAGCCGAGGCGCCGCGCCGCTTCGACGTTCTCGGCGAGATCGTCGAAGAGGACGATCGATCGACCGTCGCGTCGGACTTCGCGCTCGAAGGCTCGGTAGATCCGCTCGTCGGGCTTGTGGGCGCCGAGCAGATGCGACGCGTGGCGGTGCTGCAGGCGGGTGAACGGCGCGACGTTCTCGAGCCATCGCCAGTGGCTGGCGTTGGTGTTCGAGAGGCAGGCGGTGGCAAGACCGGCGGATTCGATCTCGTCGAGCAGCGCGTCGAGGCCGGCGTAGGGCTCGATGACCCACACGCGATGGATCGCCTCGATCTCCTTGGGCGAGTAGCGGCCGGCGCTGAGATCGCTCATGGCGCCGTAGTAGGTCTCGCAGTCGATCTCGCCGACCTGATACCGCTCGATCAGATCGAGCCGTGGCGCGTCGCTTGCAAGGTGCTCCCAGCCGCCGCGATGTTCGACGCCCGCGTCGCGACACGCCGAGGCGAGATCGGGCTGCAGGCGGATGAAGACGCCGCCGAGGTCGAAGCAGACGAGGGTGGGGGGCGTCATGGAGTTCGCCACGGAGCGTGTAGAGCCCCGCAGATCATCCTTCGAGCCGCGCGAGATCGTCGAGGTCGCGAGGCCGCCCGGGAGCCTGCCTGTTCGCCGTCAACTCCTCGAGGCCGATGACCTTTGCAGGCGCGCCGAACCGACCGTCGACGCCGTGGGACCATGTGCTCGACGTGCTCAACACTCCGGGAGTTGAACGACCCGGGCAACTCGTTGAAGTCGGGGTGGAGGTCCATTGGAGCCATGCAGACGGTACCACTGCCTTCGCAACTCCTCCACATGCCGGATCCGTTCCTCGGGCGGACGGGAGAGCCAGTGGGCGAGATCGCGCCGGTCGTCGGCGGCCTCGGTGTCGGTGGTGATTCGGACGACGCGGTCGAGGGTCATGGAGAGGAGTCCGGGCTCCGACAGGACCTAGACCGAGTCCGTCGGATCGCCCGCGGACGGATCGACTCCAAGCCTTGCGGCGTGCCGGATATGGAGCACGTCGACCGTCCGCGAACCGACCTTGAAGATGACACGGTAGGGACCCACGAGCACCTGCCGCAGGTCGATGCCCGGAAACAGGTCGGCTTCGCGCGCCCTCGGATGGCGCTTCGGCATCGTGGCAAGCCCGTCGATCTCGTGCTCCAGCGATGCGAGCCACGACAGGGCGACCGCTGGCGATGCCTCCTTCGCCAGGAAGCCTGCGATCTCGGAAGTCTCGTCTCTTGCCGCCGGATGGAACCGCACCACATGCCGCATGGAGTCAGCGAGTCCGTTTCCGGCGATTCCCTGCGGGCTTCGCGAGGCGTTGCTTCAACTCCGAGAGCACCTCTTTCGCGGGAACCGCGGGCATCCCGGCCTCGAGTTCGGCGAGGCGGGTTCGGATCACCTGCTCGACCTCGATCGACTCCACGATCTCGAGCATTCGCTGGTAGGCGGCGGCATCCTGCACCACGACCCGCGCGTGTCCGTTGACGGTCAGCACCTCGGGGCGACCAGACTTGGCGAGACGGGTCAGATGGCTCTTCGGATCCCGCAGGAAGTGCGTGAGCGGGTGAATGTCGGTGAGTCGGACCATGGACTGCTCCAAAGCAGAGAATTCGCAGATCGTTCCAGCCTAACTCGCATTCGCCCGCTGGCGGGAGGTTTCTGCCGAAACTCCGAGGAGTGGACGGATGTCCGTTCGTCGTCAGCCGCGTCGGCGGGCCCGCCGACTTCGGAAGAACCCCCGCAGGAGGGCGACGGACTCCTCGGCGAGCACGCCGCCGACCACCTCGACGCGGTGGTTCAGTCGGGTGTCCTCGGCGATCCGGTAGAGCGTGCCGCACGCACCCGCCTTGGGATCGGTCGCCCCGTAGACGCAACGGTCGAGCCGCGCGTTGACGAGCGCCCCCGCGCACATCGGGCAGGGCTCGAGGGTCACCGCCATCGAGCACCCGGTCAGGCGCCACGATCCGAGGCGTTCGCCGGCGCGGCGCAGGGCGACGATCTCGGCGTGGCCGGTGGGATCGCCGGTCGCCTCGCGGTCGTTGGCGGCCTCGGCGACGATCTCGATGCCGTCGCCGGTCCGTCGCCAGACCACCGCGGCGATCGGCACCTCGCCGACGGCGGCGGCGCCGGCCGCCAGCCGCAGGGCCCGCCGCATCATTCGGAGGTCGATCTCGGTCAGGGTGTCGGTCGACGCCAGGGCGGCGAGGTCTGCGCGACGCGAAGCGATGCGGCGCCGCGCAAGCGTGCGACTTCGAGCGACGTTCATCGTGGCGGACCGCCGGAGGCGCCGCCGGGATTGCGAGGCCCGTCGTCGTCGGGAGCGACGTCGTACGGCGACCCGTCATCGTCATCGTCGTCGCGGTCGTGCCCGCTCGTGCCCGCAGGAGGACTGTCGCCGACGACTTCATCGGCGTCGCCGTCGGGCTCTCTGGGTGGAGGCGGACCGTCGTCGTCGTTGCCGGTCTGGTCGTCGTCGCCTTCCTCGTTGTCTCCCTCGTCGTCTTCCTCGTCGTCTTCCCGATCGAATGGATCGACGCCACGGGCCACCGCACCCGGCGGCGGGGGTGCCGCCGCCGAAGGCGCCTCGTCGCGACCGCCGCGACGCCACTTGCGGACGCGATCGAAGGTGTCGTGCACGATCGAGCCGCGGGCGAGGCGCTCGGGCGGCAGGGCGACGAGCAGCAGGATGCCGAGTTCGTACAGGCCGTACAGCGGGCCGAGCAGCAGGAACATCGAGATGAAGTCCGGCGGCGTCAGCACCGCGGCGACGACGGCGCAGGCGAGCACCGCGTACTTGCGATTCCTCCGCAGCACCTCGACGTTCACGATGCCCACCCATCCCAGCAGCAGGATCACCAGCGGAAGCTGGAATGCGATCGAGATCGCAAGCGCCAGCAGAAGCACGAAGTTGACGTACTCGCGCAGGCGGAAGACCGGCAGCAGACTGCGATCGCGGGCGAGCGTCGCCGAGCGGATCTCGACCTCGTCCTCGCCGACGGGCATGACCACGCGGAGCTGCGCGGTCTTCGCATCGATCCACGCATCGCCCGGCCGAAGGGATGCGGGCGGCTCGTCGAGGATCGGCAGACTGGCCGGTGGTGCGGAGGCGGCGATCGCCCGGTCGGGGGGCGGGACGTCGGCTTCGGCCGTCGCTTCCGCCTCGGGAAGGCGCTTGCCCGGCGGAGCGGCGAGGCTCGGATCGACTTCAGGTGCCGTGGCGGCGTCCGGCGCCGCGCCGATCGGGAAGGTCTCGGTCGGTCCAGGCTGCCCGAAGCCGACCAGAAACAGCAGCATCAGCGGCAGCATCACCCAGTAGAGCACCGAGAGTCCCAGCGCCACCAGCACGCCGCTCGCCGGCATCAGGAAGTGCGCGAAGCGGCGTTCGTTCGCGTAGAGGCCCGGCTCGACGAACTTCCACAACTGATAGACCAGCCACGGTGCGCTCAGGACCAGCGACAGGATCACCGCCAGGAAGAGGTCGGTGGTGAGGGTCTCGACCGGACTCAGGGCCTGCACCTGCGTCGGCAGGCGGCGGGCCTCGAGCGCCGCGTAGAGCGGAGCGGTCATGATCTCGCGAATCGAGTCCGCGAGGACGAACGCCAGCACCGCCAGGGGAAGCGGGACGATCAGCGCGAAGATCAGGCGGCGGCGCAGCTCCTCGAGGTGCTCGCCGAAGGTCATGACGGCGCCGGCTTCGACCTCGTCGTCGCGCCTGTCGCCGTACCGATCCTGTGAAGGTCGCTTGGCCATCTGGAATCCGCTGACGATAGCGGGTGGTCAGGCGTGTCCGTCGGAGGGAAGACCGAAGAACCGCTCGGCGTTCGCGTCGAGGCGGGCCTCGAGTTCCGGTGGCGTCAGGCCATGGATCTCCGCGAGACGCTCCGCGACCGCGACGACGTACCGCGGCTCGTTCGGCCGAACCTTGCGATGCGGTTCCGGTGAGAGGTAGGGGCTGTCGGTCTCGACCATGACCCGTTCGATGGGCACCAGGCGAGCGCTCTCGGCGACCTCGGGAGCGTTGGCGAAGGTGAGCACGCCGGTGAAGGAGATCCACGCCCCGAAGTCGAGGACCCGCTGGGCGTCCTCGGGTCCCTCGGTGAAGCAGTGGAAGACGAACCGCTCCGGCGGCAGTCCCGAAGCGTCGAGGATCGGAAGCAGTTCCGCAACCGCCTTGCGGCTGTGGACGACGACGGACTTGCCGAGGCCTTCGGCGGTCCACGCGACGATGTGCTCGAGTTGCGCGTCGAGGACCCGACGCTGGGTGTCGGGATCGGGACGGGTGTAGTGTCGGTCGAGGCCGAGTTCGCCCCATGCGACGCAGCGTGGACTCGTGCCGACTCGACGCAGATCATCCCAGTCGATCGCCTCGTCGCTGTGCAGGGGGTGGACGCCCGCCGAGCAGAAGACCCGGGGGTCGGCCTCGGCGAGCGCCAGCGCCGCCTTCGCGTCCCCGCTGCCGACGGCGATCGAGATCATCCGGGAGACGCCCGCGGCCGCCGCCGCATCGACGACCTCGGTCTCGCGTCCCCGAAAGACCTTCGAGGTGAGATGGCAGTGGGTGTCGATCACGTCGCCACCTCGCGACCGGAGTCCGTCGAACCGGCGGACTCCGATGCGGGCTCGCGTTCCACGGCGTCGACTTCGCCCGCCTTGGCGAGTCCGAATCGCATCAGCAGGGGTCCGACGAGTTCGTGGATCGTGATCACCGCCAGCAGCAGCGTGGCGAGTTCACCCGCCCATGCCGCGTCGGGAAGGTTGCGCCGCACCTCGCCCACGAGGGCGATGGAGAGGCCCGCCTGCGAGATGAAGCACGCCCACAGCCAGCGGCGGACCGGGGGATCGAAGCCGACGAGACGGGTGCCGATGCCGGCGGCGCCGGTGATCAGCGCCGCTCGACATCCGACGATCACGAGCACCGCCGGCCAGAGGCTCGGGAGATCGCCGAGGTGGACGCCGGCGCCGGCGACGGCGAAGAAGACGCAGCAGACCGGAAGCAGCAGACGTTCGGCGCTGCGCTCGAGATCCGCGTTGTGTCCGGCGAGGTTCGCCTGGGCGATGCCTGCCGACAGGCCCACCAGCAGCGGCGCGACGTGGAGGAACTCGCCGATCACGGCGATCCCGAACGCGGCCAGCAGGACGAGGGCGTCGAGCTGCTCCGGCACCGCACGAGAGATCCAGAGGATCATTCCACCGATCACCCCGCCCACCAGCACCGATCCCAACAGATGCCAGGCGAGTCCGCCGGCGAGCGGCAGCAGGTCGCCGCCGCCCTCTCCGCCACCGAATCGAACCACGGCGAACATCAACACCGTGAAGGTCGTGATCAGCACGAGGTCGACCATGATCGCGCTGGTCAAGCTGATGCGACTCACCGGTCCGCGGGCTCGGGCGTCCTTGATGACCGCGATCAGGACCGCCGGCGAAATCGCCATGGCGATGGTGCCGACGATGAGGGCGGGAACGATGCCGGGACCTTCGCCGTCCTCGCCGGCAAGGCCGGGCACCATGGGCAGGATGACCAGCGATGTGACGAGCGCCATGCCCGAGAAGACCACCACCGCGTGAAGGCCCACGACGCCGGCGACCTTGGCGGCGATCGCCCGCAGTTCCCCAAGCCGGATCTCTCCCCCGGCCACGAAGGCGATGACCGCGATGGCAAGGCCATCGACGAGCTTCACGTAGGCCAACTGTTCGCTGCCCAGGATGTCGGGGAACCAGTCCGGCCGCCATGTCGCGGCGTCGGGTCCGACCAGCACGCCGAACAGCAGGTAGCCGCAGATTCGCGGGAGACGCACGACCGAGAGCAGTTCGCCGAAGATCCACGCGCCGAGGACGAGGACTCCGAGACCCAGCACCAGATCCCGCAGGCCTCGCGGCGGCGACGTGATCGTCTCGCCGAGCACGCCGAGTTCGCCGGTTCGCACCGGTACCGACAGGATGCCGGCGGCGGCGGCGAGGCCGAGCAGTCCGGCGAGAACGAGCAGCAGCAGAAGGTTGCGGCTCAAGAGGTCGCCTCCGGGAGGTCGGACTTCGAGTCGGAGGTGGGGGCCGTCGACGATCGCTGCTGCCACGACTGCAGCGGCGCGGCCAGTCCCGATGCGAGTCCGGCGATCACCACTGCGGTCAGCAGGGTGCGGGCGAGGGTCGAATCCTCGACCAGGACGAGGGCGATGGCGACGGCGACGGCAAGCGGTGCCTGGCGAACGCTGGCCAGCCGCAACGGCGTGTTCGTGGGGAGCTCCTCTCGAGCGAGGCGCATCGATTGACCAAGGGTGAACGGCTTCAACAGGATCCGCGTCGCGGCGATCGCGAAGCCCAACGCCAGCGGCGCCCAGCCCGAGTCGACGGAGACGAGCACACCCGCGAAGCCGTACAGCAGCATGCCTCCAGCGGTCTCGCCGCGGTGCAGCACCGACTCGAGGTTCCGCAGCGGACCCGTCGAGAGGTTCGCAAGCACGACGCCTGCGAGAAGTCCCGACAGCAGCGGGGAGATGCCCGCGGCGTCGGCCACTCCGGCCACGATGCAGACGAACCCGACGACCACGACGAGCATCTGCGGCGAGTCTCGCTCGACCATCGAAAGCAGGAACCTCGCGCCGATTCCGACGACCGCCGCGGTCGCCAGGAGCACGGCGAGGCGTCGTCCGCCCAGCAGCGGATCGAGCGTCGAGGCGATGCCGTCGGCGCGGACGGGAAGCGACGCGAGGCCGGCGAGGGCGATGGCGACGATCGCGGAGAGACCCGCCGCGGCGGCGATGAGGGTCGCGATGCGACGGGTGCGGTCGGAGAGCTCGACGCGAAGCGAACGGGTCTCCGGCGCCCACGAGAGGTTGGCCGCCGCAAGCGTCGCGAGCGGGGCGAACAGCGCCGCCGGATGGGCGAAGGCGTTCTCGACGGCCAGGCCCAGGACGATCGCTCCCAGCGAGGCGGCGACGAGCGCGGACATGGCAGCGTCCTTCACCGTCCAGGTCCAGATCACCCCTGGCACCGCCTGCAGGATCTTCCATCTCGCCTGCAGGCCGACGATCAGGCCGACCCAGCCCAGCGCGACCACGACCAGCGGTCGCAGTCCCGAGAAGATGCCTTCGTCGACGAGGTCGAGACCCACCGGTCCGAGCGCGATGCCTGCGAGCACCGCGAACCACCCGCCGGCGGAGAGCGCCGCCACGGCGCGGTTGCGATGCAGACGACGCGAGAACGGTGTGCCCGCGGCGATGGCCAGTCCGCCCAGAGCGAGAACCGCGAGAAAGATCCGGAAGCCGATGGGGACGCCGTCGCCGCCTCCGGCGGCGGTCGGAACTCCATCGGCCGCAATCAGGAGAGCGGCGATCATCGGTTCACGACTCGTCCGGCAGCCCGAGGGTCGACTCCACCGGAAGCACCGCGCCGATCGGACGCTGTCCCGGCTTCATCTCCTCGATGAACGCTCGCACCGCCTCGATCCGATCGCGGGTGGTGACCGAGATGAGGATTCGGCTTCCGGTCTCCCGCGGCAGCAACGCGGCGAGTCCGGCGAACATCGGCATCTCCTCCCGGATGATCGCCCCCAGGCCCTTCGAGTCGACGACGGTCGCGCCGGTGATGCCGACATCGAGCAGACCGGTCGCGAGTGGATCGAAGGACTCCTCGTTCCGCGCGATCAGGATCAGGAGGCAACGACTCGAGGGCGCTTCAGCCATGGGAGGCGTCCTCGGCCTTGAGTCGTTCGAAGAGCTCCGCGGCATCTCCGGCTCCGGCGAGGCGGCCCACCGCGCCCTTGCCGGCCACGATCCGGGCGAGTCTGGCGAGCATCCGCACATGCTGCCAGGGACTGTCGGGGTTCCCGAAGATCGCAAGGACCAGATGCACGGCGCTGCCGTCGGGGCCGAAGGCGATGCCGGAAGGGGCCACGACCGCCGCCACGAGGGGTTCTGGAATGCCAGGGAGGACCGCATGGGGCAGGGCGATGCCGATGTCGGCGATCTGTTCGAGCACCGTCGAGCACTGCGATTCTCGTTCGGCGAGACCCTCGGAGACCGCTTCCGCCGCCACGTCGCTGATCGAGGCGACCCGCTCGCCCAGCGTGGCGAACAGCGCCTTCCGATCGATCGACTCGGTGAGGACGATCGCCAGTTCCGGACGGAGATAGGAGGAGATCAGCATGTCGCCGCGGAGGGTACGCCGCCGAGCGGGTGCGGGTGAGGCCGATCGGGGGGCAGATCATTTATCAATTTATTACTCGGACAGGTCGACGGGGCCGAGTTTCGGACCCGATCGGGGCAACTCGCCGATGACCCCTCGCTTGGCGGGAGCACGGGTCTCGGGCACGTTTTCCGTGTCTTGACCGCCCCTTATGGCGTGCCTTAGCATCGATAGGTCCAGTTCGTGAAAAGTTTCACAGAGTCCATCTGGTTCCGCCGTTGCCCTCGAAAGGCGACGGGCGGCTCGCTCCACCGACCGCCGTGCCCCCACGGCGGTCTCGTTGCCTCACCGCTCTCATCATGAGTCGATTCCTCTTCCCGAAGTGGTCGAATCTGCTGCTGCCCGGCTTGATCGCGGCGGGAGCGGTCATGCCGCTCTACGCCGTGTTCTTCGTCGCATACGGGTTCAGCCCGAAGACGCTCGACGCGGGCTACCAGCCGGTGCAACCAGTGCCGTTCAGCCATGCCCTTCACGCCGGGCAGCTCGGCATGGATTGTCGGTACTGCCACAACACCGTCGAGGACGCTTCGCACGCGGCGGTCCCGCCGACGCAGACCTGCATGAACTGCCACACGCAGATTCGGCCGGAGAGTCCCAAGCTCGTCGAGGTGCAGGAGAGCTACCGAACCGGCAAGCCGATCGAGTGGATCCGCATCCACAAGCTCGGCGACTACTCCTACTTCAACCACGCGGCGCATGTGAACCGCGGCGTCGGTTGCGTCAGCTGTCACGGCCGCATCGACCAGATGGAGGTCGTCTACCAGTCGCAGCCGCTCTCCATGGGCTGGTGCCTCGACTGCCACCGCAATCCCGAGCCGCACCTTCGCCCGGTGTCCGAGGTCACGAACATGGCCTATCAGCCGGAGTTCGAGCTGACCGACACCGAGCGCGAGGGCCTGCTGGCCAAGTACGACATCCATCCCTCGGAGAACTGCTCGACATGTCATCGGTGAAGCCGACCGACGCACTCGCCGGCGGCGAGGGATGCGAATCTCCCGAGCACGAGGCGCCGATGGCGGTCCGTCAGGGCCGCGCGTACTGGCGCAGTCTCGAGGATCGCGCCGACTCGCCGGAGTTTCGTGAATTCATGGAGCGGGAGTTCCCCGAGGGCGCCGATCGCCTCGAGGGCGACGACCGTCGGCAGTTCCTCCGGGTCATGGGTGCGTCCTTCGCCCTCGCCGGCGTCGGTCTCGCCGGCTGCCGACGCCGTCCCGAACTGACCATCGTGCCCTATGCGGCACGACCCGCCGACCGGACGCCGGGCATTCCGGTCCACTACGCGACGGCGATGGAGCTGGGTGGCGTGGCGAGCGGACTTCTCGTCAAGAGCTACGACGGCCGTCCCATCAAGATCGAAGGCAATCCCGACCATCCCTTCACGCTGGGCGCCTGCGATCCCATCTCGCAGGCCTCGGTGCTCGAGCTCTACGACCCGGAGCGATCGAGGCTGGCGATGCGCAACGGCGAGGCCGCCGGCTCCGACGCCTTCTCGAAGTTCGAGTCGTTCATGACCGATCGCCTCGCCGGACACGAGGCCGACGGCGGTGCCGGGCTCGCGGTGATGAGCGAGGCGTTCTCGGGGCCCACCATGACCGCGGCCCGCAAGCGGTTCATGGCTCGGTTCCCCAAGGCGACCTGGTGCGAGTGGGAGGCGATCGACGACGACCACGAGCGGACCGGTCTCGCCACCGCGTTCGGCCGTCCGGTTCGTCCCGAGCGCGACTTCTCCCAGGCGAAGGTCGTGGTGACTCTCGACGCGGACGTCCTTCGGAACACCCCGACGGCGATTCGCGACGCTCGCGGCTTCGCCTCGACGCGTCGCGTGGACGCCGCCGACCCGGCGTCGCAGGAACTCGGACGCCTCTACGCGTTCGAGCCGACCCTGACCCTGACCGGCGTCAATGCCGACGAGCGGGTTCCGGTGCGCGGGACCGACATCGCGGCGATCGCCGCGATGCTCGCGGAGCGGGTGGGCGCGGCCCCGGACGGCCCGCTCGGCGCGGCGTTGACGTCGCTGGCGGGATCCCCGGCCGCGTCGCGACTCTCCGCGCAGGACCTCGAGATCCTCGACGCCGCCGCACGAGACCTGAAGGATCACCCCGGCGAGGGGCTCGTCGTCGTCGGACCGAACCAGCCCGCCGCGGTGCATGCGCTCGTGGCGATGCTCAACGAACGCCTCGGCAACGCCGGCCGCACCATCGCCTATCGCGAGGCGAGCGACGCCGATCGGCCCACGCGGTCCGCGGCGATCCGCGACCTCTGCGGCAAGCTCTCCTCCGGCTCGATCTCGACGTTGGCGATCTTGGGCGGCAATCCCGTCTACGACGCGCCGGCGGATCTCGACTTCGCCGCCTGCATGGCCAAGGCCGAAGAGGTCGTGCACCTCTCCTTCCATCGCAACGAGACCAGCGCGGACGCCGCGTGCAGCTGGCATCTTCCGCGTGCCCACTTCCTCGAGAGCTGGAACGACGCTCGCGCCTGGGACGGCACCGTCAGCCTCGTGCAGCCGCTGATCGAGCCTCTGGTCTCGATGCAGCAGGGCGGCCGAAGCGCTCTCGAGATGGTCGCGATGATGGCGGGCGAGGCTCCCTTCGACGGCTATCAGCTGGTTCGTCGGGCGATGATGGAGCGCACCGGAACCAGCGGAAAGGCCTTCGAGCGTCTCTGGCGGAAGTCGCTCAACGACGGTGTCGAGAAGGGCACGCAACTGCCCATCGCCACCGTCTCGGCGGACGCGGCCGCCATCGGCTCGGCGATGTCTGCACTTCCGATGCCGGTGGGCGAACCCGGCCTCGAACTCGCGTTCACTCGCGATGGAACCGTGTACGACGGCCGCTTCGCGAACATCGGCTGGCTGCAGGAGCTTCCGGAGCCGGTCACCAAGTTCACCTGGGACAACGCGCTGCTGGTCTCGGTGCCCACCGCGAAGAGCATGGGTCTCTCGACGGGCGACATGGTTTCGGTGACCGTCGATGCCGGCGGAAGCGCACGCTCGGTGGACGCCGCCGTGGCGGTGCAGCCCGGGCAGGCCGAAGGCGTGCTCGCACTCAGCCTCGGCTACGGACGCGGCGCCGTCGCGGGCACCATCGCCGCGGATGCGGGCTTCGACGCGTATCGGGTCCGCACGCTTGCGGCGTCGCACATCGTGCCCGGCGTTCGTGCGACCAGGACCGACGGCCGCTACGCGTTCGCCCGCACCCAGGACCACGGTGCCGTCGACGCCCTCGTCGAGTCGGTGCCGGAGGCGGGCATCCAGGAGCGTCTGCCGACGCTGGTCCGCGAAGGGACGCTCGGCGAGTACCGCGACCATCCCGACTTCGCCCGGCATCGCACGCACGTGGCCAGCCGCCTCTCGCTGTGGGAGGAGACCAACCTCGACGGCGCGAAGTTCGCATGGGCGATGTCGATCGACCTCTCGACCTGCATCGGATGCGGGGCGTGCGTCACCGCCTGCCAGGCCGAGAACAACGTGCCGGTCGTCGGCAAGGACCAGATCGCTCGCGGGCGCGAGATGCACTGGATCCGCATCGACCGCTACTACCGAGGCGAGAACGCCGCCCGGCCCGACGCGGTGCTGATGCAGCCCGTCGCCTGTCAGCACTGCGAGAACGCCCCGTGCGAGCAGGTGTGTCCGGTGGCGGCGACGGTGCACGACGAGGAAGGCCTCAACGTGATGGTCTACAACCGCTGCATCGGCACGCGGTACTGCTCCAACAACTGCCCCTACAAGGTCCGTCGGTTCAACTACTTCGACTACCAGCGAAGGGATCCGATCCGCGAGCAGGAGGGGCCGTTCGCGGTCAAGCCGGACTACTACCTCAAGGACGGCCCCAACGAGTGGCGTCGCATGCAGTTCAACCCGGAGGTCACCGTCCGCACCCGCGGCGTCATGGAGAAGTGCACCTTCTGCACGCAGCGGATCTCCGAGGCCAAGATCAGGTTCAAGAACGAGTGGGCCCAGCGGGGCGGCGTCGCCAGCGGCGAGGCCACCTGGAGCATTCCGGACGGGGCCATCGTTCCGGCGTGCGCCCAGGCATGCCCCACGGAGGCGATCGTCTTCGGCGATCTGAATCAGACCGAGAGCCGCGTGGCGAAGCTGCACCGCAGCAAGTTGAGCTACGAGATGCTCGAGGAACTCAACAACCGACCGCGCCTGCGATACCTCGCGAAGGTGAGCAACCCCGCGATCGAGCGAGATCACGGCCACGGCCACGGCCACGGTCACGATCACGGCGACGGTCACGACCACGGGCATGACGACGGCGGGCATGCCGCCGTGCTGCGAGAGGAGACCTCGGCATGAGCAGTCTGCCGGCCGACATGGGCGACGCCGCCGGCGTGGGCGCCTCCGGCACCATCGGAGGTGAAGTCGACAACACCGGCAATCGGCCGGGGCGTCGCGAGCCGCTGGTGCTGGGCATGGACACGTTCGGCGAGGTGACCCGCACGGTGTGCCGGGTGACCGAGGCCAAGCGCCCCCCGATGGCCTGGTACATCGCCTTCGTGATCAGCGTGGGCCTCGTCGGCCTGCTCGGCTTCTGCGTGCTGTACCTGATCTTCACCGGCGTCGGCGTGTGGGGCCTGAACAACCCGGTGATGTGGGCGTTCGACATCACCAACTTCGTCTTCTGGATCGGCATCGGCCACGCGGGCACGCTGATCTCGGCGATCCTCTTCCTCTTCCGTCAGAAGTGGCGGACCGGCATCAACCGCTTCGCGGAGGCGATGACGATCTTCGCGGTCATGTGCGCCGGCATCTTCCCGGCGATCCACGTCGGCCGCGTGTGGGTGGTGTACTGGCTGTTCCCGATCCCCAACCAGATGGAGATGTGGCCGCAGTTCCGAAGTCCGCTGCTCTGGGACGTCTTCGCGGTCAGCACCTACTTCACGGTCTCGCTGCTGTTCTGGTTCGCCGGCATGGTGCCGGACCTCGCGACGCTGCGGGACCGCGCCACCACGAAGTTCCGGCAGTTCGCCTACGGGGTGTTCGCGCTGGGATGGCGGGGATCCAACCGGCACTGGCACCGCTACGAGCGGGCGTACCTGCTGCTGGCGGCGCTCTCCACCCCGCTGGTGCTCTCGGTGCACTCGGTGGTGTCCTTCGACTTCGCCACGAGCCAGCTGCCGGGTTGGCACACCACGATCTTCCCGCCCTACTTCGTGGCGGGTGCGATCTTCTCGGGGTTCGCGATGGTGGTGACCCTCGCGGTTCCGGCTCGCGAGATGTTCGGCCTGAAGAACCTGATCACGCTTCGGCATCTCGACAACATGAACAAGGTCATCCTGGTGACCGGTTGCATGGTCGGATACGCCTACGGGATGGAGTTCTTCATCGCCTGGTACTCCGGCGCGATCTACGAGAAGTTCGCCTTCATCAACCGGGCCTTCGGGCAGTACTGGTGGGCCTACTGGATCATGGTCAGCTGCAACGTGATCACCCCGCAGCTCTTCTGGTTCAAGGCGATCCGAACGAGCATCCCGCTGATGTTCGTGCTGAGCCTCGTCGTCAACGTCGGCATGTGGTTCGAGCGGTACGTGATCATCGTCACGAGCCTCGCCAACGACTTCCTGCCGAGTTCGTGGGACATGTTCATCCCGACGTGGGTCGACATCGGAACGATGATCGGGGCCTTCGGTCTGTTCTTCACGCTGTTCCTGCTGTTCTGCCGCTTCCTTCCGATGATCGCCATGGCGGAGGTCAAGGCGGTGATGCCGCAGGCCGACCCGCACCACGGCGAGCACGGTCACGGTGAAGCGGCGTCCGAGGAGAAGGGGAGCCACGCATGACCACTCTCGTCACCACGCCGAGCGAGCGCACCGGTCCCGCCGGCGCCCCGCCCCGCCGCCTGTACGGGGTGATCGCGGAGTTCGAGACCCCAGGGGCCCTCATGAAGGCCGCCGAAGAGGTCCGCAAGGCCGGCTATCGCTGGTGGGACTGCTGCACGCCGTTTCCGGTGCACGGTCTCGACAAGGCGATGGGCATCCGCAACACCATCCTGCCCATCCCGGTGTTCTTCGCAGGACTCACCGGAACCACCATCGCCTTCCTGCTGCAGTCCTTCACCAACAGCTGGGACTTCTCGATCTGGGCCCTGGTGTGGGTCACGGGGTATCCGTTCCTCATCAGCGGCAAGCCGCTGATGTCGCTGCCGGCGTTCATTCCGGTCATGTTCGAACTGACCATCCTGCTCGCGGCGACCTCCTGCTTCGGACTGATGTTCCTGTTCAACGGACTGCCCCGGCACTCCCATCCGCTGCTTGCCAACGATCGCTTCCGACGCGTCACCAACGACCGATTCTTCGTGGTCATCGAGGCGCGCGACCCCCGCTACCGCGCCGGCGTCACCGAGGAGTTCCTGAAGGGGCTCGGGCCGTGCGCGGTCGAGGCCGTCGAGGAGGAACCATGCCCCGCGTGATCATCTACTCGAGCTTCGTGCTGCTGCTGCTGCTGGCGGTGCCCCCGGCGATCGTCGCCAAGATCCGCTCGACCCCGAGCGAGGGACGCCCCATCCACATCGTGCAGGACATGGACTACCAGTCGAAGTTCAAGACGCAGACTCCGAACCCGCTCTTCGCGGACGACCGGGCGATGCGGCAGCCGGTGCCCGGGGCGGTGGCGCGTGGCGAGGTCTTCGACGACCCGCACTTCCACGAGGGCACCCTCGACGACGGCTCCTGGGCCTCGGAGTTCCCTGCTCGCATCGACGTGGATCTCGAGTTCGTCGAGCGCGGCAAGCAGCGGTTCGGCATCTACTGCGCGGTCTGCCACGGCGATGCGGGCTACGGCGACGGCATCGTCAACGAACGGGCCATGACCCTCATGGCGAACGCCGACGGCCCGTTGCAGGGCACCGCGTGGGTGCAGCCCAAGAGCGTGCACGCTCCCGAGGTCGCGGCCCAGCCGGTGGGCCAGATCTTCCACTCGATCTCCAAGGGCATTCGCAACATGGCCGGCTACGAGGCGCAGATCGCCACCGAGGACCGGTGGGCGATCGTCGCCTACGTGCGGGCCCTCCAGCTGAGCCAGAACGCGCCCGCCGGACTGCGGGCGGAGGCGACCCGATGAGTCACGCTCCCGCCGCCGAGAACTCGATGGATTCCCTGCTCGGCACCGAGAACACCCGACTCGGGGCCGCCGGCCTTTCGGCGCGTCGGGCCGCGCTGGTGCTCGGCGTGATCGGCATCGGCCTGTCGGTGCTCGCGGCGCCGATGTTCGGAGGCGATCAGGGGATCCTGCTGGCGAAGAGCTGGCTGCAGGTGTTCCTCGTCGTCCTCTCGATCTCGCTCGGCGCGCTCTTCTTCGTGATCATCCAGCACCTGACCCACGCCGCGTGGAGCGTGACGGTGCGGCGCCCCGCCGAACTGATCGCGTCGAACCTGACGTGGATCTGGGTGCTGTTCCTCCCGTTCGCGGTGATGGCCGCGACCGGCAAGCTCTACCTGATCTTCCCTTGGGCGGATCTGGAGCACCTTCGCGAGCACAACCCGGGCGAGTACGACCTGGTCGTCAAGAAGGCTGCGTATCTGAACCAGCCGTTCTTCTGGATCCGGGCGGTCGTCTACTTCGGGGTGTGGGCGATGTTGGCACGGTTCTTCCTGAAGGGTTCGCTCGAGGTCGGCGAAAGCGGCAGCGAGGCGGCCGAGGCCAGACTCTCCAAGTGGGCCGGCCCCGCCGCGATCCTCTTCGGTCTGACCACGAGCTTCGCGGCGTTCGACTGGATCATGAGCCTCTCGCCGGGCTGGTTCAGCACGATGTTCGGCGTCTACTTCTTCGCCGCCTGCGCCACCACCGGCTTCAGTGCCATCATCATCTGCTGCGTGCTGCTGCAGCGGAGCGGTCGCCTGAAGGGCCTGGTCACCGCCGAGCACTACCAGGATCTCGGCAAGCTGCTCTTCGGGTTCGGCATCGTCTTCTGGGCGTACATCGCGTTCAGCCAGTACATGCTGATCTGGTACGCCAACATTCCCGAGGAGACCGGCTGGTATCTCGCCCGACAACTGGGCAACTGGCCGATCCTCAGCTTCGCGCTGCTGTTCGGCCACTTCATCATCCCGTTCGTCGGGCTCATCTCGAAGTGGCCCAAGCGGATGCCGAAGCTGCTGGTGTTCGGCGCGGTGTGGATGATCGCCTTCGCGTGGCTGGACTTCTTCTGGCTGGTCATGCCGGTCATCCCGCACGACCTCGCCTACGCCACCGACTACATGTCGGTCGTCGAGGCGTATCGCGACACGCCTACCGGCCTCCTCAATCCCATCCATCTGACCATGACCGTCGGACTCGGCGGCATCTTCCTGTGGGCCACCCTGAACCGCCTCGAGCGCTATCCGCTCGTCTGCCGTCGGGATCCGTGGCTTCGCAACGCCGTCGCCTTCGAGAACCAATGAGCCGCCCGTCGTTCACGAGCCGGACCCCATGAGCACCACCGCAGAATCAGTCGATGCCGAAGTCCTGCTGGACGATCCCGAACCCGGATCGTCCTGGTTCATCACCATCGCCAGCATCGTCGTGCTGGTGGTGCTGTTGGTGGCGCTGGCAGCGCTCTTCTTCAACTTCTCCAATGCCGAGTTCGACCGGAAGGTGGTGGATCAGCCCGCCAAGCGCCTGATGGAACTCCGCAACGAGCAGAACCTGATGCTGGCCGAAAGCGGCGAGTACACCGATCCCGACACCGGCGTCGCCAAGAGACGGATCCCGATCCAGGCGGCCATGGAGCAGATCGCCGCCCAGCACGGAGGCGGCTGACCCGGGGGCATTGGCCAATCACCAACCCCTCCGGTTGGGGTGACCTCGGCCATCCGGACCCCGCGACCGAGAAGCAGACCAAGTTTGAGACTCAGACCCGCTCTCTCGACGACTCAGGACCTATCTTTCAGGAAGAACTGAAACCGGCATCGGCCTCGTCCCGACTTCGTGATTCCAGGAACGAACCTCGGCCGCCGCCGCGACTCCGCTCCTTCGACCGTTCCACAGCATCGTCCGCGACCCCGCACCATCGTTCGATCAAGTCCCGTTCGCATCCTCCACCTTCCGACCATGACCTCCCACCTGCCGACCTTCCGCCGGTTCGCACGACGGATCGCCGCCACCGCGATGGTGGCGACGTTCGCAGTGTCGATGACGGCGCCGGCGATGGCGGAGGATTCGGGATCCGGGTTTCTCGCCGACGTGCCGGCCGAACTCGCCGGGGTCGACATCGTGGAGAAGCTCGACGAGCGCCTGCCGCTCGATGCGACCTTCACCGACGACGATGGCAGCACCATTCGCCTGGGCGACCTCTTCGACGGCGAGCGACCGGTGCTGCTGCAGCTGGGGTACTTCCGTTGCCCGATGCTGTGCAACCTCGTGCTCAACGGCATGGTGAAGTCGCTGGAGGATCTCGACTGGACGGCGGGCGAGAAGTTCCGCGTCGTCGCCGCCTCGATCAACCCCGACGAACGGCACGAACTCGCGGCCGCCAAGAAGCAGGGCTACGTCGTCGAGTACGGACGCCCCGGCGTCTCCGACAAGTGGCACTTCCTGACCGGTCCCGAGGCGAGTTCGAAGGCGCTCGCGGACGCGGTCGGCTTCGGCTACCGCCCACAGGCCGACGGCGAGATCGCCCACGCCGCCGCGATCTTCGTGATCACCCCCGACGGCAGGGTGTCGCGATACCTCTACGGGACGAAGTACGACCCCAGGAATCTGCGCCTCGCCCTGCTGGAGGCTTCCGAGGGCAGGATCGGATCGAGTTGGGACCGCTTCATCCTGTGGTGCCACGTGTACGACCCCGATGCGGGCGGCTACGTGGTCTTCGCGATGCGCCTGATGCAGATCGGAGGCGCCCTGACCCTGCTGCTCCTTGGCGGAGGCGTGGGCACGATGTGGTGGCGGGAGTGGCGAGCGCGTCGCGCCGAGGCGACCGTGGCGCCGGCCTCCGGGGAGACCGCCTGATCTGAACCGAATCGAGCGAGAGCACGCGGCACGAGCCGCAGACCGAGGACGACCATGACCCTTCCGCCCGCCACCTTCAACGCCCTGCTCGCCACCAGCGACGGTGCCACGTTCTGGCTCCCCGAAGCCGCCTCGACCATCGCGGGCGAGACGGACTTCATGTTCGATCTGATCAACTGGATCTGCTACTTCTTCTTCGCGCTGGTGACGTTCCTGCTGGTCTGGTTCGCATGGCGCTATCGGCAGAAGTCCCATTCGCACGAGGGATTCAGTGCGGGACCGACCCACCACACGCCGCTCGAGGTCACCTGGACGATCGTTCCCCTGATCATCGTCATCGTGATCTTCTTCATGGGCTTCAAGGGGTTCCTGAACTTCGCCACGCCGCCCCGCGACACCTACGACATCGACGTCGTCGCCGCCAAGTGGCTGTGGACGTTCAAGTACCCCAACGGCGCCAGCTCGGACGACCTGTACATCCCCTCGGAGCGCCCGGTGCGTCTGGTGATGCGGTCCGAGGACGTGCTGCACAGTCTGTTCATCCCGCAGTTCCGCATCAAGCGCGACGTGGTGCCCGGCCGCTACAACCAGGTCTGGTTCCAGTCGGACGATCCGACCGGGGAGGACGAGCAGGCCGCCTACGACCTGTTCTGCACGGAGTACTGCGGCACCGGCCACTCCAACATGAACCGCAAGGTCTACGTCCTCGAGGAGACCGCGTTCGAGGAGTGGGTGACCGAGCAGGGGCAGTGGCTCGACGCCATTCCCGACGAGGAGCTCTACTTCAAGGCGGGACCGAAGCTGTTCGCCCGGTGCGCGAACTGCCACAGCCTCGACGGCGGCCCCAACACCGGGCCGACCTGGAAGGGCCTGTGGGATCGGTCTCGAGAAGGCAGCACCGTCTTCGACGACGGGACCACCCTCGCCGATCACGTCGGGCCCGGGAAGGAGTTCGCCACGCCGGAGGACTACCTCCGAAACTCCATCCTCAACCCCGGCAACCATCTCGTGAAGCCCTACACCAACGCGATGCCGACCTTCAAGGGTCAGCTCAACGACCGGATGATCGATGCGATCATCGGGATGATCAAGAACGTCGACGAGTTCAACGCCGACGGCAGCTGGAAGAACGCCCCCGCGGAGTGACCGCACCGAGAGACGGGCCCCGACGTCGCGGGCCCGGGAGACGACCATGACGACCCTCGATCTCAGCAGACCCGGATTCGCCGACACCCCGGCGTCCGACGACTACCTGAAGCACGGCCGCGGCGTGCTTTCGTGGATCCTCACCCTCGACCACAAGCGGATCGGGGTGATGTACCTGGTCTCGGTGCTGGTGAGCTTCTTCATCGGCGGCGTGTTCGCGCTGCTGATCCGGACCGAGCTCCTCACCCCCGGCGGCACCATCATGGATGCCGACCAGTACAACCAGGTGTTCACGCTGCACGGTGCGATCATGGTGTTCCTCGTGATCATCCCGAGCATCCCGGCGGCCTTGGGCAACTTCGTGCTGCCGATCATGCTGGGCGCGAAGGACGTGGCGTTCCCCCGGCTCAACCTCTTCAGCTACTGGCTGTGGATGTTCGGTGCGGCGTTCGCCCTCATGTCGCTGGGCATGGGCGGCTTCGACACCGGCTGGACGTTCTACACCCCGTACTCGACGACGACCTCGACCGGCGGCGTGATCCCGATCCTGACCGCGGTGTTCATCCTCGGGTTCAGCTCGATCTTCACCGGCATGAACTTCGTGGTGACGATCCACAAGCTCCGGCCGAAGGGAATGACCTGGTTCCGGATGCCGCTGTTCCTCTGGGCGCTCTACGCGACGGCGCTGATCCAGGTCCTCGCGACGCCGGTCCTCGCGATCACCCTGCTGCTGCTGATCGTCGAGCGGACCCTGGACATCGGGATCTTCAACCCGGCGATGGGCGGCGACCCGGTGCTCTACCAGCACTTCTTCTGGTTCTACAGCCACCCGGCGGTGTACATCATGATCCTGCCGGCGATGGGCATCATCAGCGAGATCATCTCCGTCCACTCGCACCGCCACATCTTCGGCTACCGCTTCATCGCCTTCAGTTCCGTGGCGATCGCGATCTTCAGCTTCCTGGTGTGGGGCCACCACATGTTCACCAGCGGCCAGAGCGCCCTGATGAACACGTTGTTCTCGGCGATCACCTTCAGCGTCGCGATCCCCTCGGCGATCAAGGTCTTCAACTGGCTGGCGACGCTCTACAAGGGCTCGATCAGCCTGAACACGCCCATGATGTACGGACTCGGGTTCATCTTCCTGTTCACGATCGGCGGCCTCACCGGAATCCACCTCGGCACGCTGAACGTGGACATCCACCTGCACGACACCTACTTCGTGGTGGCCCACTTCCACTACGTGATGATGGGAAGCGCCCTGATCGCCATGATCGGCGGGCTCCACCACTGGTGGCCGAAGATGACCGGTCGCATGTACTCCGAGAAGTGGGGACAGATCGGCTTCTGGCTGGTCTTCATCGGCTTCAACGTGACCTTCTTCACCCAGTTCATGCTGGGCAGCCAGGGCATGCCGCGGCGGTACTACGACTACCTGCCGGAGTTCCAGACCTACCACGTCATCTCGTCGATCGGCTCGTACATCATGGCGATCGGCTTCGGGGTGATCGCGGTGTACCTGCTGCACTCCTGCTATCGGGGACGCAAGGCGCCTGCGAACCCGTGGGGCGGCCGCAGCCTCGAATGGCAGTGCACCTCGCCGCCGCCCTACTACAACTTCAAGAAGACCCCCACCGTGGGCGACTGCTACGACTTCAGCGTGGTCCGCTGGGACGAGGCCGAACAGGGCTACGTCGTGGACCGGAGTCTCGATCCCTCGCTGCGGGAGAAGCCCGCCACCGGAGCCTGATCCATGTCGGCGATCCCGACGAGCCCCGAGTCGCATGCCGACGGGCACGACCACGACGACCACCACGGCCACGGCGAGCATCCGTTCCTCGCCCACCACTTCGACACGCCCGCGCAGCAGTTCGACAGCGGGAAGCTGGGCATGTGGCTGTTCCTCGCGACCGAGGTCCTCTTCTTCGGGGGCCTCTTCGCGGCGTACGCGGTGCTGCGGTTCAAGAACCCGGAGGTGTTCGCGTACAGCGCGAACTACCTCGACACGATCATGGGCGGCATCAACACCTGCGTCCTGATCGCCTCGAGCCTCACCATGGCCCTCGCGGTCCGCTTCGCGCAGACCGACAAGATCAAGGCGATGATCGTGTGCCTCGTGCTCACCTTCATGGGCGCGATCGGGTTCATGGTGATCAAGTACTTCGAGTACACCCACAAGATCCACGACCATCTCGTATGGGGCCCCGGGTTCTACACGCCGCCCAACGAGGAGGTGGCGATGGACGTGCAGACGGCTCCGGCCGAGGACGTCGTGGCGGCGTTGCCCACGTTCGAGACCGCGGCACTCGCCGAGGCGTCGCCGGTGGCGGCGATGTACGACATGCCTCCCGCCGAAGCGTCGGTGATCGCGAAGGCGCCGGTCGGCCCTTCCGGCATCGCCGATCCCGCTGGCGAGCCCGTGAAGGCGGCGGCCTATCCCGAGACCGCCGAGGAACCGGCGGTCAAGCACCTCGAGGATCCGAGGATGCCGGTGGGGACCCACCAGTTCTTCGCGATCTACTACGCCATGACCGGCCTGCACGGCATCCACGTGGTCGTCGGAATGATCGTGATCGGCTGGCTGATCTGGAAGGGGCTCAAGGGCCACTTCGGCAGCAAGTACTACACGCCGGTCGATCTCGGCGGCTTGTACTGGCACGTCGTCGACCTGATCTGGATCTTCCTGTTCCCGCTGTTCTATCTCATCCACTGAACGCCCCCGACGCATCGACCATGAGCGCAATGCACGATCAACACGCCCACGCCGACGGCGAGGTCCACCCCCTCGTCGGCCACCTCGTGCCGATCCGCACGCTGGTGCTGACCGGGCTCACCCTTCTCTTCCTGACCGTCGTGACCGTCGCGGTCCGCTATGTGGACGTCGGCGAGTTCAACATCGTCATCGCGCTGGCGGTGGCGGTGGTCAAGGCGGTGCTGGTGGTGCTGGTCTTCATGCACCTCCTCTGGGACCGCCCCTTCAATTCGCTGGTGCTGCTCGGCTCGATCGTCTTCGTGGTGCTGCTCGTGGGCATCGCGATGACCGACACCCACATGTACCGGCCGAGCCTCTACAACGGCAACGCCAAGACGGTGCAGGAGACGCTCGATTCCGACGCGCCCTACGCGCCGATCGCCGAGGACGTGACCACCGGACCGATCGGTTCCTGAGGAGATCGCCGTCCGGAATCCGATCGAGCTGCGGCCGTCGATCGAGGACGACGCGCGTAGGGGTGCGGTTCTCTCGGCGTGTTGACCCCAAGGAGGAGGCGTGCCGACGTGTCCGGCGTTCGACCGTCAATCTCCTCCGAGTCGGATCGGAACTCCCCGTTCGACCATCCCGAGGCTCGCCTTGCCGCGGGCACCTTCGGAATGTGGGTCTTTCTCGTCGTCCTGGGGGTCTTCTTCGCTGCGGCGATGATCGCGTTCGTCGCGGTGCGGCTCGATCTGGGTTCCAGCGACCTGTGGTCCTCGCCCGACGCATCGCCACCGCCACCGATCCTTCTGTTCAGCACGCTGGTGCTCGCCGGGGTCAGCGTTCTGCTGGCCGCGTCCGAAAGACGGGCCGTCGCCGACCTCGATCCACGTCGCGGCCTGACGATGGCGTTCGGGGGCGGTGTTGCCTTCCTGCTCCTGCAGGGCGGGGCGTGGTTGGAGTGGTGGCGGGATGGACTCGTGCCGACCACCGACCTCTACGCGTGGACCTTCTATGTGCTGACCGGGGTCCACGGTCTGCATGTCGTCGGAGGCCTCGTGGCGATCCTCTGGGTTCTGGGACGTTGGACCGGTCCCGGACCGCGTCCGCAGCGCATTGGCAGCGTGCGGTTCACGGCGATGTATTGGCACTTTCTCGGTCTGGCGTGGCTCGGCTTCTACGGCCTGCTCTGGTGGGCGGCCCCCTGAGGCGGAATGTGCCCCCGTAGCCTCGGAAGCGACCGCGGCAGTCGATCGTCTGAGACGACAGGCGATAGAGTCGCCGGCAATTCGCCGAAGAACCATCAGGCGGTGGTCTTCGCCACCCAGGGGGGCGGTCGGCTCGTCGACCGGATCATCGACCGTTCCCCGAGGCTGCCGAGACCCGATCTCCCGTGCGAAGCGTTCTGATCCAACTCTGGAACCTGCTCGAGCCGCGTCAGAAGCGCCGCCTCGTCCTGCTCCAGTTCGTCTCGATCTTCATGGCGTTCTCGACGGTCTTCGGGATCGCCGCGGTGATGCCCTTCTTCGCGGTCCTCGGAGACCCGGGCATCGTCGAGCGCAACGAGTGGCTCGGTTGGATCTGGGAACTTCTCGGAAGGCCCGAGTACGGTCGCTTCGTGACCCTGCTCGGGATCGGCCTCGTGGCTTCGATCGCATTGTCCGGGACCTTCAATCTGCTCGGCGCGCTGGCCATGACCCGATTCTGCTTCTGGGTCGGGAACGACTTTCAGGTCCTGTTGTTCTCCGAGTATCTGCAACGCGACTACCTGTTCCACGCCAGGACCAACAGCGCGAGGCTCGTGAACAACACGGTGCAGCAGGTGGGCTGGGTCCTGTCCGGAATCCTTCAGACCGGGATCGTGCTGGTGACCTCGCTGCTGCAGATCCTCGCGATCGTCGCTGCGATCGTCGTGGTCAATCCTCGGATCGCCATCGGTGCGGCCGTCCTTCTGGGTGGCGCCTACGCCCTGATCTACCTGTTGGTCAGGAAGCGTCTGCTGTTCTATGGAGAGATCACCGCCGAACAGCAGGCCAAGCAGTTGAAGACGCTCAACGAAGGATTTGGAGGCATCAAGGAGATCACCCTGCTCGGGACCGGGAACATGTTTCGGCGCAGTTTCGAGAAGGGGTGTTGGCGAATCTCCCGGACCCAGGCCAACGCCCAGGTCATCTCGCAGAGTCCCCGGTTCCTCCTGGAGACGCTCTCGGTCGCGGGTCTGGTGGTCACATCCCTCGTGCTGGCGGTAAACACCGAAAATCTCGGCGGCACCATGGCGCAGTTGACATTTCTGGCGTTGGCGACGTACCGGCTGCTTCCCGC